>Ga0326726_10003682_pt1 | contig 14073 bp, 12 predicted proteins | sample MHFenrmetagenome_2_FD_207603 | JGI IMG/M metagenome (GOLD analysis project Ga0326726, IMG submission 207603) | Lab enriched peat soil microbial communities from Michigan Hollow, Ithaca, NY, United States - MHF15MN | ecosystem: Environmental > Terrestrial > Soil > Wetlands > Peat | place: USA... | reverse complement strand
TAGGACGGAGTGGCTCATCTGGCCCGCTCTAATTTTGGCCTTTGTCCTGATCGTTTGGTCGACCGACTACACCTTTCGCGATCCCGATTCGCGTCTCTACAGCAACATCAGTCAGAAACTGAGCGAACAACCGCTTGGCGACTGGATCGCACCGCAGTGGTTCGGCTTCTGGCAGCGCGAGGGGCTCTTCCAGGAGCATCCTCCCGGCGTATTCTGGGTGAACGCCACCTTGATCCGCCTGGGTGCACCGGCCGGGCAGGCCGCGGCCATCGCCAACTTCCTGTACTACCTGATCACCTTCTTCTTCGCGTTCAAGATCGGCCGTAGAGCCCGCGATACCACGACCGGCTGGGTGATGGTTTGGGCGATTCTCTTGATGCCGGCCACGCTACAGTACCTGATCCGTGGCAATCTCGAACCGCCTTTGACCATGGCGATGGTCGTGGCGATGTACGGCATCCTGCGCGCCGATTCATCCTGGCCTGCGCGTATTGCTTTCATCCTCGCGCTTGTTTTTGCGGTCTTTGTCAAAGGGATGCAGGGGGCCTTTGTCGGCATCGCGGCCGGACTTTACTGGGCAATCTGGCAGCGGGATCGCGCACGACTTCTCACACTCATGGCCGGCGCCATCGTCTTGGTCGGTGCAATGGCCCTATTCGAATGGGCGTACCGCACCCAGACCGGCGAGCCCTTTTGGATTCGCAATTTCGTGATTCAGGCGGGAATCGCGGTCAAGTCGCACTCACCACTCACCAAACTCTACAATCTCGTCTGGTATCTGGGCCGGCTTCTCTATTTCGCGCTGCCCTGGACGCTGGTTCTGTTGTCTCGCTGGTGGCCACGGACACGCACGCTCTTCCCGACCGATGCGATTTGGCGCTGGCTGCTTGCGAGTGCCGCGGCGCTGGTCCTCATCATGTCGTTCTTCGAGCGCCGTGCCGACCGTTACATCTTCCCCGCTTACACGCTCTTGGCAATGGCAGGCGGGTGGTACGCGGTCGAACGGTTCCCGCGCCTGCGGACATGGCTATCGCATGACGCGCGACGTCAGCAACTCGCGTTCGCAACCGCGCTGCTTCTAGCGGTGGCATTGAAGGTTTTTGTGGCGAACTACTTCTATTCGAACATTCAGATCTGGCGCGAGTGAAATTCGTGGGCAGTGCAGAATGAAGAAGCTAGAAGAAAGCAGGCTCGCGAGGACGCTCGCCCTCCCAGATATCTTCGGGAGGGCGAGGCTCATGCCGAGCCTGCTCTGCGCTCGGCGGGAATTCTTAATTTTCGGGCTGTATTCCTGATTCCTGCGGCATCCCCGATCTCACCATCTCCACATGCGGAATGCCGTCCTCATCGTACGGATCCCCCACCGGTTCGAAACCCAGCCCGCCATAGAAACGGATCAGGTACATCTGCGCGCTGATCCGGATCGATTCGCCGGGGAAAAGCGAATCGGTGAACTTGATCGCCTCACGCATCAATTGGCGGCCCAGGCCGGTGCCCCGGACCTTGGGATGGGTCACAACGCGGCCAATCGATGGTCCCGCATACTTCAGCCCCGGTGGCAGAATACGCGCGTAGGCGACCACCGCCGCATGCTCGTTGCGCCCGATCACATGCCAGCAGGACGGATCGATGCCATCGGCGTCGATGTAGGGACAGTTCTGTTCCACGATAAAGACGCGTTGCCGCAACTCCAGGACATCGTAGAGCGCATCCAGTGACAATTCCGGATAGGGAACCAGATGCCAGAAGATCTCGGCGGACGGCGAGGCAGGTTTGTCGGCGGATGAGTGCATAGCAAATGCTGAAGCGAGCGGCGAGGATTGTCAAATCATATTGTCAGGAACCTGTCGAATAGAGGCAAATCCCTGCGTCAAAATGGGATGCAGCAAAGCGCACCATAGGGGAAAGACCTTGACAGATCACGGAACCTTTGGGTAAAGTCCTCGACCCGCGTCAATGACTCTCTGGTCATCAAGAGAAGCCCGACGCCGGAGCTGTTGCGCGGGGACACAACATGGTATCCCAATTCGCCGCGGTCGCGATTTTCCTGGTCATCGGGGTTGGCTTTGTCCTGTTCACGTTTCTCTTGTCCAAGCTGATCCGTCCGTCCGCACCAAATCCGGTCAAGCTCTCGACGTACGAATGCGGTGAATCCCCGGTCGGCTCAGGGTGGATTCAGTTCAACGTCCGCTTCTACATCTTCTGTCTGATCTTTGTCATTTTTGACGTGGAAGTCGTCTTTCTCTTCCCGTGGGCGATGGTGTTTCAGTCGCTGGGGATGTTCGCGTTCGTGGAAATGCTGGTCTTTATCGCCATCCTGATGTTTGGGTTGTTCTACGCGTGGCGGAAGGGGCTCTTGCGCTGGTATTGATGTCTTGGGTGCGCGAGGACAAGGGGCTTTCAGCCCCTTGACGCGAGTGAAGCGAGCGATCTGGATTGGAATCGATGTTCGAACTCGACAAACTGGTACAGGCGATCGGACGGCTGATTGAATCGGCCGTGACCGCGTTGGGTCTCGGCCCGACTTGGGTCACGATCATCCAGTTGGCCATCGCCACGGTGGTGGTGGTCGCGTTCGCTTCGCTGCTGGTTTTGTTCTTTGTCTGGTGGGAACGCAAGATTTCGGCGCGGATTCAGTTGCGCCTCGGCCCGATGCGGGTCGGGTGGCATGGCATCCTGCAGACCATCGCCGACGCGGTCAAACTCCTGCAGAAAGAAGACATCACCCCGGCGGCCGTGGACCGCGGCGTCTATTTCTGGGCGCCGATTGTCGTCTTCGTTGCCGCCCTCGCTGTCTATGTCACGGTTCCCTTCGGCCGCGGGCTGATCGTCTCCGATCTCAACATCGGCGTTCTCTACATCCTCGCGATCACAACGTTCACGGTCATCGGCCTTCTGATGGCCGGTTGGTCGTCCAACAACAAGTATTCGCTCCTGGGCGGATTTCGCTCGGCGGCCCAGGTGGTCTCCTACGAAGTGCCGATGGCGCTGGCCGTTCTGGGTGTGGTCATGTTTGCCCAGAGCCTGTCGACCGTCACAATCGTGGCGCACCAGGAGAAGTTCTATCAATGGTACGTCTGGCGGCAACCGATCGGCTTTCTGATTTTCTTTGTCGCCGCCACGGCCGAGTGCAATCGCACCCCATTCGATCTACCCGAAGCCGATTCCGAGATCGTCGCCGGCTATTCCACCGAGTACTCGGGGATGAAGTTCGCGATGTTCTTCCTCGCCGAGTTCTTGAGCATGTTCGGCGCCTCGTCGGTGGCGACCATTCTCTTCTTCGGCGGCTGGCATGGACCGTTTCTCCCGTCGTGGATCTGGTTTCTGATTAAGACTCTGGTCGGCGTGTTCATTCTCATGTGGTTGCGCTGGACGTACCCACGTTTACGCGTCGATCAACTCATGGGTTTTGCCTGGAAGTTCCTGTTGCCGTTGGGATTTTTGAACCTGATCGTGACCGGCTTCATCCTGCTTCTGGTGAAATAGATGGATACGATCTCCCTGGCGTTCTTCGCGATCGCGTTTCTGATCATCGTCTCGTCGTTGATGGTGGTCAGTTCGAAGAACATCTTCCACAGCGCCGTCTTCCTCATTCTCGCGCTGTTTGGCGTGGCCGGGATCTTTGTGTTATTGGAGGCGCCGCTTCTGGCCGCCGCCCAAGTGCTCATCTACGTCGGCGCCATTTCCATCCTGCTCATCTTTGCGGTGATGCTAACGGCGCGCATTGCCGACGGGACCGTGCGCCACACCAACGAGCAAGTGCCCACGGGATTGGTGATTTCACTTGGCCTCTTGGCCGTCATGCTCTACTCGATCTGGGAGACACCCTTCGCCATCAACGGCGCGCCGGTGGCCGATGGGTCAGGCAAGAAACTCGGCGAGCTGTTTTTGACCCAGTTCGCATTGCCCTTTGAAATCGTGTCGGTCCTGCTACTCGCCGCTCTGATCGCGGCTTTGGTGATCGCCAAGAAGGATGGCCCGATTAGAGGACGTAATCCAGTCGGCTCAAGCGAAGAGCCGCGACTGAAGAAAAGTGAGACCATCACGCGTTAGATCGGAACTCAGATGGCAGGAATCGGACTCAGTCATTATCTCGCGCTTTCGGCGGTGGTCTTCTGCATCGGCGTCTATGGAATGCTCACCCGCCGGAGTGCGATCGCCGTCCTCATGGCAATCGAACTGATGTTCAATGCGGTCAACATCGCGCTGGTGGCTTTTGGGCGGTATGTCACGCCGGAGACGGTGACCGGCCAGGTGGTCGCGGCTTTCACCATCGCGGTGGCCGCTGCCGAAGCGACGGTGGCTCTGGCCATCGTGCTTTTGATCTACCAACATCACCGCGGCATCGAAGTCGACCGGATCAACTTCATGAAGTGGTAACAAACGAATGCTAAGCAACGCCTGGCTCATACCGATCTTCCCGCTTTTCGCGATGGCGACGATTATGCTCGTCACGCATCGCAATCGCGCGCTGTCGGCTGGCTTGTCGATCGGCGCCATGTCGATCGCTTTCCTCTGGTCGTGGGCGATTGCCTTCACCGTGTGGGCCAACCCCGGCACCTCGCGCTTCACCTACGACTGGCTCAATCTCGGCCCGTCGATGCACATCGTCCTCGGGATCCAGATCGACGGCCTCACCGCGATGATGCTGATCGTCGTGTCCACCGTCGCCCTGATGGTCAACATCTACAGCCTCGGCTACATGCACGGCGATCCGCTGTTCTCGCGTTTCTATGGATTCCTCTCGCTCTTCGGCATGGCGATGCTGACGTTGGTTCTCGCCGACAACTTCTTCCTCCTCTTCGTCAGTTGGGAACTGGTCGGCCTGGCTTCCTACTTCCTGATCGGATTCTGGTTCGAGAAGAAGTCCGCATCCGATGCCGGGAAGAAAGCATTCATCACGACCCGTCTAGGCGATCTTGGGTTTCTGATCGGGCTCTTGATGCTCTACGCCGCAGTCGGTTCGCTTTCGTTTGAGAATGTCTACGGCGCGGTGCAGAATGGCTCGTTGGCCGGAACGTACCTGACCATCGCCTGCCTCTGCCTGTTCGCCGGCGCCGTCGGTAAGTCGGCACAGATTCCGCTGCATGTCTGGCTCCCCGACGCGATGGAAGGCCCGACGCCGGTGTCGGCGTTGATCCATGCCGCAACCATGGTCGTTGCCGGCGTCTACCTGGTGGCGCGCTCGCTGACCTTGTTCAACGCGTCGCCCGATGCCGCCTTGACGGTCGCGTGGATCGGTATCATTACATCGCTGATGGCCGCTTCGATCGGCTTGGTGCAGAATGACATTAAGCGTGTTCTGGCCTATTCGACAGTCTCGCAACTCGGCTACATGATCATGGCCTTGGGACTGGGCAGCCTCACCGCCTCGATGTTCCACCTGATGACCCACGCCTTCTTCAAGGCGCTGCTCTTCCTCGGGGCGGGCTCGGTCATCCACGCCGTTCACACCAATGACATTCAGGAAATGGGCGGCTTACACGCGAAGATGAAGAAGACCTCTTGGACCTTCCTCATCGCCGCGCTGGCCATCGCAGGTGTCCCGCCGCTCTCCGGCTTTTGGTCCAAGGATGAAATCGTCGCCGCCACCGCGAGCCGTCCGATCTTCATGGTTCTGACTTTGTTGGTCGCCTTCATGACCGCCTTCTACATGTTCCGTCTCTACTTCCTGACTTTCACCGGCAAGCCGCGCGATCAGCACAAGTTCGACCACGCGCATGAATCCCCCGGCGTCATGACCGGCCCGCTCATCTTCCTGGCCGTGCTTTCGGTGATCTCCGGATGGATCGGTATTCCGGGGCTCAGCCATGGATTCTCATCGGTGGTCTACCTGGGCGAGCCGCACCACGGAGAGTTCCATTTCTCCTACGCAGCCATCGCCACCCTGGTGGGCTTGAGCGGTATCGGTTTGGCGTACCTGATGTACTTCAAGCGCTCACTGGATCCGGCGCGGATTGCCTCGTCTCTTAAAGGTGTCTACACAACGCTGTACAACAAGTACTACTTCGACGAAGCCTACGACACCCTGTTTGTGAGACCGTACTACGTGATGTGCAATGGCTGGTTCTGGTTTGATCAGAATATCATCGACGGCGCCGTCAACGGTGCGGGCCGCCTTGGTTTGCTTTGGTCGAGGTTCAATCGCTGGTTCGACGAGACCTTTGTCGACGGCGCGGTGAATGGGTTGGGATGGAGCACACGCGGGTTCGGCGCCACGCTACGTTACTTGCAGACAGGGCGCGTGCAGAACTACGCGTTCATTGTGTTCGCGGCTATGGTCATCATCTGGCTGTTGCAGAGGTAGGATGGCGCGACGCCGCCAGAGCTTTGGCGGCGCGACCTTCTCGAGAGAAAGGGATTAACGACAATGTCCGGACTCCTTTCATGGACAATCTTCACGCCGCTTCTGGGCGGCATCGTCATCCTGTTCTTGCCCAAAGAGAGCCACCGCGCCATACGCGGTGTTACGGTCGCCGCCACCGCGCTCCCGCTTCTGCTTGCGATCATGCTGCTGGCCAACTTTGACACCAGCACATCCGCGTTCCAGTTCGTCGAGCACGCGTCGTGGATTCCCGCTCTCAACGTGAACTACCACCTCGGCGTCGACGGACTCTCGGTCCCGATGATCGCCCTGACGACCCTCTTGTCCTTCCTCGCGGCTCTGATCTCGTTTAACATCACCAACCGCGTGAAAGAATATTTCGTGTTCTACCTGCTTCTCGAGACCGGCATGCTCGGCGTCTTCGCGGCGCTGGATTTCTTCCTGTTCTATGTCTTCTGGGAAGTGATGCTGGTGCCGATGTATTTCCTGATCGGGATCTGGGGCGGGCCGCGCAAAGAGTACGCGGCGATCAAGTTCTTCCTCTACACGCTCTTTGGCTCGATCTTCATGCTCGTCGCCATCCTGGCCTTGTATTTCACCTCACAGCCGCACTCGCTCTCGATGATCGACCATATCGGTAGTGCCTCGCAATTGAGCCGCGGCTTCCAGATGTTCGCTTTCGTCTTCTTCTTCATCGCCTTTGCAAGATCCCGACGTTGCCGTTCCATACATGGTTGCCCGACGCGCATGTCGAGGCGCCCACGGCGGTGTCGGTCTTGCTGGCCGGCGTGCTTCTGAAAATGGGCACCTACGGCCTTCTGCGTATCTCCTTCCCGATGTTTCCCGAGGCGACCAAGTACTTCGCCTGGCCGCTGGCGGCCCTGGGGGTCGCCGGGATCATCTACGGCGCTTTCGTCTGCATGGCCCAGAAGGATCTGAAGAAGCTGGTCGCCTACTCCTCGGTCTCACACATGGGCTACTGCCTCTTGGGCATGGCCGCGGTCGGATCGGTGGCCGGCATCTCCGGTTGTGTGTTCCAGATGGTGTCACACGGTCTGATCACGGGGGCTTTGTTTATTCTGGTCGGCGTCATCTATGATCGCGCCCACACGCGCGACATCGATGCCTACGGCGGCATGTGGCTGAAAGTGCCGGTCTATTCCGGAGTCATGATCCTCTTCGTGCTGGGGTCGCTGGGCCTGCCAGGGTTGTCGGGGTTTGTGAGCGAGTTCATGGTGTTCCTGGGCGCCTTCCCCTATTACAACATCACGGTCGCACTCGGCGTAATTGGCGTGCTTCTGACCGCCGCCTATTTCCTGCGCATGATCCAGAAGATGTTCCTGGGCCCGGTCGCGGGACACACCGCCGAATTGACCGAGATCAACGCCCGCGAATTGTGGTCGGTAATTCCGTTGGCGGTCCTGATGATTGCCATCGGCGTTTTCCCATCGCTTCTGACGACTTACATCAAGGCGACGATCGAGAACCTCGTGCGCGTGATTGGTGCGTAATCGATGAACTTCGACTACTCAGGATTCTACGCCGACTGGGGCATCATCCTCCCCGAGTGCTTCCTGTTTTTGTGGGGGGCGTTCATCCTTGCCTGGGCGACCGGGACACGCGATGAAGAGCCCGGCGGCTCAGGCACCTTCGCCGTCGCCACGCTCATCGGGACCTTGATCACCGCCGTGTGGGTGGCGCTCACTCCCGACGGGAAAGCCTTCGGCGGCACCTTTGTCTTTGACCGGATGGCGGTCGTCTTCAAGGAGATCGTCCTCGGCGCGGTTTCTCTCACCGTGATCTCGTCGGTCGGCACGGTCAGCCGCCTGCGCGCGCATCGCGGCGAGTACTACGGACTCATTTTGATGTCCGCGGTCGGCATGATGTTGATGGTCTCTTCGACCGAACTGCTGACTCTGTACGTTTCCCTTGAGCTTTCGACCATCGTCCTCTACGCGCTGGCGGCGTATCACAAGGCCAACCGCAAGTCGGCCGAGGCGGGGCTGAAATATGTGATCCTTGGCGGGATTTCCTCGGCGATCCTGCTCTACGGCGTCGCGCTGCTCTATGGCATGACCCAGACCACCAATTTAGCGCAAATCAAGACCGCGGTCTGGAACCTGTACATGGAAGGCGGCTTCACGCCGGGGATGACCTTGGCGCTCATCTTCCTGATCGCCGGCTTTGGCTTTAAGCTCGCACTGGCGCCGTTCCATATGTGGGCGCCCGATGTTTACGAGGGCGCACCCACTCCGATCACGGCCTTTCTGTCGGTTGCATCGAAAGCTGCCGCCCTGGCCGCGTTCATCCGTGTCTTCTTCATCGGCCTCGATTCGGCGCAGATGCTCTGGGGCCAGGCCATCGCCGTGCTCGCAGCGTTGGCGATGATCGTCGGCAACGTGACCGCCATCGTGCAGACCAACATCAAACGCATGCTCGCCTACTCCTCGGTCGCCCAGATCGGCTACGTGATGGTGGGCGCGGTGGCTCTGGACGCGTATGGCGCGACCGCGATGTCGTTCTACATGACTTCCTACTTGTTCGCCAACATGGGCGCCTTCATCTGCGTCATCGCGTTTTCTGAAAAGACCGGCTCCGATGAAATCGCCGACTACGACGGTCTCGGCCGCCGCTCACCGCTTTTGGCCGCGTACTTTTCTTTGTTCCTGCTCTCACTGGCGGGGATTCCGCCGACGGCGGGTTTCTTAGCGAAATACTATGTGTTTCTCGCCGGCATCAACGCCGGCTACATGTGGCTGGTGATCATCGCCCTTTTGACTTCGGTCATCGCGCTGTACTACTACGCGACCGTCATCCGCCGCATGTACTTCCCCTCCGCGGCAGTCTCAGGAGACTTCCCGATCACCCGCACACTGAAACTGGCCCTCGTGCTTGCGGCGATTGGCGTGCTGTTCTTCGGCATTTTCCCCGGTCCCTTTGTTGACTGGGTCACGGGCGCGGCGAAGAGCCTTCTGGCGTTAGTCTGAAATTCTCGAAAGACGTTCTGGGTAAGGTGGTGGGCTTGGGGAGGCGGGCAGGTGCCCGCCTCTTTTATTCTGATTTCGGCGCTGTCAGGCTCCGAGCGCGCGGGGAGAAGTACATTCTTTCATCTGGGCGCGATGGCGACCCCGAGGACGCTAGATAGCGAGTCGGGTACATACTGTGTCGACAGCGTGGCGAAGTTGGACAAATCGATGATTTGTAGTGGGCCACCAAAACCTCCGCTTACTCCTACTCCAGGTAGGGTAAGTAACTGCTTGCCGTCCGGCATGAATTGCAGCCGACCACAAACCTGAAGATCATCACCATAAAGCTGATGTGAGAGGCGGCGAATTCGCTCCAGCGATTGCAAATCAAACAGATCGACGGAGATTGCCGACGACGATCCGGGGCCGTAGTTTCCAGGATCGGAAACCGCCAACAACCGGCCATCGGGGCTGATGGCGATGACTCCAAACGGGAAGTTCAGAGGCTGCTCAATGAGCGTCTCGCCTGTCGTCATATCTCCATACAGGAAGTTTGTTTCATCTGGTCCGGATTGGATGATCAGTGCGAGTCGGCGTGCGGGCGCGTTGTACACGGCACTATATGTGGAGCTAAGGGCAAGAGGCGGGCCCGACTTGAGGTGAGGAACGTACTTACCGTGAAGTCCACCGGTTAGGACGTTAATCTCGCGATACGTATCTGTGTACGTGACCCTGGCTACAACCAACGAATCCGCTCGGACCGCATCGACGACCCGAAAGGTATCTCGAATGACCGCCCGGTGAGCGAAGTTCGCAATGTCGCAGACGTACAGTTCCGCGGGCCCCGTTAGGAAGGCCGCCCCTTTCAGAACAAAGACGGGCGTGTCGTAGTAGGCTACAGTTAGAGAAGCGACGAACCCCTTCTGCGACAGCGAGTACTTCGCAATCGCTCGCCCGAATTGGGTAAAATCTCCGGAGATAAACAAGAAACTCTCATCGGGCGTCAGAGCGAGGCGCAGATTATGCCCGACATTGGGAATGGAGTCGACCACGCGCAAGGAGTCTGTGTCGGCAATGTAAATCGTTCCGGTCTGATCGCAGGCCGCGAAAACGCCGTAGTTCACTTCATGATGACTCACCGAGTGACGAGAGCACGACGCAAACACAATCGCGTGAATTACCAAGACCGTGGCAATCACAGCATGCCGAATGCATGCCCGTCGTGCATGAAGCGATTCACTCATCGGGCCACCCTCCGGCACTGAGCAATCAACATCCAGTACATGGCGCGCCGACATCTCCGCCTTTGCGTAGACAATTACCCGCGAGGCCGTCGTTCATTCCATGACCATTGCTAAGCTAACGTGAATCAGTACGGATGTTGTGGGGATTGACCTGTAGCCCGCTACTCTATGGATTCCGGAGGTGCCAGCCGCCGCGCCCGCAGGGTGATAATGCGCCGTCCCTTCAATGTCGCGACATCCAGGCGGATGTCCTGCACCTCGATGAAGTCGCCCTTGCGGGGCAAGCGATCAATCGTCGTCGTGAACAGTCCCGCCAGCGTATCGGCAGCGTCGGTGGGCAATGACGCGCCGTACTCCTCGTTGAAATCGATAATCGGCATACCGCCGGCGACCATGGCCGTCCCGTCGGCCAGAAGACGAAACTCCGCCTGCTCATCGGCGTCGTATTCGTCGCGAATGTCGCCAACAATTTCCTCGAGGACATCCTCCAGAGTGATCAAGCCGGCCGTCCCGCCAAATTCATCGAGCACTACTGCCATGTGGCGATGCTGTTTCTGGAACTGCTCGAGGACTTTCGAGATCGGCATCGAATCGGGCACGAACAAGACCGGACGCACCAAGTCGCGCAGGATGATCGGCGAATCCTCGGAGAGCAGGTGGATGACATCCTTGGTGTACATGGCGCCCTTGATGCGATCGAGTGTCTCCTCGTACACCGGAAATCGCGAGTACCCCTCTTCACGGATCGCTTGGAGGACCTCGTCGACCCCGGCGCTGATCGCGATACCAGCAACATCCGGACGCGGCGTCATGACTTGGCGCGCGGTGGTGTCGGAGAAGTCAAGCGCCTGGTGAATCAACTCACGTTCGACATCATCGATGGTACCATGGAGCGAGCCCTCAACGGCCAGAAGACGAATCTCCTGATCGGAGACCGGACGGCTATGGTCCGATGTCTTCACCCCAAGCAGACGGATGATGGTTCGCGACACCCATGTCAGGATGGCCACGATCGGCCACCCGATGGCGGCCAACCACGTAATCGGGCGTGCCACAAGAAGTGCGACCCGGTCGGGACGCGCGATGGCCAGGTACTTAGGCACCAACTCACCGACAACCAGTTCCGCAATCGCCATCAGAAGGACGACGATGCCGATGGCGATCTGTGTCGGCCAATGCTGTGCGAACTCCCAACGGAGCGTGGCAATGTGTGGGGCCAAAGCGGCGACCACCGTCGCACCCGAGACCACCGACGCCAGCGTGCGCACAAGCGTCATCCCGACCTGCACGGTGGCCAGGAACTTTTCCGGATTGCTCTTCAGCGCCTTCAGCGCCCGGCCGGGCACGCCCTTGGTCTCCGCCAATTCGTTGACGACCGAGCGGCGCACGGCAATCAACGCCGCTTCCGCCCCGGCAAAGTAGCCATTCACCAGAACCAGAACGGCAATCAGGATGAGTTCGACGCCAACGGATTGGGTCATGAGCGAGTCACCACGGGAAATGTCGCCAATTCACCCGCCCCGCGCAACGCAGGCGATGACGGCAGGGATTGATCAGGGAGATTGCTTCGTCCCTGTTCCCGAAGGGGGCTGTGGGACTCGCAATGACAGCACGCCCTCACGGTTCCGCCTTCTCTGTCATTGCGAGGAGTCCCAAGCCCCGAAGGGGCTGGGGCGACGAAGCAATCTCCCCCACGACGAGCACCCAAGAGAGAAGGGCGCACGATTGTGCGCCCCTGTCATCGGTCCTATCGGACGAATACGTCTTAGTGCGCGTACACCATCGCCTCAAGGCGGGCGATGCGTTCCTCGACCGGCGGATGCGTGGAAAACAACGTCGCCAGCGAGCGTCCCGACAACGGATTCACAATAAACATGTGCGCGGTCGCGGGATTTGCTTGCATCGGCCGACGCTCCGCGCCGTCATGCAGCTTGCGTAGCGCCGTCGCCAGCGCGAGCGGCTTGCCGCTGACCTTGGCTCCGGTCGCGTCCGCGGCAAACTCGCGCGAGCGCGAGATCGCCATCTGCACAAACAACGCGGCGATCGGCGCCACAATCGCCATGGCCAGAAGGCCAATGAAGTTGCCGCCGCCCTCGCGGTCGCTGCTGCGCCCCATGCCTCCGAAAATCGCACCCCACTGCGCCATGTGCGCCAGCATACTGATGGCGCCGGCGATCGTGGCGGCGATGGATTGCGTCAGGATGTCGCGATTCTTCACATGCGCCAATTCGTGCGAGGCGACGCCTTCCAGCTCGTCTTCGGACAGCAAGTCGAGAATCCCCTGTGTGAATGCGATCACCGCGTGATCGGGGTTGCGCCCGGTGGCAAACGCGTTGGGCGAGGCGCTCGGGATAATGTAGATCCTCGGCGTCGGCAGTCCCGCCTGCTGGGCCAGACGCGTCACCAATGAGTACAGACGCGGCGCGTCCGATTCCTCCACCGGTTTGGCGTGATACATCGCCAGGACGATCTTGTCCGAAAACCAGTACGAGAAGAAATTCATCACGACCGCGAAGCCAAATGCGATGATCATGCCGCTCTGGCCACCCAAGAGAGCGCCGATGATCAGAAACAGCACCGTCAACGCGGTCAACAACATCAATGTCTTCAAACCATTCACAGCCTTACTCCTTCTATGTGCCTGCGAACCTCACAACCTGCAGAGCCCTCGGTTGTTCCCGTACGGCAACGTCTGTCCTCGAGCCTGCCACCGCGCCGACGATCGGACGGATACCAGTTATCTCTGGGCTCATGGCTCGGTCGTCGTATGATACGCAAATGCCCTCGCGGCGTTGAATGAAAGCGGAATGCGGACATCCGATTCCGACATCCCGTCGCAATACCAACACCGACAATTACTTGCGCGATGGATCCGTTCCGGCCGATGCCCGATACACCCAAGGCTCCGCCTATGGTATATTGTAGGCTGGCCAAATTATGCCTCGTACCGTTGCCGATCCCAGGAAAGTCCGGTTGCCGCGCGTCTGCGGTGAGGACGGGTTCTATCCGTCCAACCCGGTGGTCCTCACGCAGAAGATCGCCAAGTTCTTTGCCGAGGCCAAACGTGAGCATCTCGCCGGCCCGTTGGCGGGACTCGTCAGCCCGCACGCGGGCTACGATTACTCCGGCGCCGTGGCCGCCGCCGCCTACAAACAACTCGAAGGCTTATCCTTTGATACTGTTGTCGTGATTTCGCCGTCGCACCGCGCCTTCTTCCGCGGCAATTCGGTCTACTCGGGTGGTATCTATCGTACGCCGCTCGGTGACATCCCCGTGGATCTGGAGTTCTGTGCGCGCCTCACCGAGAACGATCCGCTCGTTGCCCTCTCCGATGCCGGCCATGAGGCCATCGGCGGCGGCTTCGAACACGCGCTTGAGGTCCAGCTCCCCTTTCTTCAAGTGGTGCTGGGGCAGTTCTCTCTCGTCCCGATCGTGATGGGCGATCAGGAGTATCCAACCGCTCGCCGCCTCGGTGAACTGGTTGGCCGTCACGCAAAGTTGGGACGCACACTGGTGGTGGCATCCTCCGACTTAGCAC
>Ga0326726_10003681_pt1 | contig 14074 bp, 13 predicted proteins | sample MHFenrmetagenome_2_FD_207603 | JGI IMG/M metagenome (GOLD analysis project Ga0326726, IMG submission 207603) | Lab enriched peat soil microbial communities from Michigan Hollow, Ithaca, NY, United States - MHF15MN | ecosystem: Environmental > Terrestrial > Soil > Wetlands > Peat | place: USA... | reverse complement strand
GAGCTATTCTAACAATGTCTTCAGTGCTTAGCCAAATTACTTTGCCAGAGTGTTCTGAACGTACTTCTGTCATTTCTCCTCCGATAGGTAAGTCATCGGGTGTGACTTTTGGGTTTCCGCCTTGAGCAGCGATAATTTCCCGCATCTTAGCTTCAGCTTTTCCTGAATCAAGCATTTCCTCAGCTTTGGATCGACCGTTTTCAGCTCCAACCATTTCAAAAAGCATCCCTGCAAGACTAACTGCCTTATCTCTTAGGTCTGATGGTCCACCACCCATAAGAGCTGTTAAAGCTTCAGATGCTTCAAGGGCTGGTCCTATGCAGTAGCCTAGCGGTTGGTCACCGAAAGTCAGGGCACATTGGATGTTCAAACCTAAACGTTTCCCTAAATCCACAAAATCAGAAGCTAAAGTGTACGCTTCGGTTCGCGTTTTGATTTTGGCGGCCATTCCAGTCGGAATGTCAATAGTTACATGTGTTGCTCCTATGGCTTTCTTCTTGCTAAGAATTGAAGGTAATAGCATTGGGTCAATTCCTAACGGATATTCAACTTGAATAAAAAGATCATCCGCTGGAGCAAGCTCCAAAGATCCTCCCCAAACTAAGCATCCGTTAGTTTTGGCTACGACGTCTTTGATCTCGTTTATAGATAAGTTCACTGGACATAGCGTTTCTACTCTGTCCGCAGTTCCAGCTGGAGAAGTAATTGCTCGTGAAGATGTTTTTGGAATAGTGAACCCCGCTGCAGCTATTATTGGAACGACTAGCATTGAGGTTTTGTCGCCAGGTATACCGCCAACGCTGTGCTTATCTAAAATAGGACCTTCGCCAAAGCTGATTGTTTTTCCAGATGAAACCATAGCTCTTGATAAAGCCTCATTTTCACTAGTGCTCAAACCGTGAATGCTTAGGGCTGTAAGAAAAGCTGCTATTTCAACCGCGCTTAGATGTCTTTCGACAACGTCATTAACAATTGTGATTATATCTTTCTCGCGTAGGCGTTCTCCATGCAGTTTGGCTCTTACGTTAAACAACGATTCAGGGAGCGGAGCCAACTGCACGTCAACAGTTTCAGCTTCGCCTACGCCCAACGCCAATGTGGTCTCCTCGTAGAGTCCGATCCGGTTGCGAGGAAAATGTGCAGCTAAGTTAGCAATTGCAATCATTTCTTGCTTGCACCCTATTATTCGTATTCTATCCGAACTGTGAACATCCAGCATGCTGGCGCTTTCTTCGCTAAGAATAGCGATTCTGCTACCGCCTGTCGTGATTGGTAAAACCTCAACTGTTAGTTTCATGAAATTCACAACTGATAATTGATTAGTTTAGGAATAGTTAAAGATTTTAAGGAAAAATCAATTCACACTACTCTATGAGAGGACTGTTTTGAAGTACCTTGATTATGTTGATCTATCTTACAAGCCGAAAGAAGCTGATTTAATTTGTACTTTTTATTTTGAGCCCGAAGGCATAAGCCTTAAAGAAGCAGCTGGCGCAATAGCCGCCGAAAGCTCAATAGGTACATGGACTGAGCTCACAACATCACAGCCATATATGAGGCGCCTGTCTGCTCACGTTTTCGCACTAACCGGCAACATAGCGAAAATCGCTTACCCCTTTGAACTCTTTGAGCCTTCCAATATGCCAAACATCTTAAGCAGTGTTGCGGGAAATGTTTTCGGACTAAAAGCGCTCAAAAACCTCCGCCTTCTCGACTTACAAATGTCAAAAAAACTAGTTCACAGCTTTAAAGGTCCAGCCTTCGGCATTGAAGGGATTCGTACTCTTCTCAAAGTTAAGTCTCGCCCTCTTGTTGGTACAATAATTAAGCCCAAACTTGGACTCAACACTAAGGACCATGCTAAAGTAGCTCTTGACTCTTGGAGCGGCGGCTGCGATATTGTAAAAGATGATGAAAACCTAAGCAGCCAAAAATTCAACCCATTTGAAGACCGCCTAATCCAAACCCTTGAAGCACGTGACGAGGCACAGGAAGAATCAGGAGAACGAAAAGTCTACATGGTAAACATAACCGCCGAAACTGACCTCATGTTGAAACGAGCGGAAAGCGTGATTTCTCAAGGTGGCGAATATGTTATGGTCGACATTCTAACGTGTGGTTGGTCTGCACTGCAATCGTTGAGAAACCAAAACCTAAAGCTAGTTATTCACGCTCACCGGGCAGGGCACGCCGCTTTTACTAAAAACCCAATCCATGGTATAGCTATGCGTCCCATTGCAACAGTTGCACGAATAATCGGAGTCGACCAGCTTCATATTGGAACGGTTGTGGGTAAAATGTCTGAAACTAAAGCTGAAGTTCTCGAAAATATAGATGCCTGCAAAGCCAAGATAGATGGGTTAAAGCCTGTTTTGCCTGTTGCCTCAGGTGGGCTTTATCCAAGACTTGTTCCAGCTTTGATTGAGACTTTTGGCAATGATGTTGTTATTCAAGCAGGTGGAGGTATACATGGGCATCCAAATGGAACTGTAGCTGGTGCAAAAGCTATGAGGCAAGCGGTTGAAGCAACTCTGAAAGGGAAAACACTTGAAGAATACTCTAAGACACACAGTGAATTGAACGCTGCTCTAGAGTTTTGGAAAACCTAGATGTGTTTAAGGACCCAAGGGTAACTTCGGTAAACTGTTTCAACTATTGATTGAGGTGCAATTATTCCTTCTTCGCAGATATACCCATGAATGTACTTGTTTGGGGTAATATCGAAAGCTGGGTTGCGAACAGATATTTTTTCTGGTGCGTCTTTCCAAACTTCGTTGGGGTTTCGATTCTCAATCTTTTCGCATTCTCCCTCAAGAGTTTCAGGGTCAAACTTTAGCAGTTCTGAAACAGCATAGAAGGGTTTTCTGGCCTCGTTGGCTAGGACTGATATTGCGCTTGTGCCAATCTTGTTAACGAGGTTGCCTTCAGAAGTGATGGCGTCTGCTCCGACCACGACAATGTCAACATCTCCCATGTAGGACCTTGCTGCTGAATCAACAATAAACATGGTTTGAATGTTATTCTCAATCATTTCTCGAGCAGTTATTCTTCCTTGAAAGGCAGGTCTAGTTTCAGTGCAGATGACACTGAAGGTTTTGCCGTCATTTTTGGCTTTTACAATCATTCGGGTTACAGTTGATGAGTGACAATGAGTAAAAACAAGCATGCCGTCACGGATTCGTTTTGCTCCAATTTCTGCCGCTCGTTCTCTTGAAGCCTCAAGATTCTGCAGAAACAAGCTTACGTTGGAGGAAACCATCTGACTCAGTACTTCAACTTTTTCGGTGCTGCAGTCTTGGATTTGAGTAATTACCCAACGGATGGCATTTCTCATTAACGGTTCAGTTTCTCTTGAGCTAAAGAGTATGGTTTGTGCCTCTTTTAGTTCATTTAAGAAGGCTGTTTTGTTTTTAGCTTTTGTCTGATCCGCCATTGTTTGGAGTGCTTTTAGGGCGGCTATGGCAACATTTCTTGCACCTTGAACTTCAAGTTTCTTTATTTGTTCAGCTGCAATTCGAACTGTTTCCATCATAAACTTCAACTCATAAATGATAGACTTATTGATAGTAATTTACTAGCACTAAGCTATAAGCCAATTCATAAAAACTGTAAGGTGTACGAAAATTTTATTGCTAATTTTTAAGCGTTGACCTATGAATTATTTGTTGGTGTATGTTTCCGCATTGAGGTTGCGATGAAAATGCCGCCGATGATAATGATTATACCGATGATAGCTAGCATAGCTGCTAAGACTTGGCCTGAGTTTATTTTCGGGGTTGTTAAGTCTTCTATAGAAAAAATACCTATAGTGACGAGTATAAATCCAGCCATTAGATAGTACACGTAGCCATGTTCAGTTTTTTCTTGTTTTTGACTCTTGTCGGGTTTTGAGGGTTTTTCTTCTTTTTTCTCTTGCTCAGTTTGGGCAGTTTGAACTGGAGGTGTTTTGATAGGTGTTGCTGTTGTCTTTAGTGCTGTTCCGCAATTTGGGCAAAAAGTCATTGTTTCCTCAATTTTATTGCCGCATTTCGGACAGAAAGACATGCGTTCTCTTCCTTTTCTTATGTTTTGGAGTTCTGAGTATTAAAACATGCACTAATTGCTTCGAGAGAAAGATATATTTGCATATATTCCATACTCGCTTAGGGAAAACATAGATTGGCTAGCACCTCCATCATTTCAGCATTAACGGATAAGAGAAAAGAGAGTTTGATTTCTGCAGTGTACATTGGTGCAATTTTTATAGTTATCGCTATAATTTTCGTTGTCAACACTGGCATTTGGGATAGGTTGGTCGATTTTTTTAATTCTTTGACGCTTGCTCAGGTTCCAGGCACCAGTTTTTCTTTGCCTGCACCTACAAATCCTGCTGCCCATAAACTACTTTATGAAGCTGCTTTCCAGTTTAGCGTTGGGATGGGTGTTTTAGAAATTGTGATTTTGGTGGCGAGAATTTTGCTTCATTCTTCTCTCGCAAGGAAAGCAGAAACCATTGAAAACCTCGTTTTCTGGCTTGGTGCAAGCTTCTTGATAATTAGTTACCTTGTTAATGTGAAGTTGCCAACTGAGTGGTTTGTGTTTTTTGCTGGCTTAATTTTGATTGGTGGTTTATCGTTATTATCGAGAGCGTTTATTCTCTTGGTTAGACGTAAATCAATGTGAGTGTCTGATTTTTCTTTAGCAAGGGTTGTGAGTTCTCAAAATTCTGGTTTATTCCTTCTTAATTTTCAGTTTCCACCAGAGCTTCATTATATGCCAAAACATGTTCCAAGAATCTTTGAAAAGGTTAACTTTTGTGTCTCTGCCGCTTTTCCATTCTACAGCAATCTCTTTTATTTTGTACCCACAACGGTAAGCTCTTACCATCATTTCCGTGTCCCAGAACCAATGAGTGGCTTCAACTTCATCAAGTAAACTTAAAACCGTTTCTTTTTTGAAAGCTTTGAAACCGCACTGGTGATCCCTAAGTTTAGAACCAAGCATATGTCTGACGAGAAAGTTGTAGGTTTTTGAACTTATGTTCCGGCTTTGGGAACGTTCAACTTTGCTTTGAGGAAGCATCCTTGAGCCAGTTGAGAAGTCGTAGCCTTCAACCAAAATTGCGTCGACGAGGGGCTTAAGGAACTTGAGGTCTGTTGCTAAGTCTAAATCCATATAGACAAAAACTTCACCTACACACTGTCGAAATGCATTGTTTAGCGCTGTTCCTCTTCCTAATCGTTTTTCACGATGAATATGCTTTATGTAGAGGTACAGTTTCGCTAAGTCTTCGGCTTTTTCGGAAGTGCCATCTTTGCTTCCGTCTTCGGCAATAACGATTTCAAATGGATATTCAATTTCCTTTAGGGTTTGACTTATTTTTGTTACTGCACCCTCTATTTGGTCTACTTCGTTATAGGCTGGAAGGACAACAGAAACCTTAACTTTAGCTGTTGAAGGGGTTTGGTTGTCCATTTAGAACACCCAACCGTTGAACCACTTCAAGCTGTCGATAGTTGACTGTGAAGCTGGGACGCCTGAAATAACAGGGTAGAAGAGAATGAATAATGCGATTGTAAGTGCAAAGTAAGCTATTGCAGCAATTTTCATCCATTTGTTGCTCCAATATTTGCTTATTACATATGCCGAGCCTAAGCAGAGAATGGGCACGTTAGAATAAAAGTGATAGATGAAGACGACCCTAGTGATTAATACGTAGGGTAACCATTGGAAGAAGAAAACTACAACCAGAAAGATGGCGGGCAGGTATTGTTTCAAACTAAATGTTTTGCTGAAAACTTTTGGTATACTGAAAACTGTTATTCCCAAAATGGACGTAAAGCCCATCCACCAGACAGCAGGATTGCCTAATACAACGATAGTTGACCTAAGACCGTTAGTCATGGATGCTGATTCAAGATAAACTGGAACATGTACCCATTGTAAAGTAGACGGAGGTTGATCACTGAGCATGTTCTTGATGGTATTTATGGGGTCAAACATGAAAGGCCAACTATACCATTGGGAAGAGAATGGATGTGTGGCTTTCAAAGTTGAATGGTAAATGTACATTTGTCCTTGAAGGTTTATGACATCAAGAAATGATCTTCCGGCTAGCATGTCTGGGATGTAAGTTAAAAAGTAAATTCCCAAAGCAAGTAGCAGAAAAGCTACAATTTGGGAATAAGGACGATCAAGAAAGGCGTAAACTCTTGCGGATAAGCTTCCTTTCAACTTTATTACTTCATTTAATCGAAGAGATAATAGTAAGGCTAATTCCCCGACAAAGCCATAAAGAACAAGCCATTTACTTGAGAATCCTAAAATGAAAAAGAAAACCGCAAAAAACAGGGGTATGATACTGGTTTTCCAGCCTTTATCAAGAACATTTTTGAGATAGATGAAAAAGAACAGTTGCGAAGCTAGCGAAAAGAAGACTATGTATGTGTCAGCTGTGCCCATTCGCGCCATCGTGAAATGCATGAAGTCAAAGTTTAACAGGAATGCTGCGGTAAAGCCGCCTATCCACGTGCCGAACATCTTTTTACCAAACAGGTAAATGAGTGGAATCATGAATGTTGCGAAGATGACTCCCATTATTCGCCATCCAAAGGGGTTGAAACCGAAAATTATGAGGCTCGAAGCTTGGATAAGTTTTCCAAGTGGCGGATGTGTCCATTCGTATGGTAGCTGCGAGTGCAAGTATTGTTCAGCTGTTCTAACAAAGTATATTTCGTCAAAATACGTGTTCTGCATGTAATCTGAGGGGTATTGAACGATATTTTGCTCGTCAATTAGGTTATGCAGGTTAGGGTTTTCGCTGCTAAGGTCGTTAATTGATTGAATTGTGACCTGGTGGCCGTTTTGATCTATGACCGCAATCTCGGCAATTATGGAGTTATAGCCACCTGTTGAACCAAAACTGAGTTTCAAATGCTGAGTTGTTTGGGCAAACGATACCTCATGCCACTTGTAATAGTCCTCTGACCAAGAAGCTGAATACGGCCAAGTATCGTTAACTGTGTCCTTTAGCCAGATGTCAGGCGTTCCTGAAGATATTGAAACGTTTATTGCGCCTTGCTTTAGTAGAAAGAGTAGTGATTTTACATTGGTTGAGTTGCTGAGCGTAAGATAGAGGTTTTGTCCATCTGTCATTTGAGTTGTAGTTGTGGGTGATTGTGTCAAACCAAGATTCACCACAGCTATGGAGAAGAAAACGATAGAAAGCAAAACGATAGTTACTATATCTTTTTTATTAATTTTTAGATCAAGATTGAAGTTCAGGTGGCTCACCTCTGTCAATTGGTGGAGCTTGCGGCGCAGGTTCAGTTTTGAGCCATGTGCGTTTATCCCACATGAGTATTGATGCGTATACGAGCATTAATAAATTGATAGCGCTTACTGCAAGAACGATTGGATCTCCTGTTAAGTTTGGAGCAGCATTAGGATAATAGAGGTTTAGATAATGCAGAATGTACGCTTGATTTACTAAAAGAGTCGCTGTCAGAACTGCATATATTGCGCGTGTCTTTTTGAGGAACGGAAACATCAAAGCCAACATGCTTATGGCTGGAAATAGGTACCGTTCATGAATTCTGGTTGGAAGCATAAAGAACGCAAACAATAGCATGAATGCCCCGAAAATTAACAAGAAATCATTTGATTCTTTGAAGCGTTTATTTACAAAATACAATGTGAAGACTGCAAAAGCCCCAAATAATATCCAACCCAGAATACTGAGTCCACCATCAGGAGCCCATAATCCATATAACCCCCACAGGTTAAATGCGTTAATCGAAGTATATGCGTACCCTCCGTAGGCTCCAAAATAAATTTTGCTAAGAAAAGTAAAGGGGTTGTTGCCTACCCAATCAAATGGCAAAATTACCAAGAAAACTGTCGCGACAAATATTAAAACAGACATTAACATGTTTTTTAAGCCATTTTTCTTGTAAATCAAAAAAGCGATCAAAGGCGCTAAAGCTATTCCTTGAGGTTTCGTTAAAATTCCTATTGCGAAGGCTGTGGCTGAAAGTTTAGGTCTTGATTTAATTGCTAGCATGAGAGATAATACAAGGAAGAATGTGTAGATAGCGTCGAATTGACCCCACACTGCTGTATTGTAGATTACGGCTGGGTTAAAAGTGTAGAGAGCCATAGCCAAAATTGCGAGTTTGAAACTTGATTGTTTTCTGGCAAAAATGTAAATCAACGCTGCTGTGGCTAAATCAAAAATGTTTGGAACCAATTTTACCATGTTTACGATGGGGATTGAGGTTGCCTTTGCTAAAGAGCCGAATGCCCAAAAAATGTAGACGTTGAATGGTGGATAATCTGCAAATCCTGCGACCGAATAAAAAGGTCTTATGCCGTGCTGAGCTGCAGCGTTGAACCAGTAAGAAAAATCTCCTGTATCAATTGGGTATCCTTTCTGTGGAAACAGGAGAACTCTGATTAAGAGGGAAATGGCAAGAACGAATGCTACGATAGTGATCTCGCGTCTGGCAAACGAGAAGTTAACCCTTCGTCCCTCCATTTTATGAAAGAGAGTTGTTGCTAATTGCATAAGAAGGTTTTTCCAAATCAACATTTTGATCTAGTTGATTGCTCGAATTAAAAGTGGAGCCTTCGGCGGGATTTGGACCCGCGACCATTACCTTACCAAGGTAACGCCCCACCGGGCTAGGCTACGAAGGCCAACCATGTTCCCGTGAAACAATTGCCTCAGACAATAAAACACTTACGGTTAAACTTGTTTGAAAAAAAGGAATCCGCCTGTTTGCTTTGTTTAGACTTCTGTTTGTTTAATTTACCTGTCTACCTATCTCTCATGGGGGGGGGGATAAAGCATATACTTATTGCATATAAACTTTGCATATACAGGTAAGATGTTTGGTTAAAGCGTTTAGGTCTTTTAGGTTTAACCCGCAAGTTTATGCAAGCTTTAAAGAGTTGGCATCTCAAAACGGTTACACCGTGACTGGTGCATTTGAGAAGTTTATGTTTAGCGCTGCCAAGTATGGATTAGATTTCCCATCAGCAAAGACAGACGTGGTGGAGGCAGAAGCAAGAATCATGCTCGATTGGTTGAAACATGGGCAATACTGGTTCCGCATAAACACAAAAGAAGAGATTAACATCAGTGGACGTCTTTTGCAGCTTCTGCCAAATATTGCAAACGCTGATTTGAAAGTGGAAATTGAAGAAGCGCTCAAAAAGAAGTTGTAAAAGCTGATACCGCTCAATCCGTTCTGAGGGAAAAAGCTTCATATTAATTAGTTACTACACGTTTTACCTCTCTAAAATGACATTTGCAGGGGTCTCCAAGCCTGGTCAACGGAGTAGGGCTTAGGACCCTATCGCGTAGGCGTTCGTGGGTTCAAATCCCACCCCCTGCACCAATATGTTAAAACATACAGGGGGTTTATCCTGGCGATGTATACCTATTTTTTGAGGGTTTTTCATTTTTTAGGTCTTCCTTTTCTTAAAGAATTTGAGTCCGTCCATCTCAGTGACGTACTCGAAACCTGCCTCGATTAGAGCGCAGATTTCTCCTGGTGTCTTGGCTACTTTTGATATGTAGTCTATCTCGCCTTGGAACAGTGCCTCTTCCAGTTGGATATAGAGTGGGGTGTTTTTGATGTTTTTGTGTCCTAACGCTTGCATTACGTAGAGCAGATCTTTAGTTTTGTGGTAGAGCATGGTTCCTTTGAAGTGTCGTAGAGTGTGGAAATGTATTTTCATTATTCTTGGGTTGCCGATTTTATTTGCAATTCTTCTGCGCTGCTGTTGGAATGTTACGGCGTGGTTGTCGATTCTCATAGTTGGGAAGGCAAAGACGTTTTCGCCATAGTTTTTTGGGAGCTGTCTTAGCATGTCGAGGAGTTTATCGCTTAGATGCGTTACGCGTGGGTTGCTGTTTTTCTCAGGGGTGATGTTTACGACTTTGCTTTCGAAGTCTACGTCGTCCCATTTGAGTTGCCAGATTTCTCCGCATCTTGCGCCTGTTTCTTTTAGCATCTGTAGGAAAGTTGCCATTCGTTTGCTGGATCCTGCTATGAGTTGGTCTATTTCGGTTTCTTTGGGGATAAAGGGCAGTTTTCGGATGGTTATGTATACTGGTGCTTCCCAGGTGCCTTTGGTCATTTTTAGGAATGATGAGTAAGCGTCGCAAGCGTTGTTTTTTGTCTTTATCACAAAGCCCAATTCAAGAATGCTCCAAAATCATAGGAAAGCGCAAGAGAAGGCTCAACATAACAATGCAGACTACAGTTCTGGCACTTCCGTGTTTCCTTCCAGTTGTAGTCAGAAATCGCAGTTTTGATACTGGTTTTAAGAACTGAAACGGTTTTTGCGTATCCATTCCGAACATAACAAGGCAAAACCAAAGATCCTTCAGGACTTACATTAATTGTCAACCAGGGTTTGCATGTCCATTTTTTCTGTTTTGCAATGACTTTAAAATAGCTGATAGAATTAATAAGAGGATAACCGTATTTCTTTAACTCAACAAGTTTTTCAGCTATATCTTGGATTTCAAGATTAATAGTAGATGTCTCTGCCTCAAAGTACTCATAAGCAACTGCTAAGGATATTTTCACATCCAAATCCTTTGCCAATCTCACTAAATCTTCAATTTCATTAACATTCTCAGCCATTATCGTCGTGTTAATTACCACAGAAACCTTTTTTGAAGCGGCAGTTATGCCTTGAATCGCTTTTTTGAAACAGCCATTAACTCCCCTGATCGAGTCATGAGTTTTTTCCAGACCATCTAACGAAACATAGACTGCGCCATTGATGTATTGTGCTACCTCATCTATTTTGGATTCAAGCAGAGTGCCGTTAGTGATCAGGCTTGTTTGCAAAGGTAAAGATTTAGAGAAAGCAAGAATTTCACCCAAATCTTTTCTTAGGAACGGCTCTCCGCCTTCAAACGCTATTGCGCAAGCGCCTGAATCATAAATTTGCCTAAGAACCGCTTTTTCATCCTCTGTGCTCAAATCTATATTCGATCTTTTCCAGAAAGGACACATTTTACATTTGAGGTTGCAATTGTAAGTTAATTTATGACCACAAAATAGCGGAGCCCTAACACCAACCAAGTTTGAAAATAATCCGCGACTTAATCTTAGAGCTAACTTGAAAGTTTTCTGGTAACGTCTGCGGGTATTCTCTTCAACTATTGAATAGGTGGATTCACGCTTTGTTTCTATGCCCTCTTGAATATTGGCTGTCTTCGCTCGGCAAGAATTTGCATTATTTTGATCTTTATTCATAGATTTTGCCAGTTTCATCATAAAAACTATTCGTTACGAGAATATAAAACCAAATGATAATGCCGACAATGAGTCCTATGCCAAGTGGAAGCATGCTCATCAGAAGGACTCTGTTTTAAATCGCCGTGGGTGCCTATTATATCTTTTGACTGGCAAAAAGCTCTGATTGGCGTAAACTCTCTGATCCGTGCAGCCTTTTGTATAGATAGCCAATAACTATTCCAAGAACGAGAAACCTTGGTACATTAAGCATTGTTCCGAAGAGGAAGTAATAAAGGGCATTACTCGTTCCAAAACTTGAGGGGGCTTCCAGTAGGATTGCGCCAATGACTAGGGCAATGAAGCTTAGTATTACAGATTTTAGAATTGGATTCTTTGTCGGAATCTTGTCAAAGAAACGAACCAGGACAAAACTCAATAAGAATCCGATAATCATACCAGCAGGCAAAGAACCGACCCAATCTATTCTGATGAATACGGACTGGATCGACGGTTTAACCGTTGGCTTAAAGCTAACCCCCTGCACTATTATAAAATTCTTAAACTCAATATCAGATTAGATGGCGGAAACTAATAAAGCCAAAAAAAGCAGCAACCATAATGTATATGTCAAATGAATTTTACATTTTCTTATTATCTCAAATTGTGAAGTAAGACTCAAACTACATGAATCAACTACTCAAGACATGTTCAATATCCTTAGCAGCTAGTTTGCACCGCTGAAGAAGAGCCTTTCAGATAACAATCCCTCACAATATAGGGTCTAAATTTCCAGAAAAGAATGCCTTCACAAGTGGAATGTTATGAAATGTAGGTGCAATAAGTCCTTAATTGTTGCTCGCCTTAACTATGGTAAATCGAGAGCGATTTTTATTCCTTCCAAAACAACTTGTGCAATTGCTGGGCTAAGTGAACTTGCGTTTTTCTTTAGCCATTCCCAACTCTTTTGTATTGTATTTAAATCAGCTTTCTTGGTTTTTAAGAGTTCTTTTTCTAAAGCCTTTAACTGTTTTTCTATTTTTCCCTTATTGTCAGTCGACAGTTTTGTAGCGCGGACTTGGTCGTAAGCTTGAGTGAAAGCATCCGTTACCTGTTGAGTAAAACTAACTTGAGATTGCACTGGTTCTTGGAAATCACTCTCTTGACTACCCTCATTCATTTGACTTGTTGAAGTCTGGGTGAAGGGAAACTTGTCTACGTAGCGTTCTTTATTCTCAATGACATCAATGCCTTCGGCTGTAATCTTAGCAAATGTCCATTGGGAGCTAGTAGTCCTAAAAAGTGTAACCAGAGTTTTATCTTCTAGATAAGACGTGTTTAGGTCCATTTGCTTCTCGGATATTTTCAAGGCATCCTGAATTATGGCTCTGTCAACTCCAGAGCCATTAGGGTGATCTCTGAGATGTTTATGAAGCAACTCTAAAATATTGAGACGCACTTGGTCATCAGATACAGACATTCTGTTTTCTCCGCTTTTTCAGTATTTGTGCACTAGCGATTTAACACTTATGGAAAAGACAATCAACCTACACCTGCATGCTGATGAACTGACCAATTCTTAATGACTGTAGGTGCACTTCTTTTAAAATCTTATAAGAAAACAATAGAATGTCTGTAGCACCGGGGTTGTTCTTCTTCTTTAAATAATCCAAAATTGAAAAATAGTTTAAACCTGAAAAGGTTCTTCCCTCAAAGATAAATTTTCGGAAGACCTAACACATGCATTTATCTACTTTAGGCTCATTTATAGACAAATTTCTTAAACTAACCAAACTTAACTTAATTGTGCATGTTAACCTCTCTGTTGGTTGCCATTGTCTTTAGGTTTCAACTATTACTTGGACCTGCGCTTGTAATAGTTTTAGTTGCAGCTTTGACTGTGGCATTGCGTTTTCCCACCCACAGGAAAGCCGTTAGCGGTTTTCTTATCGTCGCTGGCTTATGCTCGGCAATTGAATCTATTGTTCTAGCGTTTTCTTGGGGTTTTGTCATAGGACTAATCACTGTTATGATAGGTTTTTCAATCGGTTTCCTCCACGTCGTTCTAGCGCACCGCCAAATATTTGCAAAAGACAAAAGTGGATCATTTATCAAACGACTAAATACTCCACGATCCAGGAAAAGTCTCTACGCCATTTTTGCAATTTTGATTGTCGCTTGCTCCCTTCTAATTAGTCTCAGAACAACCGGTATTGTCCGTGAAGAACGGCTTTGGGTTGAAAACTATAACGTCCAAACATTTGGCGATTCACCCAACGTAGCAATCACGGGAAATGTGACTTCGGTAGAGTATAATTATGAAGTCAATACTGGATATAGCTACCACATTTTCCCTGCCTGCATTACTGTGTTTGTGAATGAAATAGTTTGGAGTAATAGTTCACACGGCAACTATGCGATCGACTATCAGAGTTTGAACCATCAAAATTTAGTCGTTTACTTCGAGAAGACCATAGTTCCCAACTTAACAGTTGGACAACAGATTGAAGTCAAAGGGGTCTATTGTGTATGGCTTGAAGATTCGATGTACTCATGCAGACTTGTAGTCTCTCCAGCCATAAACGGAAGCTACCTCAATCCTTTGTAGTCCGCTATCATTGTTAGTATGAACAAGGGAAATTCAAAATAATCTAGGCATAGAAAAAGATTTGTTTAACCTCTCAAATAGTCCACAGTGATCAGACTTGGCCTTAGACTGTTTTCTTCCTGGAAAGATGATTTTAATAGATGCTTACGGCTGGGGTGATCTATTATTGGGTGTAGTTGTAGGCGCACTAAAACCTCCAAATCCTATGCTGTTTGAGCGTAGAATTCCG
>Ga0326726_10003680_pt1 | contig 14075 bp, 9 predicted proteins | sample MHFenrmetagenome_2_FD_207603 | JGI IMG/M metagenome (GOLD analysis project Ga0326726, IMG submission 207603) | Lab enriched peat soil microbial communities from Michigan Hollow, Ithaca, NY, United States - MHF15MN | ecosystem: Environmental > Terrestrial > Soil > Wetlands > Peat | place: USA... | reverse complement strand
CCAGCACGGTCGGCTCCGCAATGGGCGGCAGACACTCAACGCCTCGGCAGACCCATGCGTTGACGCCCGGACGCACAGGCTTTTCCATGGCTTCGGGCAGCCCCGCGACGCCCTCGGCAAGCGCGAGCACGAGCGTCGACGGCGCATAGCGCCCTGCCAGACGGGCTTGCCATGATGCGATCTCCAAGGCGCTGCCGCGCAAGATGACGGTGGTGGGCGGCGCCAAGTGCTCCCCCAAGGCCAGGCACAGCGTCGCGAATGCGCTGGGGTGCCGCTGCATCTGCGGGGAGAACAGGCGCAGCGCATGCTCGGCCGCATCGAGGTAGCGCGGCTCGCCGACCAGGTGCCCCAAGCGCTGCAAGCTGAGCGCGGCCACCCCATTGCCCGAGGGCGTGGCGCTGTCCGGTCCCGGCTTGGGTCGCAGGATGAGCGGTTCGTGATCGCGGCTGGTGAAGAAAAACGCGCCGTTGACCCGATCCTCGAATCGCTCGAGCAGCGCGTCGGCGAGCTCGGTCGCGAACCTCAGATCTTCGGTGCGGAAGTCTGTCTGCATCAGCTCCAGCAGCGCGGCGAGCAAGAAAGCGTAATCGTCGAGATAGGCGTTGAGGTGCGCGCGACCGCCCTTGTACGTGGCCAGCAGGCGGCCTTCGCACCACAGCGTGGCGCGCAAGAAGTCCAACGCGCGGCGTGCCGATGCAACCCAGTCCTCACGGCCGAATGCGCGTCCGGCGCGCGCCATCCCGTGGATCATCAACGCGTTCCAGGAAGCCAGGATTTTCTCGTCGCGGCCGGGACGCACCCGCTGCTCGCGGGCTGAGAACAGCTTGCTGCGCGCGCGCGCGGCCAAGTCCTCGGCCACCGGCAAGGAGAGGTCGAGCGATGCCGCGACCTTGTCGATCGGCTGCGCTACATATAGGTGCCAGTGCTCCTCCTCGAAGTTGGGCGGCCGGCTCAAACCGAAATGGGCGCCAGCCACCGCGTACTCGTCTTCTTCGAGTACCTGCGCAGCGTCCTCCCGAGTCCACACGTAGTACTTGCCTTCCACGTGCTCGGAGTCGGCATCCAGCGAGGAGTAATAGCCGCCTTCGGGCGACTGCATCTCGCGCATCACCCAGGTCGCAGTCTGTTCGGTGACGCGCCGGAACAGCTCATCGGCGGTCACCAGCCAGGCGTCGGTGTACAGGCGCAGCAGCGGCCCGTTGTCGTACAGCATCTTCTCGAAGTGCGGGATCATCCAGCGCTCGTCGACGCTGTAGCGGCAGAAGCCGCCGCCCAGCTGGTCGTAGATCCCGCCCTCGGCCATTTTGCGCAACGTGAACAGCGCTATCTGGCGCGCCGACTCGTCGTCCTCGATCACGCCGCGGCTCAAGGCCAGGTCCAGCTCGGCCGGGTGGGGAAACTTGGGCGCGCCGCCCAGGCCACCGTGCGCGGGATCGAACATGCGTTTCAGTTCCGCCAGCGCCGCGGACACCGGCTCGGCAACGAGCGGCACGGCGGACGCGGGCGGCTGCGCAACCGTGGTCTCGAGCAGGGATAAGAGTTCCGCGTTTTGCTCGGCGATGGCCTGGCCCTCCTCGCGGTAGGCCGCCGCTACCCTCTCGAGCAGATCGCCGAAGCCGGGCAGGTTATAGCGGGGGGTCTTGGGAAAGTAAGTGCCGCCGAAAAACGGCTTCTGATCGGGCGTCAGGAACATCGTCAGCGGCCAGCCGCCCGCGCGCTGCGTCAACATATGATGCGCAGTCTGATAGATCTGGTCGATATCGGGGCGCTCTTCGCGGTCGACTTTGATGTTGACGAAGTGGCGGTTCATCGTGGCCGCGATGTCCGCGTCTTCGAAAGACTCGTGCGCCATGACGTGACACCAATGGCACGCCGAGTAGCCGACCGACAACAGAATCGGCCGGTCCAGCTCGCGCGCCAGCCGCAACGCGTCCTCGCCCCAGGGGTACCAATCCACCGGGTTGTCCGCGTGTTGCAGCAGATAGGGGCTGGTCTGCTGCGCGAGTCGATTGGGCATGGCGTTGAAATATCCCGCCAATAGATCGGCGAGTCAGATACGTAGGCTGCGCAGAACGCGCTGCGTTACAAACCGAGTGTAGCCCACAACTGATCCACTCGCGCCTTGACCTCTTGGTCCATGGCGATGATCGTGCCCCACCTGCGCGTGGTTTCCCCTGGCCACTTGTTGGTGGCGTCGATCCCCATCTTCGAGCCCAGTCCCGAGACCGGGCTAGCAAAGTCCAAGTAGTCGATCGGCGTGTTCTGCGCAATGATCGTGTCGCGCGCCGGGTCGACGCGCGTCGTCATCGCCCATACGACTTCCTTCCAATCGCGCACGTCGACGTCGTCGTCGACCACCACGATGAACTTGGTGTACATGAACTGGCGCAGGAACGACCAGATGCCGAACATGACGCGCTTGGCGTGCCCCGGGTATTGCTTGCGCATGCTGGCCACTGCCAGCCGGTAGCTGCAGCCCTCCGGCGGCAGGTAGAAGTCCACGATCTCGGGAAACTGCCGGGTGAGGAGCGGGACAAATACCTCGTTCAGCGCCGCGCCGAGGATGGCCGGCTCGTCCGGCGGCTTGCCCGTATAGGTGCTGTGATAGATCGGCGCGCGCCGCATGCTGATGCGGTCGAGCGTGAATACCGGGAACTGCTCCTGCTCGTTGTAGTAGCCGGTGTGGTCGCCGAACGGGCCCTCGAGCGCGAGCTCGCCGGGCTGAATGTGGCCTTCGAGCACGATTTCGGCGCTGGCGGGAACCTGCAGCTGGGAGCCCAGGCACTTCACCACCTCGGTACGCGCACCGCGCAGCAGGCCGGCAAACTGGTATTCGCTCAACGTGTCTGGCACTGGTGTCACCGCCGCCAGGATCGTGGCGGGGTCGGCGCCCAGCGCGACGGCGACCGGGAACGGCTGGTCCGGGTTCACCAGGCAGTGGTCGCGGAAGTCGAGCGCGCCACCGCGGTGGGCCAGCCAGCGCATGATCACTTTGTCGCGACTGAGCACTTGCTGGCGGTAGATGCCCAGGTTCTGGCGCGCCTGGTTCGGCCCGCGCGTGACCGTCAGCCCCCAGGTGATGAGCGGGCCCGCATCGCCCGGCCAGCAGGTCTGAATCGGCAGCCTCGACAGGTCGACGTCGGCGCCTTCCCACACGATCTCCTGACAGGGAGCACTGGAGCGCTCCTTGGGCGCCATGTCCAATACCTTCTTCAGCACAGGCAGCTTGTCCCAGGCGTCCTTCAGGCCCCGAGGCGGATCGGGTTCCTTGAGGTAGGCGAGCAGCTTGCCGACCTCGCGCAGCCCGTCGACCGATTCCTCGCCCATGCCCATCGCGACGCGCCTGGCGCTGCCGAACAGATTGCCGAGCACCGGCATGGTGTGCCCCTTGGGCTTCTCGAACAGGATCGCCGGCCCGCCTTGCTTGAGACACCGGTCGCAGATCTCGGTCATCTCCAGGTAGGGCGAGACCTCGACGGCCACGCGTTTGAGCTCGCGCTGCGCCTCCAGCAGGGCCATGAACTCGCGCAGGTCGTTGTAGCGCACCGGCTGGAGCGGTTCAGATGACCGGGTTCGACCCGCCGTCCATCGCTATGATGGCGCCCGTCACGTAGCTCGCCCGCTCTGAGGCGAGGAAGAGCACGACGTTGGCGATCTCATCGGCGCTGGCGAAGCGCCGCAGCGGTACCCGAGCTTGAGCGTTCGCCAGCACTTCGTCTTCGGTCGTCTTGCGCACGGAGGCTTCCAGGCGCAGCGCTTCCTTGACGCGGTCCGTGAGCGTCGCGCCCGGGTTGACAGCGTTGATGCGGATACCCTGCGGCGCGTACACCTGAGACAGGCCCACCGTCGCGAGCATCAGCGCCGAGTTAGCTGCCCCGCCCGGCAGGTGGATGGGGCTGGCGACTTTGCCGCCCATGCCGATGACGTTGACCACATTGCCCTGGCTGCGCGCGGCCATGCCCGGCAGCGCTGCATCCATCGCATGGATGTAGGTGAAGTACTTCGCGTCCATCGCTGCGTGCCAGGCGCTCGCATCGAGCTCGTCTGGAAGATAGCGCTTGGCCGCGCCGGCGGAGTTCACCAGGATGTCTATGTCGCCAAGTTTGTCGATGACCTCGCGCACCATGTCTCGCGCGGCCTCAGCGCGCGTCAGATCTGCCGCTACCCACAGCGTCGCACCGGAAGCAGCGGACGCCCGTTCCAGGTTCTCGCGGCTGCGCGATGCGATCGCGACCTTGGCACCCTCGGCGAGAAACGCGCGGGCGCACGATAACCCGATGCCTTTGCTGCCCCCGGTGACCAAAACCACTTTCCCTTCCAGATCGAGCTTCACCTGCTGCCCTCCGCCAATGACAGGGGAGCTCCACATAACCTACACATGCGGAGCTTCCCTAGTGCGGCGACTATAGGTGCCTCGCCGGCCACTGGCAACAGTCAACTCGGTGTTGGGAGTAGATACGCCAGCACGATGCCAGCGAAGACCACGGCGCCGACCCAGTTGTTGTCTCGAAAGGCGCGAAAACAGCTTTGTGGATCGCGGCCGCGGATCAACGTGTATTGGTAGAGGGCTAACCCGAACGCGCATAGCAGTCCCGCGAAATAAGGCCACGCGAGCTTGAGCGACCAGCCGATGCCAGCCATGACGCTCAAGAACGCGGCGTGGCATAGCATCACGGCCGCGACGTCGTAGCGTCCGAACAGGATGGCCGAGGTCCGAATCCCGATCTTGCGGTCGTCGTCTCGATCGACCATGGCGTACTCGGTGTCGTAGGCGATGGTCCAGAAGATGTTGGCGAGCAGCAACCACCAGGTAGTGGCTGGCAGGTGCTTGGTTTGCGCCGCGTACGCCATGGGGATCCCGAAGCCGAAGGCCACACCCAGGTAAGCTTGGGGCAGAGCTAGAAAGCGCTTGGTAAACGGGTAGGTTACGGCGAGGAACAGCGCGCACAAGGACAGCAGGATGACCAGCCGGCCCAGCGGCAAAATGAGCAGGAAAGCGATCAGCGCGAGCGCAACCGCCAAGATCCATGCTTCCCTCGGGCTCACGAGCCCGGCTGCTAGCGGCCGGTCGCGGGTGCGCGCTACATGCGGGTCGAAGTTGCGGTCGGCAAAGTCGTTCACCGCCACGCCGGCCGAGCGCATCAGCAGCGTTCCGATCGCGAAGATCCAGACAATCTTCCAGTTCGGCTGCCCGCTCGCGCTCATCCAAAGCGCCCACAAGGTGGGCCACAGCAACAGCAGGGTGCCGATCGGCTTGTCCAGCCTCAGCAGCTTCTCATACAGATCCAGGCGCCGCAGGATCGCAGACAGGTTCACGCTTGTTTTCGCAGCGCGATGGCGGTGAGGATGCCTTGCATGATCGCCACCGGCGTGGGGGGGCAGCCAGGCACCGCCACGTCCACCGGGATCACGTTGGCCACGCGCCCGCAGGTCGCGTAGCTCTCTCCGAAGATGCCGCCGCTGCAGCCGCAGTCGCCCACCGCAACGACCAGCTTGGGCTCGGGCGTGGCGTCAAAGGTGCGCTTCAGCGCCGACTCCATGTGGCGCGACACCGGTCCTGTCACCAGCAGCATGTCAGCGTGGCGCGGGCTGGCCACGAATCGGACGCCCAGCCCCTCGAGATTGTGGTACGGGTTGTTCATGGCGTGTATCTCGAGCTCGCACCCGTTGCACGAACCAGCATCCACGTGGCGGATGGTCAGCGCGCCGGCGAACCAGCGCAGTATTGAATCCCCTAGGCGCTGCTGCACCACGCGCAGGCCTTCATCGGGCTCGGGTGGTGGCTCGGTCACGATGCCCGTCCGCGCGATCTTTCTCAGTATCTGGTACATGATGTCAAGGAACTAGTCGAGGTTCACAGGTCGACCCCGCTGTAGCTCAAGTTGAACGACTTGTTGATCAGTGGGAAGTCGGGGACGATGTTGTCGATCACCGCATGTTCCAAAAGCGGCCAGTTCTGCCATGAAGGATCGTGCGGGTGAACCCGGCGCAGCGATCCGTTGGGCCCGGTCTGGATAGCAATCAATACTTCACCGCGCCAACCCTCCACCCAGCCCAGCCCCAAGCTGTTGTCGATCGGTAGGGGAAGATCAGCTCGGACCTCTCCGCGCGGCAACCGGTCCAGGATCACCCAGCACAAATCGAGCGATTCCATGACTTCCTCGAACCGGACCGTTACGCGCGCCGCCACATCGCCGTTCCGATGGGTGGCCATGCGCACGTCCAGGGTGTCGTAGGGCGTGGGAGGAAACTGCACGCGTAGATCCCAGGACATGCCGCTGGCGCGTCCCACCAGGCCGCACAGGCCGAGCTGGTCAGCCAGCTCCGGCGCGATCCGCCCGGTGGCGATGAAGCGGTCCTGCAATCCGGGGTGCTCGTCGAAGATGACCTTGAGCCCGCGCGCCTCGGCACGCAACGCGCCGATCTGAGCACGCATGGCCTGCACGCCGTCGACGTCGACGTCGCGCGCTACGCCCCCGGGGACGATAGCGTCCATCAGATAGCGATGCCCGAACAGCGCGTGGTTGAGCCGCAGCACGTCCTCCTTGAGCCGAGACAGCTGCGCCAGCCCAAATGCGAGTCCGGCGTCGTTTGCCAGGAAGCCCAAATCGCCCAGGTGGTTGGCGATGCGCTCCCGCTCCAGCAGCAGAGCGCGCAACCACTGCGCGCGCTCGGTCGGCGTGAAGAAGGCGGCACCCTCGGCCGCCATGCAGTAGGCCCACGCGTAAGCAACCGTCGAATCGCCGCTGATGCGACCGGCCAGGCGCACACCGTCCAGGATGCTCAGCGCCTCGAAGCGCTTCTCGATGCCTTTGTGCTTGTACCCGAAGCGCTCCTCCAGGCGTAGCACGCGCTCGCCTACGACCGAGAAACGGAAGTGGCCCGACTCGATGGTCCCCGCGTGCACCGGGCCCACTGGGATCTCGTGTACGCCGTCTCCGTTTACCTGCACGAACGGGTAGCGATCCACTTCGCTGGGATAGGTCGCGGCCGCGTCGAAGCCCGTGCGCAGGGGAAACTCATGCGCGGGCCAGGCCGCGTGACGCAGCCACTGCCGGTTGTCTTCGGCGTCGCTAGCGCGCACACCCAACAGATCGAACGCCGCGCGCTGCATCCGGTTGGCGGCTGGAAAGATGTCCGACACGTCCGGGAATTCCGGCTGTCCGGAGGGAACGCTCAGCGTGAGCCATACGAGTCCCGAGCGCACGGTGAGCGCCATGTGGACCTCGAAGGCTCGAGAGCCGCCGGTGATCTCGGACGCCCACAGCGCGACGATGCGCCCGCCTTTGCCGCGCACCTGCTGCGCCAGCGCTCGCCACTGGCCGGCATCCACGGCGCCGCGCCACACCGGCATGGCGCCGGGCAGCGGACTCATCTCGACGGGAAAGTCCTCGATTCTCATATCACTCTGGTCACCCGATCATCCTCGCCGCCGCCCGATACCACTGGGCCAGGTAGGGCGGAATGTAGAGCCCGAGCAGCAGCACGAACAGCAGATGCACGAAAACGGGCAGGAGCGCCGGCGGGTGTGGCAGGCGCTGTGCCGTGGTCTCGCCGAACACCATCGCTTGCACTTTGCTGAAGATGGCCGCGAAGGCGACGCCAAGAGCCGCCAGCAGCAACGGCGTGGCCCACGGCTGTTGCTGCATGGCGGTGGTGAGGATCAGGAACTCGCTGGCAAACACGCCGAACGGCGGAATACCGAGGATGGCGATACTGCCCAGCATCAGGCCCCAACCCACCGCCGGGCTGGTCTGGATCAGCCCGCGGATGTGGTCGATGACCTGGGTGCCGGTCTTCTGCGCCGCATGCCCCACGGCGAAGAAGATGGCCGACTTGGTCAACGAGTGCGTGGTCATGTGCAACAGCCCGGCGAAGGAGGCGACCGGCCCGCCCATGCCGAAGGCGAACGTGATGATGCCCATGTGCTCGATGGACGAGTAAGCGAACAGCCGCTTCACGTCCTTCTGGCGCGACAGGAAGAAGGCAGCCACGACCACCGACAGCAGGCCGAAGCCCATCATGAGGTTGCCCGCAAGGTGGGAGCCGAGCGCGCCGTCCACCAGCACTTTGTTGCGCACCACCGCGTACAACGCCACGTTCAACAGCAACCCCGACAGCACCGCCGAGATCGGCGTCGGACCTTCGGCGTGCGCGTCCGGCAGCCAGTTGTGCAAAGGTACGAGGCCGACTTTGGTCCCGTACCCGACCAGCAGGAACACGAACGCAATGGACAGCACGTTCGGCTCGAGCTGGTCCTGCACCGCGTGCAGATGAGTCCACAGCAGCGCGGTGCCGCCCGCCCCCAGCACCTTCTCCGCGGCCAGGTACAGCAGAATGGTGCCGAACAGCGCTTGCGCGATACCCACACCGCACAAGATGAAGTACTTCCAGGCCGCCTCGATGCCGGCCGGAGTCCGATACAGGCTCACCAGCAGCACGGTGGCCAGCGTGGCCGCCTCCATCGCCACCCACAGAATGCCCACATTGTTGGTAAGCAGCGCTAGCAGCATGGTGAAGGTGAACGTCTGGTACATGCTGTGATACAGGCGCAACCGGGCCGCCGACAACTTGCCCCGCTCCTGCTCCACGCGCATATAGATGCGGCTGAACAACGCGGTCGTGAAGCCGACGAAAGCGGTGAGTGCCACCAGGAAGACGTTGAAAGCGTCGACGAAGAACAGCTCGCGCCATGCGGTCATCGGCCCCAGCGAGATGATGCGAGCGGTCAGCGCGGCCGAGGCGAGCAGGGTCAGCAGGCTCATGGAAGCGTTCAAGTCCGTGGCCCACGGGCGGTTGCCCCACAGCGCCAGCAGCAGCGCTGCGGTAAGCGGCAACCCCAGCACCAGCGCGATCTCGATCATGCCTTCTCCTTCAGCTTCTCCAGATGATGGATGTCGAGGCTGTCGAAGGTCTCGCGGATCTGGAAGAAGAAGATGCCGAAGATGAAGGTGCCCACCAGCACGTCCAGCGCGATGCCCAGCTCCACGACCATGGGCATGCCGTAGGTGGCGCTGGTGGCCGCAAAGAACAAGCCGTTCTCCATGGCCAGAAAGCCGATCACCTGCGGCACCGCCTTGCGCCGGGTGATCATCATCAGAAACGAGAGCAGCACGCTGGCCATCGCGATTCCCAGCGAGCTACGGGTAATGGTGCCGGCCAGCTGGGAGATCGGCAGAGCCAGATTGAAAGCAATGATCACCACCACGATCCCCACCAGCATGGTGGTAGGGATGTTCAGCAGCGTCTCGATGTCCCAGCGGATATTCAGCCGGTCGATCAAGCGGTGCAGCAGCCAGGGCAGCGCGACCACCTTCAGCCCGAGCGTCAGCCCAGCCGAGAAGTACAAGTGCGGCTGATGGGTGGCCAGCGCCACCACCGCAGTATTGATCGATAGCACCAACCCTTGGAGTGCGAAAAGATAGATCAGCCGCAGGATGCGCCGCTGCGACACCATCGCGAAGGCAATGAGCAGCAGCAGACATGCCATCAGGTTGATGATCTGGTGGCTCAACGGCAACGTCATCCGGCACTCCCCAGCAGCAATCGCGTCAGCATCCCCAGCACCGCGAGCAGAAAGGCCATACCCAGAAACTCAGGCACGCGGAAGATGCGCATCTTCGCCGACACCGTTTCCAGCACCGCCAGCGCGGCGCCGCCCAGCAGCAGCTTGACAAGAAAAACCAGGACCGACAGCGGCATCATGACCCACTGTCCCGCGGGCGCGATACCCCAGGGCAGGAACAATGCGATCCCGATGCTGGTATAGGTCATCAGCTTGAGCGCGTGTGCCCACTCGAGCAAGGCAAGGTGCCGGGCTGAATATTCGAGGATCAGCGCCTCGTGAATCATAGTCAGCTCCAGGTGCGTGGAGGGGTTGTCCACGGGAATGCGCGCGTTCTCGGCCAGCAGCAGCATGACGAAGGCCACCGCCGCGAATGCCAGGCTCGGGTAGAGCGTAAGCTCGCGATGCGCCAGCGTCTCCACGATGGTGGTGAGCGCGGTGGACTGGCTGATCAACGCGGGCGTGAAGAACACCATCAGCAGCGCCGGCTCCGCTAGGCTCGCCACCAGCATCTCGCGGCGCGCGCCGAGCGACCCGAAGGCGGTGCCCACGTCCATAGCCGCCAGGGCCATGAACACGCGGGCCAGCGCGAACAGCCCCACCAAGGCGATGACGTCCGCCGCCGGCGAGAACGGGAGATCGGTGGCCAGGATCGGGACGATGCTTGCCGCCAGCACCATGCAGCCGAACACGGTGTAGGGCGCGAAGCGGAACAACCACGACGCGTTGTGCGCCAAGACCGCGTCCTTGCTGAACAGCTTGAGGATCACGCGGTAAGGCTGCAGCACGCCCGGGCCCGACTTGTTCTGCAGCCAGGCACGGCACTGGTTGACCCAGCCCAGCATCAGCGGCGCCAGGAACACCGCCAACAGCGTTTGCAATAGCTGAGAAGCGAAATAGCCCGGGTTCATCTGCCTGCGGTGAGGTTCGTCATTGGATCACGAGCAGCAGCACCAGCAGCGTGGCGAAGCTGTAGATCAGGTACAAATGAATGCGGCCGTGGTGGACGATGCCCACCAGCGAGGAAAGCCACTCGGCCGCCTTCATGACCGGCACGTATAGCCAGTACCAGATGCGATCCTCGATCCGCGACCGGTACACGGGCCGCGCGTCGAAGGGACTCGGCTGGGAGCGCTCGAGCTTGAAGAACGGCTCGAAGATCTGCTTGATGGGCTGGCCGAAGCCCTCCGCCGAGTCCTGCATGCGGGCGTCCAGCCGCCCGAAACCGCAATCCCAGGGCGCGGAGCGGCGCACGCGCCCGTGGTAAAAGCGGCGCACCAGCAGGTAACTTACGAGCACGGTCAGGACGATTCCGAGCAGGAACAGTAACGCGCTATAGCTGGCGCGTTCTGGCTGGATGGCGGTGAGAAACAGCCAGCTCGACTCCTGCATGCTGTCCTGGAGTGTGGCGCCCACCAGGGCGCGCGCGATCGGATCCATGGCGGCGACCACGAACACCGGCAGCAGGCCCAAAGCCGCGCACCACGCCGCCAACCATAGCAGGCCGGCACGCTCCCAGGGGCTGGCATCGTGCGCCTGCGCGACCTCCTCGCGCGGCAGCCCGAGGAACACGACGCCGAAGAACTTGACCATCACGTAGCCGGCCACCGCCACCGCCAGCGCCAGCGCAGCGGTGGCCACGGGCACCAGCATGCTGAGGTAGGAGTTGGGCAGGCTGGGCGAAAGCAGGAAAGCTTGGAACAACATCCACTCCGAGGCGAAACCGTTGAGCGGCGGCAACCCGGCGATGGCCAGCGTACCGATCAATCCCGCCGCGGCCACCCATGGCATGTGGCGGATCAGGCCACCGAGCTTGCCCAGGCTGCGATGGCCGGTGGCGTGCATGACCGAGCCGGTGACCAGGAACAGCAGGCTCTTGAACAGCGCATGGTTGAGGCAGTGGTACAGCGTGGCGGCCAACGCCAGGGCAGCCAGTACGTTCATGTCGTAGCTGTGGAACAGGATCGTCAGCCCGAAGCCAGCCAGGATGATGCCGAGGTTCTCGATGGAGGAGTAGGCCAGCAGGCGCTTCATATCCGTCTGCACGGCGGCGAACATCACGCCGAACAGTGCAGTAAGCAGCCCCAGGGACAGCGCGATCACGCCCCACCACCAGACCCGCACGTGCAGCAGGTCGAAGGTCACCCGCAGCAGGCCATAGACGGCGGTCTTCAGCATTACGCCGCTCAGCAGACCCGAGACCGGGGACGGTGCAGCGGGATGCGCCTCGGGCAGCCAGACGTGCACCGGTAGGAAGCCGGCCTTGGCGCCGAAGCCGAACAGCGCCAGCAGAAAAGCAACCGACGCCCAGGACGCCGACAGCGTGTTGCCGCGCATGGCGTCGAAAGCGTAGCTCCACTGACCGAGCTGCAGCGTCCCGAAGCACAGCAGGATCGCAAGCGCCCCGACGTGCGCGACGATGAGATAGAGCAAACCGGCGCTGCGGATCTGCTGGACCTCGTGATCGGTGGTAACCAGGAAGTAGGACGCCAGTGCCATGGTTTCCCAGGCCACCATGAACAGGTACGCGTCGTCGGCCAGCAGTACCAACGCCATGCTGGCGAGGAACACGTGGTACTGGAGGCAGATTAGACGGATTTCCCCGCCGCCGCCCTTCTCGAAGTAGCCTGCGCAGTACAGCGAGACACCCGCGCTCACCGCACCCAGCAGTACCAAGAAAAAAGCCGCCAGCGAGTCCAGCCGCAGATGGAAGGGGAGGTCGGGCAAGCCTAACGGCAGGACCAGCGAGTGCGGCACGCCGCTGAGCGCAGGACAAGCGGCAGCGACCAGCACCAGCCCGCCGAGCGCGCCGAGCGGGAAGTAGATGCGGGCGTGCCGAGCCCGGCTGGCCTGGGAGGAAAGCCCGAACAAGCCCACCGCAATCCAATACAGCGGTACGGCGAGGACTGCATCGAACGAGGACAAGCCTGGCGCGCCTGTTTGCTCTACTTGTGGGTCAGCCTGGAAGCCGCATTCGCGCTCCCACAGTCGTCGAAGCCCAGCCGGGGACTCGGGTTTCCGAGAGCTTGTGAAGGGCGATCATACCCGAGGAGCTTGACCTATACGCGCAGATACTCTTGCCTGCCGCCGAGCCAGCGCTCGAGATGCGCATCGGCGCGCTCGGGCCACTCGCGCAACAACCGGTCCGCAACGTCGCGGGCCGCCTCGAGCAGATCCAAGTCGCCCTCGAGGTCAGCGAAGCGGAGCATGGGCACGCCGCTCTGACGGGCACCAAGCAGTTCGCCCGGACCGCGCATGCGCAGATCGTGGCGCGCAACCTCAAAGCCGTCCGAGTTCTCGTAGACGATGCGCAGCCGTTCGCGCGCGCTATCCGATAGCGGATTCTGGTACAGCAAAATACACACGCTGGACTGCGCGCCGCGCCCCACCCGCCCACGCAGCTGATGCAGCTGGGATAGACCCATGCGCTCCGCGTTCTCGATCACCAAGAGTGAGGCGTTAGGGACGTCGACGCCGACTTCGATGACGGTCGTCGCCACCAACAACTGCACGGCACCCGACTCGAAGGCTCGCATCGCTGCTGCCTTCTCGGCGCTGGCCAGGCGCCCGTGCACCAGACCCACGGCCAGCTCTGGGAAGGTCTCTTTGATCCGCTCGAAGGTATCGAGCGCGCTCTCTAGCTGCAACGCCTCCGACCGCCTTCGGCTCGGGCTGCGTCGGTTGAGACGGCCTGGCCCTGGTTGGAGCGGCGCGGCGACTTCGTTGTCCTCGATCAGAGGACATACCCAGTAGGCCTGTCGGCCCTGCAAGCACGCGTCGCGCACTCGCGCGACCACTTCGTTGCGGCGCGAATCGGACACCAGCTTGGTGACGACCGGGGTGCGGCCCGGCGGTAGCTGATCGATGACCGACACGTCGAGGTCGGCGTAGAAGCTCATGGCGAGCGTGCGCGGGATCGGTGTGGCGCTCATCATTAGGTGATGCGGCTGCTCTGCATCGCCCGTACCTTTGAGGCGCAGCGCCAGGCGCTGAAGCACGCCGAAGCGATGCTGCTCATCGACGATGGCCAGGCCCAGCCGCTGGAACTTCACCTCCTTCTGGAACAGAGCGTGGGTGCCGACCACCACCTTGGCGGCACCGTGCGCGATTGCCTCGAGCTGCGCGCGCCTCTGCCCGCGCGCGCGGTTGCCGGCGAGCCGGGCCAGCTCCACTCCGAGCGGCGCCAACCACTGGGAAAATTTCGCGTAGTGCTGCTCGGCGAGGATCTCAGTGGGTGCCATGATGGCCACCTGGTAGCCGCTCTCAACGGCCTGCAGAGCCGCCAGCGCGGCAACCACGGTCTTGCCGCTGCCCACGTCGCCTTGCAGCAGCCGCTGCATGGGATGCGGCCGGGCGAGGTCGGAGCGAATTTCACCCAGCACACGTTGCTGGGCCCGCGTCAGCTTGAACGGCAGTCCGGCGAGCAGCTGCGCCGCTAGCTTCGCGTGCCGCGTTAGGCGTGGCGCGGCCACGCTCTCGCGCTTGCGGTAGTGCCTGCGCATGGATAGTT
>Ga0326726_10003679_pt1 | contig 14079 bp, 13 predicted proteins | sample MHFenrmetagenome_2_FD_207603 | JGI IMG/M metagenome (GOLD analysis project Ga0326726, IMG submission 207603) | Lab enriched peat soil microbial communities from Michigan Hollow, Ithaca, NY, United States - MHF15MN | ecosystem: Environmental > Terrestrial > Soil > Wetlands > Peat | place: USA... | reverse complement strand
GCGCGGCACCACGCCGGAGTGGGGTTGAGCGAAACCAGGGGCCTGGAGGAAGCGGTAGCCGATCTGGTGCCACGGGCCCAGCGCGGGGACGCGGAGGCGCTCGAAGCGCTCCTCCGGGCCTGCCGGAACACCATCTACCGCTGGGCGCTGGTCCAGACCGCTGACACCGAGGACGCCGAAGACGTGACACAGGAGGTCCTGATTCGCCTGCACGGCTCGCTCCACCGTTACGAGGGACGGTCGCGCTTCACGACCTGGCTCTACCGGGTGACGCGGAACGAGGCGGCGAACCTCGGCCGCCGCCTGCGCAGCCGGTTGCGGCTCGCGGACGCCGCGAGCCGCGAGGCCACTGCGGAACCGAGAACCGAGCCCGATCCCCTGGAGCGCATCCACGCCGCGGGACTCGCGCGTCTCGCCGAGATCCTCCTCAGCGGGTTGCCGCGCCGCCAGCGCGAAGTGTTCCACCTGGCCGACATCGAAGGGTGCACGGCGGAGGAGATATCTGAGCGCCTGGGGATGAGCCCCGTCACGGCGCGCGTCCACCTGCTGCACGCGCGGCGCGCCCTGCGCTCGCAGCTGCTGGAACAACTGCCCGAGCTGGCCGGGGAGGCATGATGGACTGCACATCCGCACGGCGCGCGATGCTGGAGACCGACCGGTCCGAGCTGACGGGCGGCTCCGGCTCCGAGCTGAGCCGCCACCTGGAGGTCTGCGCGACCTGCCGCGCTGCCGCGGCCGGGATCCTGGCGGCCGAGCGCGGGCTGGCCGAGTGGCTCGCCGCGGCGCGGCCGCGGGCCGAAGCCGCGGATGCGGTGGCGCGCGCCGCTGCGGCATCGCGGCGCCGGGCCTGGGTCCGGCGCACGGGTACCGCGGGCTCCCTGCTGGCCGCCGCGGCGATTGTCCTCCTGCTCCTGCCGCGCACGCGGCCTCCTCTCACCACACCCGTCGCCGCCGCGATCCCGGAAGCCGGCAGCTTCTCGGTGACCGCCGCGCGGAGCCGGGACGTCATCGTCATGCACACGTCGAATCCGAAGATCGTCGTCGTATGGTACCTGCCATCCCGGAGGACATCGTGAAGGCGTTCCACACACTGTCGCTCGTCGCACTCACTCTGGCGGCCGCCTGCGGCCGTTCGCCCGTACGGCTCGAGACCCGGACGTTCGCTGTGCACTACCTGAACGAGGGAGACGTACGTCAACTGCTCCAGCCGTACGTGGACGACTCGCGACCCGGCGCCAAGGGCGCGTTGTCCGTCGCCAGCAGCACCGTCACCATCCGGGAGACTGCGGACAACCTCGACCGGGTCGCGCGGGTGCTGGCCCAGTATGACCGGCCCCAGCCGAGCATACGCCTTCACTTCCAGGTGATCCGGGCGGACGGCGCGGCGCGTGCCGACTCGAGTATTCGCGACGTGGAGACGGCGCTTCGGTCGCTGTTCCGATTCCGCGGCTACGCCCTCGTCGCCGACGGGATGGTCACCGGATCCCAGCAGTCGGGGAGTTTCCAGACCCTGTCCGGCGCGGGCGGGCCGTACCGGCTGCGCGCCAATATCGGGCATGTGTCCGGGAGCGGCGACAGCGCGACGGTACACCTCTCGGTGATGTTGATGTTCCCGGGGCCGGGGGGGTCGTTCGAGACGGCCGTGGGCATCCCGGTGGGGAAGACCGCGGTACTGGGCAACGTGACGGGGAGCACCAGCAACACGGCGCTGATCCTGACCGTGCGGCCCGACCTCGTCGCCAACTGACGCCGGCGCAACCACGGGGAACGCAAACGGGCGGCCAATCGGCCGCCCGTCTGACGTTCAGAAAACGGCTGCGGTTAGTAGCTGCCCAGCTCCGTCGTGGCGTTGGTCCCCTTCGCCACCAGCGTCTGCGTGTAGTTGTCGCTGCCGTAGCCGACGATGTACTTCACCACGCCGCCCGGCACGCCGCTCGCCATCCACCACTCGTACGTCCCGCCGCCCATCATGTTGTAGCGCACGTGCTTGGCGCTGAAGGTGCCCGCCGGCGTCGTGACGCTCTCGGTGCCCACCGTCGCCGCGTTCAGGCTCTCCTGCGTCAGGTACGTCGGCTCCCGCCAGCTGAAGCCCGTGTTCTGCTCGACCGGGATCTCCCCCGCCTGCTGGCCCGGCGCCTTGCCGCGCATCCGGAGCACCTGGGAGCGGTCGGAGCTGAACATCGCCTCGAAGACGACCGTGTCCGGCTGCTCATTGAGGCTGTACCACTTCACCCTCCACCACTCCTTGCCGTCCGGCAGCTTGGTGAGGAAGGCCCGCTCCATCCGCTGGGTGCGGCTGTTCGAGGTGAACTCGAAGGTCACCGACTGGCCCGGCGTGAGATCCGCGCCCGGGATCCAGTAGCCGCCCGAGTTGAACCCGATCGCGAACATCATGTTCGCGTACCCCATCATCATCTGCGGCCCGTACGCCCCAGCCCCCGGGGCCATCCCCGGGCCGCCTGGCCGCGGCGCCGGCGCCGGCGCGGCGCCCGCCACGGCGCCCGCCGCCGCATTGCCGGCTGCGTCTCCCACGCCCCGATTCGCCCCGCCGATCGCGCCGCCGAGGGCACTGCCGACCGTCGAACAACCGGCCAGCGAGAGTGCCAGTGCGCCGTACGCGATGGCCTTGCCGCTGCTGACTCGCATCTCGCCCGTCTCCTGGTGTAGGTGTGGTGAAGGCCGCAAATGTACTCCGCGCTCCGCCCCCTCGCTACCTCAACCACGGGACCGCACGGGCCCGCGCGCGACGCCGGCGCACCCTAGCGCCGCCGGCGCCCGGTCGGCGGGCTTTCCTCCTCGCTCGTTGCCAGGTGTACCAGCAACGCGTGCCTGAGGAGCGCCCACTCCGACGACAGCCCGAGCGCCTTGCGGATCCGCTGGCGATGGAAAGTGATCGTGTTCTCGCTCAGCCCGAGCTTGGCGCCGATCTCCGCCGAGGTCTTCCCCTGTCCGAGCAGCCTGAGGATCGTCTGCTGCCGCGGCGTCAGGCGGGCCAGGCTCGCATGCATCGCGTCGAGGCCGACCCGCATGCTGTGCTTCGGCACGCGCGGCGAAAGGTAGCGGCGGCCGGCCAGCACTTCCCGGAGCCCCGTCTCCACCTCGTCCATCCCGGAGTCCTTCGGGACGAATCCCATCGCCCCGGCGGCGAGTGCCGCCTCCGCCAGGATCCGGTCCACGTGCATCGTGACCACGAGGATCTTGAGATCGGGTTGCGCCCGCCGAATGTCGGGGAGCAGGTCAATGCCGCTGCGGCCGGGGAGCGAGAGATCCAGAATGAGGCAATCGGCGGGCGTTCTCCCCAGCAGCTCGAGCAGCTCGTCCCCCGCGTACGCGACGCCCACCACGTCGAAGCGCCGACTCAGCAGCTGCTGGAGTCCCTGCACCAGGAGCCGGTGGTCGTCGGCGATCACGAGCCGGGGGCGGTCGCGCTTCATGCCGGCGGCTCCGCCGCGAAGACCGCCGTGACGACCGTGCCTCCGCCAGGGACGGCGTGCACCGTCAGTCGGCCGCCCAGCGCCTCGGCGCGCTGTCGCATAGCAACGAGGCCGAGGCCGTCCTCGGGCCGGGCCGCTCCGGCGTCGAAGCCCCGCCCCGCATCGGCGATGCGGAGCCGAAGCGCCCCCGATGCGGCCTCGAAGTCCAGCGACAGGTCCGCCTGGCTCACACTCGCGTGCTTGACCACGTTGCGCAGCGCCTCGTGCGCAATCCGGTAGATCGCTACACCGGGCGCGCGCGGCAGGGCGAGGTCGGCCGCGGGCAGCGCCAGTCGCACCTCCAGTCCGGCCGTGCGCCCGAACTCGGCCGCCAGCTCCCCCAGGGCCCGGACCAGCCCCGCCTTTTCCACCACGGAGGGATGGAGCTGATGGGCCGCGGTCCTGAGGACGGTGCCGAGGTCCACGAGCTCGCCGGAGACGCCCTCGATGCGGTGCGCTGCCTCGGGAGCGAGCTGAGCCACCTCGTCCATCTCATGGCGGATGAGCGCGACGCGCTGCAGGGCGTCGTCGTGCAGCTCGCGCGCCACCCGCGAGCGTTCCTCCTCCTGGGCCGCGAGCAGCCGCCGGGCATGGTCCCGCTCGAGCGCGATGCGGCGCCGCTGCGAGACCACCAGCGCCGCGACGAACGCGCCGAGCAGGATCGCCACGCTCAGCAGCCCCCCGAGGAACAGCCCGACGACCGTCAGGTCTCGGCCGGGCATGTCACTCCGCGGGCGATCGCGAGAAAGGCCACGATGTTGAGCACGAACCCGATCTCCTGCAGCTGGATCATCAGCACCTGGTTCTGGCCGAAGAGCATCGCCCGCATCAGATCAATGGCGCTCCAGATGGCGAAGTAGAGGGCCAGACCCGCGCTCACCCAGAACCAGTCCTGGTCCAGCAGCTCGGCGCCGGAGCGGAAGCTCCGCGCCAACAGCGTGTACGCGGCGGCCACCAGGCAGACCACATTCGCCATCGGCTTCCCGGCACGGCTGAAGCTGGACGTGTCCTCGACGGCGACGGTCAGAATCACCCAGACCACCAGAAACAGCACAGTCGCCACCCGCAGCGTGAGGCGCCCGGTGGGTCCCGTCTGCCAGTAGGAGAGCGCCCACAGGACCAGCGCGCCCGCCACCGTCCCGATGTAGCCGACCCACAGACTGCGAACGCCGTGCAGCGCGAGCCACAGCTGCAGGGCGTCGGCCGAGATCAGCACGCCGCTCCACGCCAGGATCCAGAGCCGCGCGCCCCGCTGCGGCCGACGCACGGCGGCCGCGGCAACCAGCGGGGCGGCCTCTGCGGCCGCCCCGAGATAGAGGAGAAGAGGGATGCGCACCGCCGGTTACGAGTTGAGCTGATTCCCTCCGCCGCACAACGGCGGACACCAGAAGGGATCCTCGAGCATGGTGCCTCCCACCAGGTCGTTGTCGGCCGCGTCAATGCCGGTCAGCACCAGGGTCGAGCTGCCGTCGGCTTTGAGCCCGTAATAGACCCGCATCCCGGCGCACCCAGGCTGGCTCAGCATGGCGAGGACCTGTTTCCCTTGGAAGACGGCGGCCTTCACGCTCTTGGGATTGGCGGCCTGGTAACGCTTGGTGAGCGCGGCGGCATCCGCGAGGCTGATGCGATGATCGCGGGCAGGCAGAGTCACGGCGAAGCTCCTGGAAGAGGGAGCCTTGAGTATTGATGGGGAGAACCCCCAGCAAAAGACTATAACATGTTATAGTCCGGCGCTTCGAGAGGGCACTATAGGATGTTATAGACTTTTGGCTTCCCGCCGCCTTCCGCATCTTGCTCCCTGCCATGAACCTCGAGTTCCGCACCAACCTCGGCAAGCGCGTCGTCGTGCTGGGCGCCGCCCGGCTCGCGTCGCTGCGGGATTGGCTTGCGGAGATCGACCTCGCCGCGGTCAAGGCGAAGGAGGGGGTCGCCGACGCCCTCCTCCTCGACTTCCGCGCGCAGGGCTTCACGCCGAGCGCCCGGGAAGCCAACGCGCTGGTGGCGGCGCTCCGCGTGCTGTGCGCGCAACGGGTGCCTCCGGTGGCCATCCTCGCCAACCCCGGCGCGCAGTACGGCGGGGCCCGCATGTTGTGCACCCTCGGGGAGTTGGACGGCTGCCGCACGGCGGCGTTCCGCGACGAACTGGAGGCGTGGCGCTGGCTGCAGGCGCAACTCGACACGACTGCATTCGAGAACGCACCGCCCCGGCCCGAGACGCCGATCGCGACCTAGCAGGCCCCCTTCACACTTCGAACGGCTCCGGTGTTATAGTCGGACAGCCACAACCGGAAAGGCTGGCCGACAATGGCGGCACTGCGCGGCAGGGCGCTGGTCGCGTTCCTCGTGGTCTGCGTCGTGTGGGGATCCACCTACCTGGCGATCCGGGTCGGCGTCCGCGAGCTGCCGCCGCTCCTGTTCGCCGGCACCCGGTTCCTGGTGGCTGGGATGCTCCTGCTCGGCGGCGCACTGGCGTTCGGTGCGCGCCTGCCGCGGCGGGCGGGGGACTGGGGCATCCTGATCGTCGTCGGGCTGCTGCTCTTCGTGGGCGGCAACTCCGCGCTGGTGTGGGCGGAGCAGTTCACGCCCTCCGGCGTCGCCAGCATCTTCGTCGCCACCATCGCGCTGTGGATGGCGTTCTTCGACTCGATCGTTCCCGGCGGACCGGGCCGGCTCTCGCTGCGCGTGATCGCCGGGCTGCTCCTGGGGCTCGTCGGCACGATGCTGCTGGTCGGCGTGAGCCCGCGTGACTTCCTTCACGCCGATCTCCGCGGTCCGATCGCCCTGACGCTCGCCAGCGCCTCGTGGGCCATCGGATCGGTCTACTACAAGCGCCGGCACCCCGACGTCAGCCCGTACGTCGGCGCGGCCATCCAGATGATCGCGGGCGGAGCGGCCGTGACACTGCTCGGCCTCGTTGCGGGCGAGGCCCGAGGCGTACGCGTCACCGCGACCGGGCTCGAGGCCCTCGGCTATCTGGTGGTGTTCGGCTCGATCCTCGGCTACACCGCGTATGCCTACGCGCTGCGCCATGCCTCCGCGACGGCGGTCGGCACCTACGCGTACGTCAACCCGCCGATCGCGGTCCTGCTCGGCCTGGTCTTCCTCGGCGAGCCGGTCGGCGCGCGCACCGTGGCGGCGATGGGAATGATCCTGGGCGCGGTGGTCTGGATCCAGCTCGCCCACGCGGCTCCCGCACGCCCCGCCGAGGCCACGGCCGCCGACTGAAGATCCAGCCGCCCCCGTGGCGGCCCTGTGGCGCCGCGGACCTGTTCCGTTAGACTTCCCGACCGTCCGCCCGATCAACACCCACTTGGAGCCTCGATGCGCCTGCTGAATCGCCTCGCCCTGGTGGCGCTGCTCGTGCCCGCCGGCCTCTCAGCACAGACTGCCCCGCTGCCGCTCAAGCACCCGCCGGCGCCGACTTCGCCGGAGATCACCGCCGCCGACCTGACGACCCGGCTCTACATCTACGCGGACGATTCGATGATGGGCCGCCGCGGTGGGACAGTGTACAACCTGAAGGCCACCGACTACGTCGCCGCGGAGGCGCGCGCGATGGGGCTCGTCCCGGCCGGAGACAGCGGCACCTACTTCCAGACCGTGCCGTTGGTGCGGGAGACCATTGACACCACTTCGACGCTGATGGTGAACGGGGCGACGCTGAAGGTCTTCGACGACTTCCTCCCCCGCCGCCTCCGGGCCGGCGCCACGCGCCCGCTGGACGGGGCGCCGATCGTCTTCGGCGGCGCGCTGGACGCGGCCACCGTCCCTGCCCCCGACGCGGTGCGCGGGGCGCTGGTGGTCGTGGCGCCGCCGCGCGTGGCCGGCCCCGGCACGCGCGGCCAGATGGCCCAACTGCTCGCCCGCTTCAGGGACGCCGCGGCCGTCGCGCTGCCAGGGCTCGAACGGTTCCCGACGCAATTCCGCTCCGCGGTGCGGCAACCGTCGTTGACGATGGGCGGCGCCGCTGCCGACACCAGCCCGATCTTCCTGCAGGTCACGGCCGCGGCCGCGGCGCAGCTCCTCGGCGGCGCCTTCGACAGCCTGATGGTCGGCGCCACCGGCAGGACCGTCCACGCGCACCTGGTCTTCCTCCGGGAGGCGGCGCCCGCGCGCAACGTGGTCGCCGTGGTTCCGGGCCGCGACGCCGCGCTCCGCGGCGAGTTCGTCGCCATCGGCGCCCACAACGACCACATCGGATTCAACACCACCCCGGTGGACCACGACTCGATCCGGATCTGGAATCACGTCGTGCGGCCGGAGGGCGCCGAAGACGGCGGGAAGCAGGCGACGCCGGCCCAACAGGCCGCGGCGGACAGCCTCCTCGCCGCCTGGCGCGCCGCGCATCCCGGCACCTCGCGCAAGGACTCGATCGACAACGGCGCCGACGACGACGGCTCGGGCACGGTGTCGGTGCTCGAGATCGCGCAGAAGATCGTCTCCCTTGGCGTCAAGCCGAAGCGCTCGATCCTCTTCGTGTGGCACACGGGCGAGGAGCTGGGGCTGCTCGGCTCGCGCTGGTTCACCGACCACCCGACCGTGCCGCGCGATTCGATCGTGGCCCAGCTCAACATCGACATGATCGGCCGCGGCGACGCCGACGACGAGGTGGGACGCACCAGGGAGGGTACGCCGATCCACGGCGGCCCCGACTACCTCCAGCTGGTCGGCTCGCGACGGCTCTCGGCGGAGCTGGGCAACCTGGTCGAGACCGTCAATCGCGACGGCCATCACGGTCTCGCATTCGACTACGCGATCGACGCCAACGGGCATCCGGCGAATATCTACTGCCGCAGCGATCACTACTCGTACGCGCGGTACGGCATCCCGGTGGTGTTCTTCACGACGGGCGTCCATTCCGACTATCACCAGGTCACCGACGAGCCGGAGTACATCGACTACGCGCACATGGCGCGCATCGCGAGCCTGATCTCCGACATCGCGGTGCGCGTGGCCGACCTGGACCACCGCGTCGTCGTGGACCAGCCGAAGCCGGACCCGAGCGCGGCGTGCCGGCAGTAGGCCCGACGCGACCCGGCTGCGATGCCGCGCCCCATCTCACCGTTGACGCCGCTGGCGCCCGACCCCAGCCTGCGCCCGCGCTCCGCGCCGGCGAGCGCCCGGAAGTCGCTGCGCCGGCCGCTCATTCCCATGGCGCTCATGACGCTCGTCGCCATCGGGCTGGGATCGGTGCCGCTGATGATCGCCGGCGCCGTCGTATGGATCTTCTGGGCGGTGCGCTACATCCTGCTGACGCAGGTGCTCGATCCGAGCGGGAGCACCACCCCCTACATCAACCAGCATTCCAATATCGCGGCCATGATCGCGCGCGGTGAGCACGCCAAGGCGGCCGAAGCGTACCGGCAGGCCATCGCCGCGGACCCGGCGGACGTCGTCGCGTGCGACCATCTGGCCCAGCTGGCCTTGCGCGATCTCAAGGACTACGACCTGGCGCTCTTCGCGTTGCGCGAGGCGGAGCGGCGCGTCCCCGAACCGAGGCGCCAACTCGGCTACGCGCTGCAGATCGCGGGCACGTGCCGCGAGCATCTGGGCGATCCGGGCAGGACGATGGTGGAGCTGCGACGCATCCTTGCCCGCTACCCTGACGCGCCCAATGCCGCGTCGCTCCGTGCCGAGCTCGACGAACTCAGATCGGAGCAGTTCCGCGGGCAGTGAGATGGAGTCCGTGACGCCACGCCACCGCTCCGCGCGGCCGGCGACGCGCAGACAGGCGCTCCCGGCGCTGGCCCTGGCATTCCTGGCATTCGCGGGCGGCGCCTACCCCCAATCCCCACCGCCCAGACCGCAAAGCCCACCTGCCGCCTGGCTCCCGCTCATCGGCGAATACGGCGGCGGCGCCCGCCGCCTCATCGTCCTGGAGAGCGGTGGCCGGCTGGAGGTGTCGAACCGGCGAGAGGCGTTCACGCTGACGCCTGCGGCCAACGGATTCCGCGTGGATTCCGGCCCGTTTCGAGGCGCCGAGGCGCGGTTCGCCCGCGGCTCCGACGGCGCGGTGACGAGCCTGGCGCTGGGGGACCTCGCTCTCCCACGCCGCGCGGTGGGCACCGAGGCCGGCGTCACCTTCCGCATCACGCCGCTGCACCCGGTCGATGCCCTGCGCCGTGCGGCCCTCGCGATGCGGCCGCCTCCGCAGCCCGCCAGACTCCGGGCGCCGGACCTCGTGGACCTCACGACGCTCGATCCCCGGATCAAGCTCGACATCCGCTACGCGACGACCAACGACTTTCTCGGCAGCCCGATGTACAGCTCGGCGCGCGCCTTCCTCCAGCGCCCCGCGGCTGAGGCGCTGCGCCGCGCGCTGCGATGGCTGGCGCCGCAGGGCTACGGCCTGCTGATCCACGACGCCTACCGCCCCTGGTACGTGACGCGGATGTTCTGGGACGCGACGCCCGACTCCCTCCACATGTTCGTCGCCAACCCGGACTCCGGCTCGAAGCACAATCGCGGCTGCGCCGTGGATCTCTCGCTGTACGATCTCCGCACCGGTGCGCCGGTCCGTATGGTCGGCGGCTACGACGAGTTCTCGCCCCGCTCCTACGCCGACTATCCCGGCGGCACCAGTCTCCAGCGCTGGTATCGCGCGCTGCTCCGCACCGCGATGGAGCGCGAGGGATTCAAGGTGATCCCCGAAGAGTGGTGGCACTTCGACTACAACGACTGGCAGCACTACCCCGTCCTCAACCTCACCTTCGAGCAGCTCGCCGCCCGCCGGAGTCCGAGCAGCCCTCACTGACCGCACTGTAGAAACCCCGACCGGGGCACTCCCGTAGGGTTGGTTCCATGGACGCTCTCCTCCGCGACATCCGGTACGGCTTCCGCTCGCTCGTCCAGAGCCCGGGCCTGGCGCTGGTGGCCGTCGTCGTGCTGACGTTCGGGATCGGGCTCACGACCGCCGGGTTCAGCATCGTCTACGGCGCGCTGCTCAAGGGCCTGCCGTTCCCCAACGGCGACCGGATCGTCGAGGTCTTTCGGAACAACCCCGCGCAGAACGCGCGGCGGATGGGCGTGCCGTTCGCCGACTTTCTGGACTATCGCACGCAGCAGCACAGCTTCGACGCGGTTGCCGCCTACTATACCGGCACCGTCAACGTCAGCGGCACGGGCGACGCCGAGCGGTACAGCGGGGCCTGGGTGACGGCGTCCGCCTTCGGCGTGGCGTTCGCGCAGCCGGCGCTCGGGCGCGTCCTGCGGCCGGGCGAAGACGCCCCGGGTGGGGGCACCGTGGCCGTCATCGGCTACGGGATGTGGCAGCGGCGGTTCGGCGGCGATCCCGGCATCGTCGGGCGGGTGCTGCGCGCCAACGGCGCGCCGTTCACGATCGTGGGCGTGATGCCGCAGGGCTACCGGTTCCCCGACAACGCCGATCTCTGGCTGCCCCTCCAGTTCGATCCCGGGATGAAGCGGGACGAGGGGCAATGGCTCACGATGGTGGGCATGCTCAAGCGCGGCGTGACGGTGGAGCAGGCGACGGCGGACCTGGGCGTCATCGCGCGGCGGCTGCAGCAGCAGTATCCGGCCACCAACAAGGACATCGGCGCCCTCGCCCAGGGGTTCGTGGACGCCGAGATCGGGCCGGAGCCGCACCAGCTCCTCTACACGATGCTGGGCGCGATGTTCTTCGTGCTCCTGATCGCCTGCGCGAACGTGGCCAACCTCCTGCTCGACCGCGCGATGCACAAGACGAAGGAGGTGGGGATCCGGGTCGCGCTCGGCGCCCCGCGCGGCGCCGTCGTCCGCCAGTTCCTGACGGAGGCCTTCGTGCTCTCGGCGGCGGCGGCCTTGCTCGGAACGGGGCTGGCCGCTGTCGGGATCAACGTGTTCAACCGCGCCATCGTGAGCAGCCAGCCCCCGTTCTTCATAGACATCCGGCTCCACCCGGCGGTGCTCCTCTTCACGGTCGGCGTGAGCCTCCTGGCGACTGTGTTCTCCGGTGCGATTCCCGCCTTCCAGTCGTCGCGCACCGACATCAACGAGGTACTCAAAGATGAATCGCGTGGGTCATCGAGCCTCCACATCGGGCGGATGAGCAAGTCGCTGGTCGTGTTCGAGATCGCGCTGTCGTGCGGCCTGCTGGTGGCGGCGGGGCTGATGATCAAGAGCGTGACCCGGCTCAGGACCATGGATCCGGGCTTCCGGGTGCAGAACGTCTTCACGGCTCGGCTCGGCTTCCCGAACGGCTACAGCGACACCCTCGCCCAGCGGCGCTTCTTCGAAGACCTGCGCGAGCGCCTCGTTCAGCTTCCGGGCGCGCGCTCGGTCGCGATCACCTCGGGGCTGCCGGGCGTCCAGTCCAACGGCGGCAACTTCACGGTGGACGGCGCGGTCTACAACGCCGACCGCGACGTGCCCAACGCCCGCTGGACGGGCGTCTCTCCCGGCTACTTCGAGACGTTCGCGATCCCGAGGCTCCAGGGGCGCGGCATCGTCGCGACCGACCGCGCCGAGTCGGACCCGGTGGTCCTCGTGAACCGCGCGTTCGCAGACAAGTATTTCCCGAAGGGGAGCCCGATCGGCCGCCGCATCCGGCAGGGCGGCCGCACCAGTAACCAGCCGTGGATGACGGTCGTGGGTGTCGTCCCGACGACCTTCTCCGGCAATCCGGAGCAGCCACGCGAGCCGGCGTACTTCGTTCCGATGTCACAGCACTACACGAGCTTCGTGAGCATCGCGGTCGAAACCGCGGGCGAGCCGATGGCTTTGACGTCGGCGGTGCGCGGCGCCGTCAAGTCGCTCAATTCCGACATCCCGCTGTACTGGGTCTACTCGATGGACGAGGCGCTCGCCCGCCCGACGTGGTACATCCGGGTCTTCGGGACGCTGTTCATGATTCTCGGGCTGATCGCGCTGTTCATCGCCGCCGTCGGGCTCTACGCGGTGATGGCCTTCTCCGTGAGCCGCCGCACCCGCGAGGTGGGCATCCGCATGGCGCTCGGCGCCGGAGCCGGGGACGTCATCGGCCTCATCTTCCGGCAGGGAGCCTGGCAGCTGGGCGTCGGCATGCTGTTCGGACTCGGGCTCGCGGCCTCAGTGGCGCAGCTGATGAGCGTGATTCTGTTCGAGGTGCGGCCGCGGGATCCCGCCATCTTCGGGGGCGTGGTCGCCGTCCTGGCGATCAGCGGGCTCGTCGCCTGCCTGATCCCCGCGCGCCGCGCGACGCGCGTGGACCCGCTGCTGGCGCTCCGCAGCGAGTAAGCCGCCCGAGCGTCACTTGCCGCGGCGCCAGACGACGCGCCACGAGACCCGGCCCGAGCGCACGGCGCGCAACCGGACCACGCGCAGCGTGCCGGCGCGCGCCGTTCCCGCCACCTCGGCGCCGTCCCCGGTCGTGGCCGCGACGAACCGGTAGCCCCCGGGCTCGCTGAGATACAGCTCGTAGGTGTCGCCCCCCACCAGGTCGCTGACGCCACTGAGCGTGTCGCCGCTCCAGCGCACGTCCACCAGGTCGGCCGCGCCGCAGCTCACGTGCCGATTCGTGGCGACGAGCTGCGGATGGCCCGTCCGTTCCCGGATGCAGAAGTCTTGAACCTGGAACCGGGGGTCCACCGCCCCCGGCACGAACGCCCCCTGGAACAGGCCGAGGAGCTTCCGCGTCCAGAACTCGAAGACCAGGTACTGGTGGTCACTCGCCAGGCCGAGGTCGGCGAAACGGATCGGCCCGTCCGCGCCGCCCGTGCGGGCCAGCACCGTCCACCGCTCGAACGGGCGAGTGACGTCGAGCTGGTAGAGCGGCACCTCGAGCCGCTGGTCGGCGTCGAACGGCCGCGGCCCGCTCCCACTCACCGACGCTTCCGCCTCGCCGATCCGGCTCGAGCGTGACGGGTCCACGTCGTAGAGCTGCTCCGGCACCGTGAACGGCACCGGCGCCGCGCGGCGTGCCGCCTCCACCCGCGGCGTGCGGTACACCTCGGGCTTGTCCGTGAGCATGAGGAGCGAGCCGGTCAGGGACGCGAGGGTCGTCGCGCGGTATCCGTCGGGCGCGGCGATCTGGATGTGGTCCGGGTCGTTGCGCCACACGACGTTGTTGAAGGAGTTGTACTCCGCGAACGCGCCGTAGCCGAAGCCGTCGGTGCCGACGCGCACGGCGTCCACGATGCCGGCCAGCTCCGGCCGGATGCCCCAGCAGGCCAGCAGAAATGCCTGCCGGCCGATCGCGTCCCGGATCGCCCGCACGAAATCGCGGTACACCGCAACGCGGTCCTGCCCGCGGCGACCGAATGCATCCGCGTGGCTGTTGTAGCCCTCGTATCGGAGGTGGCGCAGCGCGTCCACCTTGAAGTACTGCCAGCCCTGTCGCGCGAGCGAGTCGTAGACCGGGCGGACCAGCCGGTCGAGCGTCGCGGGATTCGACCCGTCCATCACGTAACCCACCCAGTTCCCGTAGGCGGGCCTGCCCGCGGAATCGGAGAGGAAGTACTCCGGGTGTTCGAGCGCGTACGCCCGGTCGTGGAAGCTGACGTTGGTCCAGATCCCGGGCTTGAGGCCCCGTTCGGCGATGGAATGCGTGAGACCCGCAAGCCCCGAGGGGAACTTCTCGTTGGCCTGCAGCCAGTGGTCCGGCAGGCCGATCGGCTGGCGTTCGTAGCCG
>Ga0326726_10003678_pt1 | contig 14080 bp, 12 predicted proteins | sample MHFenrmetagenome_2_FD_207603 | JGI IMG/M metagenome (GOLD analysis project Ga0326726, IMG submission 207603) | Lab enriched peat soil microbial communities from Michigan Hollow, Ithaca, NY, United States - MHF15MN | ecosystem: Environmental > Terrestrial > Soil > Wetlands > Peat | place: USA... | reverse complement strand
TCAGCGGCAAGGATCTGTTCTGGTACGGCGCGTGGACGATCGACGCACTCGATCGCCTCGCGCGCGAGCTCGGCGACGCCTGAGGATATCGAGGACGTCGGCTCAGGTCGCGCGCGCGAGCTGGGCTCGCAAGCCGGCGACGTAGCGCTCCGCGGAGCCGGGATGGCGCGCGAAGAAGAGCGACGGCTCGACGAGCTCGAGCTCCATCACCATCGGCGCGCCGTTCGCGTCGCGCGCGAGATCACACCGCGCGTAGAGGATCCGATCGGCTACCGGGGCGAGCGCGGCCCGCGCGACCGCGCGCTCGTCGTCGGCGATCGGGAACGGTCCGGTGATCGACTCGCTGTCGCCCGAGAATCGCGGCGACTTGCGGATCGCGTGGCTGAGCTCGCCGGCGATGAACACGAGCGAACGCTCGCCGTACGCTTCGACCGAGGCGACGTAGGGCTGGACGAGCGCGGCGCCGCGCGCCGTGATCGACGCGAGGTGTAGGGCGCTCGCCGGATCGCCGCGGTCGAACACGCGCGTGTCGAGCGAGCCGGCGCCGACTTCGGGCTTGATGACGATGCGCGCGCCCGAGGCGGCGAGCTCGTCGAGCTCGTGGAGCGCGAGCGTGCGGCCGTGGTCGACCAGCGCCGTCGGGACGACCGGCACGCCGCGCGCGGCGAGCTCGAGCAAGTAGCGCTTGTGGACGTTGCCGCGCACGACCTCCGCGGGGTTCACGAGCGGCGCGACCGCGGCCACGCGATCGATCCACGAGAGGAACGCGTCGACGTGCAGAGCGTAGTTCCACGTCGAGCGGATCACCGTCGGGATCGCGCTCGCCCAGTCGGCGTTCGGGTCATCCCACGCGACGAGCTCGGCGTCGAAGCCGCCGGCGGCGAGCGCGGCGGCGAGTGGACATGCATCAACATCGACCTCCGGCAGCGCCATGCAGGTCGCGACCCGGAGCTTCACAGCGCGCTCGCGAGATCCTCGAACAGATCGTCGACGTGCTCGAGCCCGACCGACAGGCGAAGCAGATCTGGCGGCGTCGGGCTGGTCGGCCCTTCGACGGACGCGCGGTGCTCGACGAGGCTCTCGACGCCACCGAGCGACGTCGCCGGGACCCACACGCGCAGCCTGCGCACCAGCTCGAGCGGCCTCGGCACGCGGATCGACAGCATGCCGCCGAAGCCGCGGTGCATCTGGCGCAGCGCGATCGCGTGTTGCGGATGCGCGGGCAGCCCGGGGTAGCTCACGGTGACGTCGCGCTCCGCGAGCCGCATCGCGAGCTCGAGCGCGGTCTTGCTCTGGCGCTCGACCCGCGCGTAGAGCGTGCGCATGCCGCGGAGCAAGAGCCACGCCTCGAACGGCCCGATGCACGCGCCCTCGTCGTGGCGGATCCGGCACACCTCGGCCCACGCGTCGTCGAGCTGGGCGGTGACCAGCGCGCCGGCGAGCACGTCGGAGTGACCGCCGAGATACTTGGTCGCCGAGTGCATGACGAGATCGGCGCCGAGCGCGAGTGGGCGCGTGTGCACGGGCGTCGCGCACGTCGAGTCCACCGCGAGGCGCGCGCCGGCGCGATGCGCGAGGTCGGCGACCGCGGTGATGTCGGTGACGTCCCACGTCGGGTTCGCAGGTGTCTCGACCCACACGAGCTTGGTCACGGTCGGGCGGAGGCAGGCAGCGACGGCGTCGAGATCCGTGGTGTCGACGAAGTCGACGTCGATCTGCCACGCCTCGGCGAAGCGCTCGATCCAGCCGCGCAGCGCGTAATAGCCGACGCGCGGCGCGATCACGTGACCGCCCGGCCGCAGCCACGCGCGAAACACCGACGTCGCCGCGGCCATGCCCGACGCACTGATCAGCGCGCCGGCGCCGCCCTCGAGCGCGGTGATCAGCTTCTCGGCGGCGAGCGGCGTCGGGTTCTTGTCGCGCGTGTAGTCGCGGTCGTCGATCAGCTGGTAGTTGGCATCGCGGACGTAGGTCGTCGCGAGGTGGATCGGCGGCACGAGCGCGCCGGTCGCGTGATCGATGGCATCCACGGCCTTCGCCGCGAGCGTCTCGGGGTGCAACTTCATGGTTTTCGCATCTGCTCGTTCGGTAGCACGAAGCCGTAGCGCGTCATCACCTCGCGCCCCTCCGGCGACGAGATGAAGTCGACGAACTGATGCGCGGCGTCGGCCTCCTCGCCGTTGCCGCACACCACGAGCTGTTGATCGAGGGGATCGTAGAGGGCCTGATCGATCGGCAGGAACGCGCCACCGTCGGTCACGACCGCGAGCGACAGCGCGACGATCGAGGCATCGACGGCACCGGAGCGCGCGTACTGCATCGCGGCCTGCACGCTGTCGCCGAACTTCACGTGGTCGGAAACCGCGTCCCAGATCCCGGCCTTCTCGAGCGCCTGCTTGGCGGCGCGACCGTAGGGCGCGTGGTCCGGGTTCGCGATCGCGATCCGGCGAAACCGCGGGTCCGCGAGATCGGCGAGCTTGACCGGCGCCGGCGTGCCGGTCCGGCACCACACGACGATCTGGCCGTGCGCGTACGACCGCATCGAGGCGCCGTCGCAGCGGCCCTGCTTCACGACCTCGTCCGCGAAGTCCTTGTTCGCGGAGGCGAACAGGAAGTACGGCGCGCCTTGCTCGATCCGCTTTGCGAGCAATCCGCTCGAGTCGAACGAGAACACCGGCGTGATGTGGGTCTTGGCCTCGAACGCCTTGCCGAGCTCCTCGAACGCGCGCGCGAGATCGGATGCGGCCGCGATCCGGACCGTACGACCCTGCGGCTTCGTCGAGCAAGCCCAACACGCGAGGGCGGCGAGGAGTACGACGCGGCGCACGGCCGCAGCGTATCGCGGTATAAGGAAGTAATGGAACGCCGGGTGGTCATCATCGAAGACGAGCGCGATGTTGCACGGCTGCTCGAGTTCAACTTGCGGGGGGCGAACTACGTCGTCGAATCCGCGATCACCGGTGCCGAAGGGCTTGCCGCGATCAAGGCGAACATCCCCGACGTCGTCATCCTCGACCTGATGCTGCCGGACCAGTCCGGCTACGACGTGTGCAAGACGATCCGCGCCGACCCGACGCTCCACGACACCGCGGTGCTGATGCTGACCGCGAAGGGCGAGGCCGAGGACCGCATCCTGGGCCTCGAGGTCGGAGCCGATGACTACGTCGTGAAGCCGTTCGTGGTCCGCGAGGTCGTGCTGCGCGTGAACGCGCTCGCGAACCGGCTCGCCGAACGCCGCGCGCGCGGGGCCACGAGCACCGGCACCGTGCTCAAGGCCGGTCCGATCGAGCTCGATCCGGTCACGCACGACGTCCGGATCGGCGGCGTGCTCACGCAGCTCCGGCCCCTCGAATACAAGCTGCTCCAGCTCCTGGTCTCGGATCCGGGGCGCGTGTTCTCGCGCGAGGAGTTGCTCGAGCAGGTGTGGGAGATGCGCGGCGACATCAACACGCGCACCGTGGACGTCCACGTCCGCCGCTTGCGCGTCAGCCTCGGCGCCGCGGCCGACGTGATCGAGACCGTGCATGGCTTCGGATACCGGGCCAAGCGCGACGGCTAGCCTTTGCGCAACACGCTCCGCAACCGGCTGCTCGCGCTGTTTCTCGTCCTCGTGGTCATCGTCGGCGCGGGGACGCTTTACACGATCGAGCGCTCGCTCGCGGACGATCTGCTCGCGGCCCTCGACGCCCGGCTGTCGAGTCAGGGTCGCGCGGTCGCGAGCTGGCTCGAGCGCGCGGGTCATCCGGATCGGCTGGCGCCGCGCCTCGCGGACGTCACCGGCACGCGGATCACGATCGTCGGCGCCGACGGGCTCGTCCAGGGCGACTCGCTCGAACCGTCGACGGTCGGGCGTCCCATCGGCGATGCCAGCGAGGTCGCGCGCGCGCGGCACAACGAGCTCGGGCATTCGATCCGCGCGCTCAAGGAAGACGAGCCGAAGCAGTATCTCGTCGCGGTGCCCGCGAACCTCGGGCGCGTGATCCGACTCGCGGTGCCACTCGGCGACATCATCGACACGCGCGCGCGCATGCGCAATCGGCTGTTGTTCGGCTTCGGGTTCGGGTTCCTCGGCGCGCTGCTGTTGTCGTGGATCTTCGTCCGCGCGATCACGCGGCCGATCCAGTCGATGACCAAGACCGCGGAGCGGCTCGCGAAGGGCGACTACGATGTGGCGGAGCCGGCGTCGGCGACCGCGGCCGGTGGCGAGCTCGGCGTGCTCGCGCGCGCGATGATGCACATGGCCGGCGAGGTCAAGACGCGGATCGGCGAGCTGACGCAGCAGCGCGATCTGCTGTCGGTCGTGTTCGGTAGCCTCGTCGAGGGCGTGGTCGTGGTCGATCGCGCCGGCAAGATCGCGCTCGCGAACGACGCCGCGAAGCCACTGCTGGCGGCCGACGACACCGACGAGCTGCCGCCGTCGCTGGCGGCGCTGGTCCAGCGCGCCACGCGCGGCGAGCTCGCCGACGAGGAGCTCGAGCTGCTCGGCCGTACGGTTCGCGCGAGCGCACGGCCGCTCGAGGCGCGCAGCGGTCCGGCCGATGCCGCGGCGGTGATCGTGGTCCTGTACGACATCACGCGTATGCGCGCGCTCGAATCGGTGCGGCGCGAGTTCCTGTCGAACGCGGCGCACGAGCTGCGCACGCCGGTGACCTCGATCTCCGGCTACGCGGAGACGCTGCTCGGCACCGCGGTCGATCCCGAGACCTCGAAGGAGTTCTTGTCGACGATCCATCGCAACGCGCAGCGGATCTCGGGCCTCGTGTCGGACCTCGTGCTGCTCGATCAGCTCGGCGGTCGCGCGACCGCGGTCGGCGAGCGCGTCGCGGTGCCGCTCGGCCAGGTCGTCGGCGATGCCGCGAGGACCACGCGCGGCGTGACGCCGAGCGCGCAGATCACGGTCGAGGTCGCCGACGACCTCGCGGTGCTCGGCACGCGCGAGGGCCTCGATCACGTCGTCCAGAACCTGATCGACAACGCGGTGAAGTACGGCAACAACACGCCGGTGACCGTGCGTGCGAAGCGCGTCGACCGGCACGTCCAGCTCGCCGTCAGCGACGCCGGTCCCGGCATCCCGAAGGGGCAGGAGGACCGCATCTTCGAGCGGTTCTATCGCATCGATCCGGGGCGCAGCCGCGATCGCGGTGGCTCGGGCCTCGGCCTGGCGATCGTGAAGAGCCAGATCGAGGCGATGGGCGGGCGCGTGTGGGTCGAGCAGGCGAACCCCGGCGCCCGGTTCATCCTCGAGCTCGACGCCGCGTAGTTACAGGCTCATGTTGACGACGAACGGCTGGTGCGTCGGATCGAGCACGAACGCGACCGTCGACAGCAGGAAGTCGTACCAGAAGTGCATCGCGACGCCGGTCCGCAGCGTGTGACCGGTCTTGATGTACGCCATCCCGAGCGAGCTGCCGAGCACGGCGATCGTCGGCACGGCGATCAGCGCCTCCTTGGGATCGGTCCCGGGCTGCGCGAAGTTGAAGAAGTGGACGGCGCCGAAGATCGCGGACGCGACGGCGAGGCCGCCGTACGTGCCGAACCGCTCCTCCATCTCGGTCTGGATGAGGCCGCGAAACAGCGACTCCTCGCCGACGCCGACGCCGGCGAACAAGCTGCCGAGGTAGAGCTCGCCGGCCCCGAAGCCGGCGGCGCGCCCGAAGTGATGGCCGAAGACGTTGACGTCCTTGCTGTCGAAGATCGACGGATTCGACGTGAAGCTCGACGGGCTCGCGAGGTACGAGATGCCGAGCCCGAGCGCGAGCGCCGCGGGTACGCCGGCCCACACCCACGGGCTCTTGAGCACCGACGGCGTGAACGGCGCCGCGGCGAGCTCGGCGAGCGGCTCGCGCGAGATCTTGAACGCGTAGCCGGCATCGTCGCGCAGCACGCGCGCGTCGCGGTACGCGTCGAAGATCGAATAGAACCAGAGGTTCTGACCGGCGAGCGCGAGGCCCGTGCCGATCGGGACCTTCGGCGAGTCGGACGAGTTGTCGAGGCTGACGGTGTGGCCGGAGACGAGCAGCGTGCCACCGACGACCAAGCCCACCGCGGTGACGCCCTTGATCACGCCTTCGAGGTTCTCGTGCAGGTAGATGTGGCCACAGCCGGGGCAGAGCACCGAGAACCCGGCCGCCAGCCGGGGCTGCTTGCCCCACGGCCACAACCGCGCGTGGGCCGCGATCGCCGCGGCGCGGACGCCAGGATCGCCGTCGCTGTCGCCGGCGTGGCGCAGCACGTCGTCGAGGTTCGGATCGCGGCGCTCGGCGATCGCGTTGTCGGCGGCGATCCGCACGCTCGGATCGCGATCGCGCTCGGCGAGCGTCACGAGCATCTCGCTCGCGTGCGGGTTCGGATCGCCGACGAGCTCGGCCGCGGCCCGGGCACGCACCGCGGGATCCGGATCGGCCGCGTGGAGATAGCGGTCCGGCGTCGGTTGGACGGGTGACACGGGCATCGGCGGCGCGACACACGCACACACGAAGCAGACCAGGATCGCGCTTGACCTCACCTGGCCACGATACTATTGCGCCTCTATGAGTCGATACATCGCGGCGCTCGCGATCGTGACGAGCGGATGCTCGTTTCTGTTCGTGAGCGGGCCTCCGGCGAACCACCAGCAGGTGCCGTACTTCGACTGCTCGACGAGCAACTGGGCGCCGATCGTCGATACCGTGGTCGCCGCGCTCCAGGTCGCCAACGTGGTCGTCGCCGCGAAGGACTCCGACCAGCAGTGGCACGACATGTACTGCCAGCCCAACGACACGACGTGCAACGCGCCGTTCTCGCGCGGTGCGGCAGTCCCGGCGTACATCGGCTTCGCGGCGCTCGCCGGCGCGAGCCTGTTCTACGGCTACACCCGCGTCGCACGGTGCAAGTCCGCCAAGGACGAGCTCGCGACGCGCGCGGCCGTCGCGCCGCCAGCCGGGACGTGGCCGCCGGTCGCGCCCGCACCCGCGGCACCCGCGCCCACGACCGCGCCCGTGACGCCAACCCCGGCTCCGGCGCTGCCACCTGAACCGGCCCCGGCTCCGTGACGCCCGAAGTCATCTGGGGACTCGGCCTGTTCGCCGCCATCGTCGTCACGGCGGCGCTGGTCAATCGCTTCAGCCCGACGTCGCGGTCGCGGCTGCGCGCGATCGCGATCCTGTTCGTGCTCTACGCGCTCGCGCTCGGCGCGATGCAGATCCTGAAGACGTTCGACGAGCCGGCGTGGGCCACGCGCGCGCAGATCGCGACCGAGATCCTGCGCGTGCTCGCCGTCATCAGCCTCGCGGCGATGATCGTGTTCCGGCTGATCCTCCACGGGCTCGGGATCGCGCTGCCCACGATCGCGAGCGATCTGATCGTCGGGATCGGGTACATCGTCGCCACCATCGGCGTGCTGTCGCAGCACGGCCTCGATCCCGTCGGTGCGCTCGCGACCGGCGCCGTGGTCAGCGCCGTGCTCGCGATCTCGCTGCAGACCACGCTCGGCAACATCCTCGGCGGCGTCGCACTCCAGCTCGACGGCTCGATCCACGAGGGCGACTGGATCCAGCTCGAGAACGGCAAGCAAGGTCGCGTCCGCGCGATCCGCTGGCGCCACACGCTCGTCGAGACCCGCGACTGGTCGACGATCGTGGTGCCGAACGTGCAGCTGCTCCAGAACAACATCACGATCCTCGGCTGGCGCGACGACGCCACGGCGCCGCAGCGGATGTGGGTGTGGTTCAACGTCGACTTCCGCTACCCGCCGCAGCGCGTGCTCGAGGTCGTCACGGACGGCCTATGCGCGTCGCCGATCGAGAACGTCGCGCCTAGTCCGAAGCCCAACTGCGTGTGCATGGACTTCGCGAAGGAGGGTCGCGACAGCTTCGCCACCTATGCGGTGCGCTACTGGATCCTCGATCTCGCCGCGGACGATCCGACCAACTCGCGCGTGCGCACGCGGATCTACACCGCGCTCAAGCGCGCCGGCATCCCGCTCGCCACGCCCGCGATCACGAACCTCGTCGAGATCCACGACCGCGAGCGCGAGCGCAGCCATCTCGAGCGCGACCTCGTGGCCCGAGTGGCCGCGCTGCGCACCGTCCGGCTGTTCCATCCGCTCACCGAGGACGAGCTCCGCGTGCTCGCCGAGGGGCTCTCGCCGGTCATCTACACCGCGAACGAGCGCATCACGAAGCAGGGCGCGGTCGCGCACTACCTCTACATCCTCACGCGCGGCGGCGTGAACGTCGTCACGCGCAAGCTCGACGACCCCGAGGCCGAACCGCACATCGTGGCCACGCTCGAGGCGCCGGAGATCTTCGGCGAGATGGGCCTCATGACCGGCGCGCCTCGTGGCGCCGATGTCGTGGCGCGCACCGACGTCGAGTGCCTGCGCCTCGGCAAGCACGCGCTCGAGCAGGTCCTCGGCGCGCGGCCCGAGATCGCCACCGAGCTCGCGGAGACGCTCGCGACGCGCCGCATGGGGCTGGTCGGCGCCAAGGAGAAGCTCGACGAGGAGGGCCGCAAGAAGCGGCACGCTCGCGAGCGCGACAAGATCCTCGGCGGCATCAAGGACTTCTTCGGGCTCTGATGGCGCGGCCGTTCGGTTCGCTCGCCGATCGCTCGGCCGATCGCTCGATCGATCGGCTCAGTCGTCCCACGGGACTCCTTCGCCGTAAGGGTGCGCCGGTCCTTGCTTCGCCGGACCGTCGCTCGATCGATCGGCTCAGTCGTCGTAGATCGTGATCAGGTTGTAGCCGCGCGCGTTCGCAGCCGCGGTGTAGACGACCGCGAGGCCGCCCTGACCGCCCGTGCAGCGGATGCCGGCGACGCCGCCCTTGTCGAGCCACGCGTTCGCGTCGGTGCGGAGCTTCTCGTACCCGGGCGGCGTGCCCGCGGGCAGCGCCTCGAAGCGTTCGCCGAGCTGCTTGCCGTACGCGGAGGTCGGCGCGCCGCCGGTGCAACCGCCGGTGCCGACCGTGCGCTGCGCGAGGATCGGATAGAAGTTGCCGACGTTGCGGCGCTCGCGCGTGGGCGGGTAGGGCGTGCCGTCCTCGCCGGTGTACTGCGCCTTCAGCTTGTCGCTGAGGTCGGGAAACCGGCCGTTCAGATCGTAGCGGTGCAGCAGGATCTCGTACTCGCCGACGTCGGTGAAGTCGAACAGGTCGACGTACGCGTCCTTGCTCGCGAGCACGGCCTTCTCGAAGTCCGCCGCGACGCGCTCGGGCGTCACCGGTCCGGCGGGGACCGGCTTGTCGACCGCTGCCGGATGGCCACACGCCGCAACTGCGACGACGATCAGGCCGCGTGCGCCCACGCGTCTCCGTAGTCGGCCACCGCGGTGCCGACGGGAATTCCGAGCGCCTGGAAGCCGGGCACGAGGACCTCGCGCACGCAGGTCGAGTAGATGATGCGTTCTTCGGCCGGTGTCATGAGGCCGTGCGTGCGCACCGCGGGCGTGACGTCGCCGGCCGGGCGCTCGCGCTCGACGACGTTCGCCACGCCGCGCAACGCGCGCGGCAGCATCTCGGCGGCCGCATCGATCACGCCCTGACCGCCGACCTCGATCGCGTGGCGCAGGTACGACCAGCCCAGGCGCGCGTGCATGACCTCGTCGCTGTAGATCGCGGTCAGCACGGCCTGCGCCGTGGGATCCGTGGTGAGGTCGCGCGTCGCGGACAGCACCGTGGTCGCGTACGTCTCGGAGACGCACGACACGAGCATCGTGTTCGCGAGCGCCTGGTGAAGCTTCGGGCGCTCGGGGTCATCGGGCAACGAGCTCATGCCGGCGACCGGCAGCTTCTGCTCGCCCGAGTAGATCTGCGCCATGCGGATGCACATCTCGGCGTGCCGGACCTCGTCGATGCCCGCGCGGAGGCACAGCGAGATCACGTCGGCTGGCGCCATCGCGGCGACGAGATCGATCGCGAGGACCGAGAACGTCGACACCGCGAGGTACTCGGCCTCCGAGCGCCGCATCCACGTCCCGGCGAGGCGGGCGCGCTCCGCGGGCGTGAGCGACGCGGCGGTCGACGCGGCCCATGGAATCGGCGTGGCCCGCCGGCGCATCAACCGATGGTGCTCGGCCTCGAGGGGCGTGCCCGAGAGCCACCACGGACTGGTGGGCTCGTAGGTCTCGTCGGCGCGTGTGGCCGGATCTTCGAGGCCGTGAACGTCCATGACGTTCATGTATCAGGCGAGGACGAAGCCGCGACCCGTGGGGCGCTCGCCACCACCACGCGGACGCTTCTTCTTGGCGGCGGCCTCGTCGGCAGCGGCCTTGTCGGCGGCGGCCTGATCGGCGGCGGCTTGATCGGCAGCGGCCTTGTCGGCGGCGGCCTTGTCGGCGGCGGCTTGATCGGCAGCAGCCTTGTCGGCAGCGGCCTTGTCGGCGGCGGCCTTGTCGGCGGTGGCCTTGTCGCCGGCGGCCTTGTCGCCATCACCAGCGGTGCTCGTGCCCTTGTCGGGCGTGGTCGGCTCGGTCTTCTTGCCACCACAACCGATCACCATCGGCGCGGCGAGCATCGCTCCGGCGAACACGACGGTCCGCCAGATCTTCGAGGACGTGCTGCGTCCCAGAGTGGAGTCGTACACCACGCTCGCGAGCTCACGATGTTTCGCCATGGTCGAGACGATGCCATCACGCCCCACCGAATGCCAGCGACCACTGCACGAACGCTCCACCTACACCGTCGCAGATCGCCTGCAACCGAGGTTTGCAACGCGTGTCTCAGCGCTCTTCGGCGCCGTGCTGTGCGGGCATGACGGCGCTGATCCGCGTCGCGCCACCCGCGGTCTGCTGCATGAGCCCGCGCATGCGCCGCACGAGCTCGGCGACGATCGCCTCCGACATCTCCGGGCGCTCCGAGAGCAGGCGCTTGAAGCCTTCGCCCGGGACGCGCAGCGCGCGCGTCCGCTCGAGGGCACGCACGCTCGCCGACCGCGGCGCCGAATCGAGCACGGCCATCTCGCCGATGCAGGCACCCGCGCCGAGCTCGTTGAGCGTGGTCTCGGGGCGACCGCCCATCCCGCCGACGTACACGCGCACGGAGCCCTTCACGATCAGGTAGACGGCATCGCCGACCTCGCCCTCGCGGAACAGGTCGCGGTCGCCTTCGATGCGGCGCTCCTCGACGATCGACGCGAGCTCCTCGAGATCGTCGGCATCGAGCTGCGCGAAGATCGGGACCTGGCGGATCAACATCATCTTCTCGATCACGGTCAGCGAGGCCATCGCCGCGTTGGCATCGAGCGTGGCGTAGACGCCGGCCTTGCCGACGCCCTTCGTGGTCTGCGCGAGGATCGCGGGATCGATCGCGGGCAGCTCGGGAGCCGACATCGTGCCACCCGAGACGGCGCGCACGGCAGCGTGGCGCACGGTCGGATCCGGATCGTCGAGCACCTTCGCGAGCACCTCGCGGGTGAGCCGGCTCTTCGCGCCCATCGCACGGACCGCGGCCTCGCGCACGATCGCCTCCGGATCGTCGATCAACGCCCGCAGCGCCTTGCGCGCGCTGTCGTCGTCGAAGCGCGTCAGCATGACGGCGCCGGCGGCGCGGAGGTGGCGCGACGAGTCGTCGATGATGCCGAGGATCGGTCCGACGGCGAGCGCGGCCTGTTCGCCGCGCGCGAGTCGCGCCACGAGCGCGGTGAGGTTGCCGACGAGCTCGGGCTCGAGCCTCGCGAGCGGTTCCAGCTGAGCTTCGCGGAGCATGCCGCGATGAGCCGCCGCGTGGCGCACCTGATCGATCTCGGGGCGCTTCGTCATCACGGTCAGCACGCCGAGGGCGTGGGTCGCGTGCTCGTGCGCGCGCCGGATCGCGAGGTGGCGAAGCAGCGCGAGGCTCGCCGACTCGCTCGACCCGTCGGCGGGACCCGCGGCGGCTTCGGCGGCGGCGATGAGCTTCTCGATCTGCGCGAGCTCGGCCTGATAGATCGCCGCGATCGGGCCATCGGGCGCGGTGATCCGGGCGAGCGCCGCGGCTTCCTCCTCGTCGCTGACGCCGCGCTCGGTGCGCAGCTGCGCGAGCGACGCGGCCGCGGGGGCCGAGCCCTGGCGCGCGGCCTCGGTGACGAGGCGCTCGAGATCTTTCTGGTACTGCTGCTTGGCGATCCGTTGCTCGACCGAGCCCTGGTACGCGGGATCGAACAGCTGGCGCTCCTCGGCCGACAGCTCGCCGATGATCTTCTGGTGATCCTTGTCGCTGATGCCGAGCTGCGCGCGCAGGCTGTCGAGCAGCACCATCTCGTTTCGCGTGACGAGTCCGTCGGCGACCATCTCGCGGACGGTCTCCTTGTACGCGCGCAGTCGCGCCTCGCGCTGCTTCGTGCGCTCGGTGTGGAGCAGGTAGATGTCCTTGAGGTCATCCGACGGCGGCGCGTCGCCCCATTCCCATTTCTTGAGGATCTTCTGCGCGAACTTCTCCTGGACGTACTGGTCCTCGCGACGCGCGATCCGCCGCATGAACATCGCGGTCGACGCGAACACCACGAGCAAACCCCAGCCGGTCACGACCCACGATGGCAGTTTGCTCAGCGACGGCTGACCGGCGAAGCAGTAGAACGCGTTGAACGCGACGAGCCCGGTGAACGCCAGCATGCCGTGGCGCACGCGCGTGGCGACGTGCGCCTTCTGATCGTCGGTCGAGTCGGGCGTCAGCTCCTTGCGCTTGCGCGCTCCGAGGATCGCGCGCTCGAGGATCGCGAACACGACGTAGCTGATCGCGCCGAACGCGATCAGCGTCAGCGGCGCCGCGACGATGCGCGGGATCGCCGGTGCGAACGTGAACCCGGGCTCGAACAGCTTCGACGGCAGGTCGCGCTCGTAGGCCCACATGCCGCCGAAGTAGTACGACCACGTCCCGGCGACGAGGTAGTAGTACGTGTAGAAGCCGACGACGATGCCGGGCCACGCGAAGTACGCGATGCGGCGCGGCCGGCCCTCGGGCTCCGCGGCTTCCTTCCAGTACCCCTGCTCGAGATCGATGTCGGGGCAGTGCTTCTTGCACGCCACGCACGGCGAGCATTGCGAGCTCAGCTGGCTCGCGCCGGCGGCCGACTTCGACGGCTCGGTGTGGATCTTCTCGACGAGCCCGACCGGGCACAGGAAGTTGCACCACGTCTTGCCGCCGTAGAGGAAGCTGGTGACGATCGCGGCGGCGATCACGACGCCCAGGAACCCGGCGAGCCCGACCGCGCTCCCGTTCGTCAGCACGAGCCGCAGCGACAAGCCCACGACCATCAGCGCGAGCTGGACGAGCAGGTACTGCTTGCTCATCCAGTCGCCCATCTTGCGCGCGCCCGGACGGCCGACCAGGCGCCCGACCTGACCCATCACCGCGAGCGGGCAGATGCGCCGCCACACGTGATAGCCGAACGTCATCCAGAAGAACGGCAGCGCCGCGATGCAGATCGTCCACACCAGCCGGTTGCCGTGCTCGACGCCGAGCACGGTGGGGATGGTGGCGGCGAACGCGAGCACCATCACGACGCGCGCGACGGTGACCCACGCGGGTGCGGTGCCACCGTCGGTGAAGGCCTGCCAGCCGCCGGCGCGCGTGCGTTGCGCCTTGGGTTCGGCAACGGGCAGCTTCTTCACTTCGCGAGCGGGCAGGTGAGACCTTTCGCGGCGTCGGGTCCGATGAACTGCTCGAACAGCATCTTGCCGCGGCACTCCTGGTGCTGCAGGAACTCGAGCGTGAACGCCTGCCAGTCCGCGCCGGGGATGATCTGGAAGTTCAAGGTCGCGATGGCGTGGTTCGGTGCCTTCGGCGTGCCGGCGCTCGGATCGACGTTCGCGGGATCGCCGTAGTCGTGCATGCCGAAGTTGCGGATGTGGCACTGCGAGCACGTGATGCCGTTCTCTTCACCGAGATCGCGGCGGCCGTCTTCGAGCGGCATGGTCGTCACCATCCAGCTCTTCTTGTGCTCGAAGTAGAGGTTGTTCGCGTCGCGCTTGCCGTTGATCGGCTTGCCGTCCTTGGTGTCGGGAAGATCGACGAAGCCCATCGTCTTGCGGCACAGCACCTCGTAGCCGGGGAGGTGCGCCTTGTCCTCGGGGTTGAAGCGCGTCGCGCACTTCGGGACCCAGGTCTTGCCGTCCTTGCTCGGCATC
>Ga0326726_10003677_pt1 | contig 14080 bp, 17 predicted proteins | sample MHFenrmetagenome_2_FD_207603 | JGI IMG/M metagenome (GOLD analysis project Ga0326726, IMG submission 207603) | Lab enriched peat soil microbial communities from Michigan Hollow, Ithaca, NY, United States - MHF15MN | ecosystem: Environmental > Terrestrial > Soil > Wetlands > Peat | place: USA... | reverse complement strand
ATTTCCTTTGAGCTCTGCCTGCCCACCGAAGCACTACATCGCCCAGATGGGGATGAGGTTGGAAGATTGCGTTAGTATTTCTATCCACTGCTGACATTTCTGTCATGTTTTTAAACAAAATTGCTCACTTTATTTTCTCATCCTAAGAAACCGATGATCCGTTGTTTTATTCCATTTGCTGCAATCTTACCCCATTGAACTTCAAAGATGACAAAGAATAAAATTACCACTTTGGCATTCTTCTTGATAACTTTTTATACAAATGTTAACTCCTAAAGGGTTGGCTGGAATCCGACAGAATATTTGTTTGAGTATAACTTGATTAACTCTCAACTCCGATACGGCCAGAGTCAAGGGTTCAGCAATGAATTGTGATGGCAACAATGAGGATGGTTCGCGAGACCTAAAAAAACAAAAAACGGGGGAGAAGCCATGAGAAAAGCGATTCGTTTTGTTGGTATTAGTTTACTTCTTGTTTCAATAATATGGATGGGTTGTTCCACCACGAAGATAAAACCAAGCCCCATCACAAAGTACAGTACCCCCCTTTTGAAGGGGAAGTGGGAGGGGTCATCGACCTTCGGTGGCGTTTCCAGCAATATTCGGGTGCCGACCACCATGGAAATCTACAACGAAAACGTACCCCTGAAGGGAAAGCTAACGATGCATAATGTCCCACCAACCGTTTTCAACCCATCCGTTCCCAGGCCCAATACTCCTTCCGGCGATGTCACTATCCAATTTGGAGATGGGAATATCAACGAAAATGGAAACCTTGTGGGTAAACAAGGGGAAAACCATTTCGAACTCACCTTATTCATTGGACAGAAATTGAGAATGGACGGATGGATATATTATTCGAATTTGAATCCATCCGTGACTGTGAGTAGGTAACATTCAAACAAGATTTCGGCCAAAACTAACCTAGAATCGAAGACAACCTCTTGACGTTCACGTTTTGCAGGGAGTCTCGTTTTTTTGTCCTGTTTCTTTTCCGATTTCTCAGAGTGAGCAACCCTTCCTAGCCGTATCTATTGACTAACTTGTGATTTAATAGGGAATCATCTTCTATAAGGAAAATCATCCGGGGATGAGGGCAACCTTCCTCTCACGAGACCTTTCAGTTTCTTGATCACCTCGTGATCTCCTCCCAAGATTGGAAGAAGGGATTGGATGGTTCGACCAAGAGTTTCATCGCACAAACTTTGAAACTCTTCCCTGACCTCAGGGGGAAGATCCCGGTATTGCTCAACCAGATTATCAGACCATCGTGGCAGATAGCTAACCTCCACCCTTTCTCTTGGGTAAACATACCCCTCCAGTGATCCTGCTTTTGCGGCAAAGTCATAAACCTTCTTATAGATTCCCATCGTGTCCCTCCCGGCCAAAGGTTACCTCATCCATTATTTCGCATACCAAAATAGACATCATTCCACTAAAACCAACCCGAAGATATTCATTTCCTCATCACGTGTCCGCACCACTTCAATGTGAAACCCATTGTCCCTTGCGGTTTTGTAGACATCAATGCCACATGCCTCCATCGAAGGTCTTGCATCAAGTCCGTGTTTACACGAACCAGAAAGGTTGCATTCCTTGCAAAAATCGCACGGACCACATCCCATGCTCCAAGCTTTGTAATACCCATCAAGAAACATTTCGATCTCAAGGCGAACAATGGCTTTGCTGAAGGTCTTCCCCTTTTCACTCCTCTTCTCCCCTTTGACTAATCGCTGATGGAGCAGGATGGCCTTCCGGTAGGAGTCGATCACCTTACGAGTTATGTCTGGGGTAGGTGTGCGCGGAGGACAGCAGAGGCTCTCTCCGAAGCCTGGGCATCCATATTGGCATTTCAATCTCACCCACTCTGCAGTCACAACGGAAGCGGGGTCGATGATTTTTGCTCCCTTGATTCCCATCTCTATTGCTTTCTTGCAGAAGGACTCCACCGATTTCATTGAAACATTCTCCTTTCTCTCATTGGAAAATCTGATGTAACAGCAAATTTTCAATAAAGAGTTTCAATCGAAGTGTATTAGATCAGGAGCCAGGGTGTCAATGAAGATGGGTGGCAAAGCCTAACAAATGTTTTCCAAACAGGAGGCTGAATTACTAAAGGGCCATAATTGAAAAGACATATCGTTGTGAAAATCTCCCCCTGCCTACCGGCAGGCAGGCTAACCGCTCTTTGCCCTCCGGGCCAGAAGCCCTATGGGCCGGCGGCCAAAGAGGGGAAATTCCTCCCTTTGCAAAAGCCTACCTGCCGGTAGGCAGGGGAGGGCAGGAGGGATTTGGTCTTCGACGTCCATACTAATTTGGACTCCTTAATAATTGTTTGAAGATCCTCCTCTGAGATTTTATACTCCAGCAGGGTATCCGTTATCAGCGGGTAACCTGATTAGAGAACTTTTGGAGGAGCCGCTGTGAACATCAATCCGCTGATATTCAGGGAGTACGATATACGGGGCGTCATGGATCAGGACATCTCCCCCGAATTTGCCAGGAGGTTGGGACAGGGTTTTGGAACCTATATGGGCCGCCAGTCTAAGAGAAATCTGGTGGTGGGAAGGGACGGCAGATTAAGTTCAGAGGCACTGCAACAGGCATTGATTGATGGGCTCACTTCAACGGGCTGTCACGTGGTTGACATCGGACTCTGTCCGACTCCGGTCTACTACTTCTCTCTTTACCACCTCGATCGCGATGGCGGGATCATGGTGACCGGAAGCCACAATCCTCCCGAGTACAATGGGTTCAAAGTCTCCGTCGGCAAGACCACGATCTTTGGAGAGGAAATTCAACGCCTCAGGGCAATTGTGGAGCAGGCTGAGTTCATCTCGGGAAAAGGATCGCTTTCAAAAGAGGAGATCATTCCGTCCTATCAGCAGTACCTCAAGAAAAATATCGAGATAAGCGACTCTCCCAAGGTCGTCATCGACGCGGGAAACGGCACCGCGGGAATTGTGGCAGGACCGCTTCTCCGGGATTTAGGATGTCATGTCGAGGAGCTCTTTTGCGATATTGATGGACGCTTTCCAAACCATTTCCCGGACCCAACCGTGCCCGAAAATTTAAAGCATCTCATCAACCGTGTCAAAGCCACGCAAGCAGATGTCGGCATCGGATACGACGGGGATGCCGACCGCATCGGTGTCATTGACGATCTGGGAAATATGATTTTGGGCGATCAGTTGATGATTCTGTTCGCCCGGGACATTCTAAAAGAAAAGCAAGGTGCCACGGTCATCGCCGAAGTCAAATGCTCCGAGAACCTGTACCGGGAAATCAAGAAAAGCGGCGGCAGGGGCATTATGTGGAAAGCAGGCCATTCCCTGATTAAGGAAAAAATGAGGAAAGAGAAGGCCGTGCTTGCGGGAGAGATGAGCGGTCACATCTGCTTTGCCGATCGATACTTCGGCTATGACGACGCCATCTACGCTTCCTGTCGGCTCTTAGAAATCCTTTCGAGGACGGGTAAAAAATTGTCAGACTTTTTTTCGGACGTTCCGAAGACCGTTTCGACTCCTGAAATTCGAATCGGATGTCCTGACGAGATCAAGTTCGATGTTGCTGAAGATGTCAAGAATGCATTCAAAAGAGACTATCCCGTCATCGATATCGACGGCGTCAGGATCAACTTCGGAGACGGTTGGGGGCTGGTGAGGGCCTCCAATACCCAGCCTGTCGTGGTTCTGAGATTTGAGGCGCCGACTGAGATGCGCCTTCATCAAATCAGACAGTTAGTCGAAGCAAAGGTTCAGGAAGCCATTGCGTTTCATTCGAGACCTTCGGACGAGCACAAAAAATCGTAGGTCTTTTCAACTCTACTTGACAATTGAGTGATATAGATATAAGATGATGATATCATAACAGAGCAAATACAGGAGGTTGCTTGAATGCCAAGTAAAAGGACAATCATTACGATATCGGATATGGAAAAGCGTTGGCTGATGAACTATACCAAAACGCATGGCGTTTCGATGGCTGAAGCTATCCGCAGGGGAATCGCCTGTTTAAAAGCATCTAAAAGTTCGGCCTCGTATCAAAGAATAGTCGATCAGACCAAAGGCATCTGGTTAAAGGGAGATGGGCTGAAATACCAAGAGCAACTACGTTCGGAGTGGAAATCTTAATCATGCTGGAACGACTGCTGGATTCTGTTATTCTTATCGACCATTTCAATGACATCACTGAGGCCTCAGCGTTCATTGCTGGCCTGGACCCCGCCAAAACAGCGATTTCGGTAATCACCTATGCTGAAATTCTCGTCGGTTTTGAAGATGAGATAGCAGAGGAGGCAAAGGCATTGCTCAACCACTACGAAATACTGAGCATTGATACGCTTATTGCAGAAAAGGCTGCAGAATTAAGACGTCTTCATGGCTGGAAGCTTCCAGATGCGTTTCAGGCAGCGCTTGCACTCCACCATCGTGTGAGGTTGTGTACAAGAAATACGAAAGATTTCAACCCCAAGAAGCATTCTTTCGTCGAAGTACCTTATAAATTGAAATCTCCTTGATACTCAGAAAATAAGGCGTCCCAATTAATGGAGCCAGCCCCACGCGCAGAGTCCATGGTCTTCTGCGCAGGTGGATAAACGTTACCCACCTGTCTCCTCCACCAGTAACTGGTCTTTGATATCGATGCAACCGATGACACTCTGAGCGGCCGGGCAGGAGGTCAGATAGGATGAAAAGGCTTCTCTTGCCTCAAGGACCTTTTTCGGGTTCAATTTTAAATGGTAGTTGACTCGAATCTGTGTGATTTTCAAAACCCTGTTCACATTCTCAATATCTCCTTCTACATCCGCCCAATAAAGTTCTTCCGGAGTGGCAATCTTTTTTTCAGCCAGGAACCTGGCCAATGTTCCCATCATTCACCCGGCTGTGGCTGCCACAATATGATCTAAGGTAGCGGCATGCTCTTTCTCGGGTTCAACCTGATAGAATCTTTTGATTCCACCGTGAACCCCATAATAGACGGGTTCATTAAATCCCTCAATCATAGCCCTTCTCGTCGGACCCTTCTCTCTCACAATTTTGATGCGTGACGTATGAACGATCTCTCCCATTGTTCACTCCTCATCCATGGATTTATTATTGTTGATCGGCGATTGATGATTGAATATCAGAACGAACCATCAATCGTCAATCTGTTTTGGTCGTTCAATCGCCAATCATCAATCAGCAATTTTTTTAGTTTTTCAATCGGCAATCAACAATCATCAATCAAAGCGGCCAGGAGGCGCGAATGAGGGTTCCTTTGCCCTTTGCAGACTCTATTGAGAAGGTCCCTCCCGAAACCACTGTCCTCTCCCTCATACTGGACAGCCCTATTCCCTTCTTGGTGCTATCGATGGTCATTTCGAATCCCTGACCATTGTCCTGGATGATAAGCTCAATCGTACTGGAATTTTTCTGCAGAGAAAGGCGTGCCTGCTTTGCCTGACTGTGTTTCGCAATATTGTTAAAGGCTTCCTGCGAGATCCTGTAGATCACGCTCCTCAAAGATTTTGGAACTTCACTTTCCTTAATTGCTACTTCCTGTTCGATCTTGAGCCGATAGGTCGTTTCAAATTTTCTGCAGAACCAGGCAAGGGCCGGTGCTATTCCCAGGTCCTCCAAAATCGAAGGATGCAAGTCCATCTGAATTCTTCGCGACTCGTTGATCGCCTCCCGGCCCGTTGGATTGATTGTTGATTGCCCCTGGATTGTTGATTGATGATTGTTCATTGAAAAAAAACTGATTTGACCGCCGCGATCTAAAACCATCGATCGTGAATCATCAGTCAGATGGGTCCTTGTGTGAAAGGTTGGAAGTCTTTTTCATCAAGTTGATCCACGGCGGGGAAATTAAAAGAAATAAATATCTGTCTTCGGGAACCAACTTATATCGTAGACTTCCACAAATCTGTAGTCAAGTTTATTCTATGGAGGTCTCTGTTGATTCCTTATTGTGTTCTGGTTTTCAATCACCAATCATCAATCATCAATCAGATGGGCCAGGAGGCACGAATGATCGCTCCTTTGCCCTCGCTCGATTCAATGGCAAATGAACCACCCGAAAGTTCGACCCGTTCTTTCATGCTCGTAAGACCCAGTCCCTGCCTCCTGTTCTCAGGGACAACCCTCTCTGGATCGAAGCCCCGGCCATTGTCTTGAAGCACGAGCTCCATTCTACCGTCACGCTTCTGCAGGGACAAATGGACACGATCTGCCTTGCTGTGTTTGGCAATGTTGTTCAAACCCTCCTGCGTGACCCTATAGATAATGATCTTCAGGGCATCTGGTATTTCGGCTTCTTCCATTTGATTCTCCTGCTCAATCCGGATTCCCGAGTAGATCGTCTGAAACCTCCTGCAGAACCAGGAAAGTGCAGGCAAAAGGCCCAGGTCATCGAGCATCGATGGACGTAGATCCATCTGTAATCTTCGGCACTCCTCGATGCTTTCTTGAATGACGGGAATGATGATCTTTAGCGACTCGGTCAGGGTTGTCGGATCTTTTTCTCCGACCTGCTGGATAACATCTTCAACCTTAAACTTGATCGCGCCCAAGCACGAGCCCAGGACGTCGTGAATCTCACCCGCAATCCTCTTTCGTTCCTCCTCGTGGGCTGAGAGAAGTCTTGATGAGAGATAGCGTAACGCTTCGTTCGCCTTCTCAAGTTCAATTGTCCGCTCGTGAACCCGCTGTTCGAGTGTCTCATTCAGATGTTGAAGATCCATCGTGCGCACCTCGAGTACCTCCTCCGCCCGCTTACGTACCGTGATATCTCGATTGGAGCTGCGAATTCCTAACAACCGTCCTTCTTCATCAAAAACCCGTTTGCAGACATGGCCGATCCAGCGAATCGTACCATCGGTATGGATAATGCGGTAATGTATCTCGTTGGGTGTTTCTTCTCTTTGTTCTTCTTGGCAGTGCTGATCAAAAATCGGCAGGTCTTCAGGAAAAATGATCTTTCGACGGAGACCATCGTCTCGGATAAATTCGTCAGGCTCACGTCCGGTAATTCTCTTACACGATGGAGAGACGTAATTAAACTTGCCTTCCGGATTTAACCAGAACTCCCAGTCATAAGTATTATCTGCAACGATACGATATCGTTCCTCACTCTGTTTCACATTCCTGAAAAGAAGGTCATAGGGTTTCGTCAGACCAGTCTCGATAATGGCCTTATACATTAAGAAAAAGGATAGGATCTTTAAATAATGTCCGATCAGATTGGACAGGCCATAGACATCAACGTAAAACGTGAAGGCAAGCTCCGAGCCGATGGTCACAATGATTGACCAGATTACCAATTGCAAGACTTTTCGGTCAAATTCCTTTCGGTTGTTCAGCAAAAGACCGATAGAAGCCAACAGGATCAAGCTAATGGTATATTCGCTCATTTTTTTAAACAGCGTGAGCCCGACCCCTTCAACAAAACAGACAGGGAAAACTTTCCAGAAAAAGGTCGATAACAGTATCAGAGCGGCAACAGCCGAATAACCAAGAAAGACAAGATTCGTTTTCAATCTTCGATGAAAAAATAGAGGGGCGATGAGAAGAGAAAGGCTCTCCATATACCGGGCGGCGATCCATAGTTGGGTGGGTAAGTTCGATCCAGATTCACCGAATATGGCCATGCCCTTGTAGCTGAACGTATGAAGAAGATCCAGACCTCCGACAAAAAGATAGGCAATACCAATGAAAAGGAGATAGTTGTTATCGAGAAATAGCCGGGAGTTCCAAGCAATCGCGAAAATGCCAAAGGCGATAACAATCGAGAATATTTCAGCGAGATTGTGAAAAAGAAGGTAATTGTAAAGACTGCTCACGTACAGCCCGGCAAGAATCAACAAGCCAAAAAGGAAATAACTGAAAGCTTTTTTCATTTACAGATCAATCCTTTTGGGAAAACCCGCGCTGAGCAATGGACTCAGCCTCTTTACGTACTTGCGCATGAACTCTTGAAGGTTACCCTTTCATACGTTTGTTCTGGATTCCTGCTGGAGTTTATCCCGGTGAAAATCGGAGCAGGAACGACAAGTTAACCAACAAGGTGTCATTCCCGTGAAAACGGAAACCCAGGGTAAAAATTCAAAATATTTTTGCTAAAACCTTTTCTCCCTAAATCTTTCTTCTTTTTCCTTCCGTTTATCGTAATCTCTTCGTTCCTCGCTCATCTTCTTGGAATTGATGGAAAGGGTCCCCTTCTGACGATCCTTCGAATAAGACAGCCACATCTCCATCTGTTTGCCGTCCCAAAAATAAAATTCCTCTCCTCCATATCGCGGTCGCGGAGTTGAGGGTTCCATCAGCGTCTTTTTATCCGTCTTCTCCATCAGCTCCCCGGACTCCAGTACCTTTCCGAATCGCTCAAATAACTCTTGTTTAAGCGCCTGAAAATTTTCCTCACCTTTAAAGTCCATCCACACACTTTCGAAGCTTCCCATCCAGAATGAATAGAATATGTTTTCAAGTTTTGCCTTACCGAACGTTAATGTCTCTCCCTTCCTCGCATACCAGACGATGTCACGATTGGGTGATTTGTCTTGTTCAACCTTCTCCATGCCTTCCAACGCAGTTATCTCAGCTCCCCACTGGATACCCCTGAAGCCGTCTAACTCCGAGCGAGGCTTAGAATATCGGTTGGAAGCACAACCTACCAAAAAGATGCAGAATAAAAATATGAGGATCTTAACGTTTTCCATTTTCATTCCTTCAACGAAATATTTCCTGATTTAGGTCTTTTGGGGTTTTGAGCCTCATTTTAAATCCCCCTCTATCCCCCTTTCAAAGGGGGACGAGATGATGGGTACTCCCCTTTTTAGCAAAGGGGAGTAAGAGGGGATTTTTCTAAAATTACAACTCGACTCTTATTTACCTTTGAATACGGGAGTTCTCTTCTCCATGAAAGCTCTTACCGCTTCGATCACATCCTCGCTTGGAAGAGCCGCAGCATTTTTCTGGGCAACATAATGGAGCCCTGCGTAGACACCGTGGTCCCGGCTGTAAAGGATCGCCTCCTTGGCTCCTTGAACCGCAAGCGGTGGGCAGGCCGCTATCCTGGAGGCAATCGCTTTTGCCTCTTCGTAAAGTCCCGGTTGCCCCTCACATATTCGTGTAACGAACCCCATTTGCAAAGCCTCTTGGGCAGTAAAATCACGACCCGTCAGGGCCAGTTCCCCGAACCAACCGTGCCCAATGATGCGTGGCAGGCGCTGAAGCGTCCCGAGGTCAGCGATCAGACCCATCCGAGTCTCGCGGATACTGAAGACCGCATCCTTCGCTGCAATTCGAATATCACAGGCGCAGAGCAAGTCAACCCCGCCACCGATGCAATGGCTGTGGACCGCCGCGATGGATGGTTTGCGACATCTTTCTACGGCATTCATACCCTCTTGGCATTTGAGGATCGTTTTTCGCAAATCCTCCCGAACATCCGCACCGATTCCTCCGCTCAGAAGCGGTCCAAACTCCGTGAGGTCTAGACCGGCCGAGAAACTCTTTCCTTCTGCTTTGATCACCACAACACGGACAGTCGAATCTTCGTCAAACCGCTGAAAATGCTTTGAGAGCTCTTCGAAAAAAGCAAGGCCCATCGTATTTCGGTTATCCGGCCGGTTCAGCGTCAACCAGACTACGTGACCATCCTGCTCCACTTTGAAAAGATTCTTTTCACCCATCCCGGACCTCTTTTCTCTTTTTCCCTACCGAGACATTTTCTCTCAAACCATCCGATTCAAAGGCCTTCTTTTTTAAAATCTCTCGACAGGGCCGCGTAAAAATCAGCGGCAGAAGCGATTCTCTCTATCTCTTTCTTATTCAGGGCTCTCTTTATCTTGGCCGAAACTCCCACCACTAAAGATTTTGATGGAACTTTAGAATTGTCCTTCACCATTGAATGGGCGCCGATGATACAGGTGTCCCCAATTTCTGAAAAGAAACCAAGCGTTGAATTCATTCCAATCAAAACATTATCTCCGATTTTAGCGCAATGAACAATGGAGCCATGACCCACGATCACGTTGTCCCCGATGATGACATCTGCCATCCCTGCGTGGATGACAGAGTTATCCTGAATGCTGCAATTACTTCCAATTTGAATCCGGAAACGATCCGCTCTTAAAACTGCCCCAGGCCAAATACTCGAATTTTTCCCGATCTTTATATCACCGACCAGATAGGCGTTCTCGCTGATAAAAGCAGACGGGTCTATTCTTGGTTTTTTCTTACCAAAATTTCTGATCATCACTCCCTCCCCCGACGAAAAACTAATACAGACGCGTAAATCATTTTACCTGTAGCGTCCCGCTAATGGCGGGGCTTAAAGCAACCCTGAAGGGTTGCCCTACAAAGCATATTGATCAAATTGTATATGAGTTTACCAGATTGGGAGGGAAAATCTCAACAGAATTAAAGAAGTAGGTAATTGGTTACTGATAATCCATAAATGTAGCTCAGCCCTTCAGGGCTGATTCTTCAGGGCTAAAGCCCTGAGTTACAAACCCCCTTCGCGAATGCCACAATAGGAGCGCCCCTAAGACGCCACGAGGTCAGCCTCTACCTCCACATGAATCTGGACATCTTTTCCTACGACCACACCTCCTTCCATCGGTATGCTCGATATCATTCCATAGTCTTCCCGATTGATCTTGCCGGTTGCAGAAAAGCCGATGCAGGTGATCCCGCTAAAGGGACTTTTCACCGGGCCGAAAAAATCAAAGTCCAGGCTAATCGGTTTTGGTACCCCCCGGATGGTTAAATCTGCGGTGATTCGGCCGCGGTTTCCACCGGTCACTTCGACGCCGGTGCTTTTGAATAAAATTTTGGGATATTTTTCAGCATCAAAATAGTCTGCGCTCAAGAGGTGTTCGTCCCGTTCTCCGTGACCGGTTGTCAGGCTCCTGACATCTATTTCGGCTTCCACCGACAATTGAGTGAGATCAGGCGGATCAAATTTAATCACACCGGTCATCTTGGTAAAGAGACCCTCTACATTTGCAATCATGAAATGCCGGACTGAAAATCGTGCTACCGCATGATCTGGATCAATCGACCATTTTTTCACTGGCAAACCTCCTTTCCCATTTTCCGACACCCAAAGTAAAGGTTACGGTTACGAGGCCCCTGCCTACCGGCAGGCAGGCGTATCGTGTATATCGTCTAACGGTGACGAGGCTGGTATCGAAGCACGAAGCTCGATGCTCGAATTTCGAGAACAACGGACTCGAGCCGCCAGTTTCGAAAATCCACCATCGACCCGCCTGCCAACGCCACTGGTCCCTCTGCCGAACTTGGCTTGCATCCTGGCTAAGCTACCAATGTGACCAGCAACGGCATATAGGATAGCATGGCGGGCAGATACGAGCTTCGACAACGACGAACGTCAATTTCAATCCCCGCTGTCTCGCTCTACGTGGCCCCCGAACTTGTACCGCATGGCAGACAGCACCTTCCTGGCGAAGTCATCCTCGCCCCGTGAACTGAACCGTTGATAAAGCGCGGTGCTCAGAACGGGTGCGGGAGAACCCTCATCAATAGCAGCCGTGATCGTCCAACGCCCCTCACCGGAGTCCGCCACCCGACCGGTAAAATTCGATAAATTCGGATCCTCCAAAAACGCCATCGCAGTGAGGTCGAGAAGCCAGGAGGCGATCACACTTCCCCGGCGCCAAAGTTCCGCAATATCCCTCAGATTGAGATCATACTGATAGTATTCGGGATGGCGTAGCGGAGTTGTCTCCGCGTCGACAGTACGTCCCTGCTTTCCCACGTCAGCGTGATGGAGGATGTTGAACCCTTCGGCATAAGCTGCCATGATCCCGTATTCGATGCCGTTATGGATCATCTTAACAAAATGGCCCGCTCCGGAAGGACCGCAGTGAAGATAACCCTCCTCAGCGGTTCCCCCAATCTTTTCTCTGCCGGGTGTTCTTGAGATGGAACCACGGCCGGGGGCCAGGGTCTTAAAAATTGGATCGAGTCGCTTGACGCTCTCATCAGGCCCGCCGATCATCAGACAGTAGCCGCGCTCCAATCCCCAGACGCCTCCGCTTGTCCCGCAATCAACGTACTGAATTCCTTTCGGTGCAAGCTCCTTTGCACGCCTTATGTCATCGATGTAGTAGGAGTTGCCTCCATCGATGATGATATCTCCTTTGTCCATGAGGCGGGTAAGATCACCCAGGGTCTGATCTACCACTCCAGCAGGAATCATCAGCCAGACCGCACGGGGCGGAGCAAGCCGAGCAAGAAAATCCTCTATGGATGAAGCTGCGGTGGCTCCTGTTTCCTTGGCAAATTTTTCTCTCGATTCAGCTCTTGCTGAATACACAACCACTTCATGTCCGCTCTTCATCAAGCGAACCGCCATGTTACCACCCATTCTTCCGACGCCGACCATTCCAAGCTGCATCTGTGTCCTCCTTTTCTTATAGTTCATCATTCATTCTATTAAGGAGTCCTATAATTGGGAAGCAATATCGTTGCGAAAATCTCCCCCAACCCCTCTTTGCCAAAGAGGGGAAATTCCTCCCTTTTATAAAGGGAGGACAGGAGGGATTTGGTCTTCGGAACCGGCTAGCTTATTGGAGACCTTTCAGTTGGCCTGCCGCAGCTTTGTCCAGAAACCAGAGCAGCCGTCCGGCTGCCGGCCTTATGATCTGAGCAGGCAGAACCTCCGGCTGAAGAGGTCCCTCCAAGACATCGTGTATTCGTTTCGCCTTCTCTGCCCCGGACACAATGAAGATAACATTCTTCGCCGCGTTGATCACCACAGGAGTGAGCGTGATGCGCCACATCGATACATCCTCCACATACTGCGCCATCACCCAGCGTTTTTTTTCGGCCACCGCGGATAATCCCGGAAAGAGTGAGGCCGTGTGGCCGTCATCTCCCATCCCGAGAAGGATTAGATCGAACCCGAGACGGGGTGATCCGTCTGTTACATTCACGCCGAAGAAAGCTCGCAGTTCCTTCTCGCATGCAGCCGCGGCTTTCTCGGGGTCTTCCTCACCGTGGATGCGGTGGACATTACTCACCGGGATCGGTACTGTGTCCAACAGCGTTTCCCGCGCCATCTGGTAGTTGCTCTGCGGGTTGTCCGGAGGAACGCACCTCTCATCGCCCCAGAATATGTGAACCTTCGGCCAGTCGATGCGCTTGGAATACGGTTCACTCGCCAATAAAGAATAGAGAGGCCGCGGCGTCGATCCGCCTGATAAAGCAATGGCAACCCTTCCGTTTTCCGTGATTCCTTGAGAAGCGATCCCTGTCACGTGCTCTGCGGCCGCCTGGATCAGGCTTTCGCGATCTCGAAAAACTTCAATGAGATGTTTCGTCGTCACTTTCCTTTTCTCGTTTGGCCCGGTGATGCTTCAATGGCAGACCGTAGCTGCCGGAGATTCTCAGCTACCGTAGCCTTTTCACTAAAGATGGCTGACCCAGCAACAAGGACGGTTGCGCCTGCCCTGACCACTGCACCCACAGTCTGCGTGTGAATGCCGCCGTCCACCGCGATGAGGGCCCTGTCGAGACGGCGCTCCCTAAGCATGCGGCGCAGGCGGTCAATCTTATCGAGGCTGGATGGTATAAACTCCTGACCGCCAAAGCCGGGTTCCACAGTCATGACCAAAACAAAATCCAGCTCCGGGAGGATCTCCTCGAGTGTCGAGAGCGGGGTAGCCGGATTGAGAGCAACGCCAGAGCGTGCTCCCAAGGCACGAATTTCCTGAATGGTCCGATGAAGGTGGGGACAGGTTTCGATGTGAACGCTCACCGAATTTGCCCCCGCTCGAATGAAGTCTGCCAGGTAGCGATCCGGCTCCGCAATCATCAGGTGAACATGCAGTCTCGAACCGAACCTGTCGGCAGCCGAGCGTAATGAACGAACCGCCTGCGGCCCCATGCTCAGGTTCGGAACAAAATGTCCGTCCATGACGTCCACATGAATCCACCTGACACCTGCCTCCAAAACCTCCTTGACCTGCTCTCCGAGACGGCTGAAATCGGCAGAAAGAATTGAAGCAGCAAATTCGATCTTCTCTTTTTTGGACATAAGGGCTAATTTTATTTTTTGCGGACGAGAA
>Ga0326726_10003676_pt1 | contig 14083 bp, 12 predicted proteins | sample MHFenrmetagenome_2_FD_207603 | JGI IMG/M metagenome (GOLD analysis project Ga0326726, IMG submission 207603) | Lab enriched peat soil microbial communities from Michigan Hollow, Ithaca, NY, United States - MHF15MN | ecosystem: Environmental > Terrestrial > Soil > Wetlands > Peat | place: USA... | reverse complement strand
ATAGAAGGGCGAGACGCCGTAGGGGAATTGGGTCTTGCTCTTCGAGAAGGTCTGGGTGCCCAGCGGAATCGTCCGCTCGGCGCGGGCCAGCAGTTCCTCGGAGCGGCGATAGCGTTCGGACATCAAGTCTTTCCTTTGCGGGCGGCGAGAGCGGCGGCGTCGGCGGCCAGCGAGCGCTGATAACCCTCGTTCGTGGGCGCCTGCCCCATCATGGCTGCGATGTCGGGCCGGCGTTCGAGCAGGGCGAGAATATCGGCCGTGGTGAAGGCCGGGTTCGCCGGATAGAGCGCTTCATAGATGGCAGTGACGAAGACGAGGTCTGCGGGATCGTCGACGACCCAGCGCTGACCCGACAGATCCTGCGGCTGCGTGATGTTGCCGAACCGATAGCGCCCGCGCTGACCGCGGATGAAGGGCGTCACATGCTCGCGCTCGGACGGCAGCGCGGCCTCGCGCCAGGCAGTCTCCAGGCAATGGAACTCCATGACCTCAGCATCGAGGCCATCGGGATAGGTGCGCGTGTCGACGTTGCTGGTGTAGTCGAAGCCGCCGCCCACGTGCATGTCCACGAGCCGATCGATGACGGCGGGGTCGGCGAGCGGGCAGTCGCCGGTGAGGCGGACCACGGCGCGCGGCGCGTAGCGGCGCGCGGCCTGGTAGAAGCGGTCGAGGACGTCGTCGAGGGAACCGCGAAAACAATCGACGCCGAGCGACTGACACAGCGCGTCAATGCCGTCGTCGCTGGCGTCGGTACTGGTCGCGACCACCAGCTTGTCCAGGCGGCGCGCGCGGCGCAGCCGCTCGATCTGCCGCTCCAGCATGGGGCGGCCGAGGATCGGCTTCAGCACCTTGCCGGGCAAGCGGCGCGAGGAGGCGCGGGCCTGCAGGATTCCCAGGATCATGGCGCCGCCCTTCTAATGCATCCGGCGGCTTTAGCCAAATCCGCGCCGTTGCTCCGGGCGCCGTGTTTGCTTAGTGTCGCCGCGCCAAACTTGGCTTCGCGGCGCCTGACTCGTCATCAGCACCCCATGTTTGTCACCCCCGCGAAAGCGGGGGTCCAGGACAAGCGACGGAGTGGTTGCCCTGGATTCCCGCTTTCGCGGGAATGACACGGAGCGGGTGATGACTCGGCGGCAGCGGAGATTGGTGTGGCCCACGGCAACCTCCTCCATCCGGTGCATGTTCGACACGACCCTCCTCGCGCCCAGCGCCAAGTCGTCGATCCAGCTGCGGGTCGAGGGCGGAGCCGTTTTGCGGCCGCTGCAGGAGCAGGATGTGAGCGACGGCTATGTCATCGGGCTCAACGATCCCCGGGTCTCGCAGACCCTCGTGGGGCCGCGCAAGCAGCGGCAGACGCTGGAATCGGTGCGCGCCTATGTCGGGCTGAACTGGCGCGACGATCGCAGCGTCCTGTTCGGCGTCTACATCGACAGCGCGCTGCGCGGCACTGTGCGGCTCTACCACATCGACGACGCCGGCAACGCCATCATGGGGATCGCGCTGTTCGACGCCAACTATTGGGGCCGGGGCTGGGGCAGCCGCTGCATCCGTCGCGTCGCCGACTACGCGATCCGCGAGCTGGGCCTGCGCCGAATCGTCGCGGGGTCGTACGAACGGAACATCGCGGGCATCCGATCCTTCGCCAAGGCCGGCTTCAGGCGCACGCCCGAGCGCGACTACGCCGACGAATACGATCGCTGGATCACCTGCGCCTTCACCGGCTCGGCGTGAGACTCAGTCCGGCTCGATCAGGGACCATGCCAGCGGCGTGCCGCGTGCAATGGCCCGGCCCGCGCGGCGCCCCAGCACGTCCGGCAGATGCTTCGGTGCCAGACCGTAGCCGGGGCGAATCGAACGGACGTTTTCGGCGGTCAGGCGGCCGCCGGCAGGGATGTCCTGAACCACGTAGAGCGAGCGCCGGAAGGTCTTGTTGCCCTTTTCGCTCGGTTCCAGCTCGTAGCTGACCCGGCCGAGGGCGATCCAGGCGGTGCGGCAGTTGACGACCAGCTCGGCGAGCTCCTCCGGCTCCAGCGAGAATTTTGAGTCGGGGCCGCCATCGGCGCGTCTTAGCGTGAAATGCTTCTCGATCAGGTTTGCTCCGAGCGCGACGGCGGCAACCGGCACGGCCGTACCAAGCGTGTGATCGGAGAGGCCGGCGACGACGCCAAAGGCGTCGGCCAAATGCGGCAGGGTGCGCAGGTTGCTGTCCTCAGGCGGTGTCGGGTAGCCGCTCGTGCAATGGAGCAATGCGATCTCGCGACCACCGGCGGCGCGCGCGGCCTCGACCGCCTCGGCGATCTCCCCCAGGCCGGCAATGCCCGTGGAGATGATCAGCGGCTTGCCGGTCCTCGCGGCACGCTGGATCAGCGGCAGGTCGATGATCTCGAAGGAGGCGATCTTAAAGGCCGGCGCGCCGAGCTTCTCCAGGAAATCGATCGCGGTCGAATCGAAGGGCGAGCTGAAAATGGCGATGCCGATCTCGCGGGCTTTGGCGAAGAGTTGGGGGTGCCAGTCCCAAGGCGTGTGCGCCTCCTGGTAGAGGTCGTAGAGCGTGCGGCCGTTCCACGGCCCGCCCTCGATGCGAAAGCCCGGCCCGTTGTGGTCGATGGTGATGGTGTCGGCGGTGTAGGTCTGCAGCTTCACGGCGTCGGCGCCGGCCTTCTTGGCGGCTTCGAGCAGGGCGAAGGCGCGCTTGATGTCGCCGTTGTGGTTGCCCGACATCTCCGCGATGACGTAGGGCGGATGGCCGGGCCCGATGGGGCGGCCGGCGATCGTGATCTCTGGCATGGACTGGCTTCGTTCGGTTCTGCTGTCGGCTAGAGATAAGCGGGCGACGACGGTTCGGCAACCACGGCTTTAGCGCGCCAATTCGCGCAACGCCGCACAGACGCGCTCCGCCCCGCGGCCATCGACCAGCTGCCGGCCGCGGCGGCTCAGCGCCTCGCGCCTGCCGGCATCGGCGGCGAGCGCCGTCACCGCCGCGGGCAGATCGCGCGCGACGTCGGCGGCTGCGATCGCGGGATAGCCGTCATGCGCCATCGCCGCGGCGGCTTGGCGCTGGTTGTCGGCGATGACGATCGGGATGAAGGGCACGCCCATGCAGGCCATCTCCCACATGGTGCTGCCACCGGCGCAGACGGCGAGATCGGACGCCGCCATCAGGCGCGGCATATCGACGCCGGGATCGGGCACGGTGCGACAGTTCGATTGTCGGGCGGCATGGGCAGCGATGGCATCGGCGTGCGGATTGCTGCCGCCGACCACCACCACGATCTCGGTGGCGGCGGCCAGCGCGGGACCGAGGGATGCGATGACGGCGGCCGTCACGTTGTGCGGATCGGCGGCGCCGAGGGTCACGAGAACCTGGCGCGGCGCGCCCGGAAAGACCCGGGGCGGACCTTGCCAGGTGCGAAACTCGCGCCGCAGCAGCGCGTACTCGGTGCCCAGCAGCAGGCGCGTGAGGTCGCGGTGCTGCGGATACAACGCCGGCGATGCATGGCGGTTCTGGTTGATCACGACGTCATCGACGTCGGTGCCGAGTTCGCCGTTGTCGTCGAGCGCGGCAAGCTTCAGGCCGGCGTCGTGCAGGCGCTGATGGAACGCGGGCGCGAACTGGTAGCCATCGACGACGATCACGCGGGCGCCGAGGCTCTTGGCCACGGCGACCGTCGCCTCGGCGTCGCCCGTGCCGCCGGGGTCGGTTTCGACGGCGATGCAGCCGAAGCCTTCATCGACCAGGCGCCGTTGCAGCGACGGCGCGAGCACGGCGGCGCAGAAGGCGGCGCGTCCGCCCGTCTCGCTCCAGGCCTGCGCCAAGGCGAGACAGCGCATGACGTGGCCGCCACCGATGCCGGGCCCGCCATCCGCCCGCAAAATCAGGGTCGGAGCCGTCGTCATGGCCGGGGCATCGCGGGCCACAGCGCGGGATTGACGAGACGCGGATCGTCGCTGGCCAGGGCGCCAAGGCCGGGCGGCAGCGGCGTGACATCGGCGGCGGCGGCCAGGATCTGCTGCAACTCGGCCATGCCAGTGACGCCGACGATCACCCGGTCGATCGCCGGCTGGACGAGGACGAAGCGCAGGCAAAGCGCCAGGCGCGACAGGCCGGCGCGCTGCGCGGCAACGCCGACGCCGCGCAGGCGTTCGAGATGGGGGGCGAAATGGCCCGGCAGACTCGACGGTTCCGCGAGCAGCGCGCCCTGGAGGAAGGCCGAGCGCGCATGCACCTCGACATTGCGCGCCTTCAGGCGATCGAGCGTGCCGTCTTGCAGCAGCCGCTGGTCGAGCAGATTGACCGGCACCTGCACCGCATCGAGCGGGAGCCGATCGGCGGCCAGATCGATCTGCGCGCGATCATAGGCGGCGACGCCGATCCTGGTCACGGTGCCCGCGCGCTTCAGCTCTTCGAGCAGAGCGACCAGGCGCTCGGCGCCGGGCTTGCGCAGGTCGTCGGGCCGATGCAGCAGCAGGCCGTAGAGCGACGGCCGCTGCAGCAGTGCCAACGAGCGCTGCACCGCGGCGCGGCACTGGTCGATCTCGGCCGCGCCGATGCGCTCGGCCGCCAGTGGCGGCAGTTTGGACACGATGCGGAGATCGCCCCGCGACGCCAGCGCCCGGCCCAGCACGCTCTCGCTTTCGCCGTAGGCGGCGGCAGTATCGAAGAGATCGATGCCGGCGGCGACCGCAGCCGCGACGATGGCCGCGACCTCGGCCGCCGGCACCTGCCCGCGCGCGTTCGTGACCCCGTAGGCAAGGCCGAACTGGGCTGTCCCCAGCCCGAGTTTGCGGATGAGTGCGGCGCCGGTCACAACGTTAAGACACAGCCTTAGGATGCGGAAGGAACTGCACAATAGACGGTTGCCGGGGCGAACGGTAGGCGCTCGCCGCCGCCATGCGGCTTGACCCGGCGGTGGCGGCAACCTAGAACCAGCGGCGTCCTCGCCGCGCGCCCCGAGCGCGCGTCGATTCCCGATGGCCGGGAGACCGGGCCGCGCCGCCAGCGGCCGTCAGACAGTTCCGCATGGTGCAAGCGAAAAGCCCGCAGACCCGACAACCCGGCGTCATCCGCATCTTCTTCACCACCAGTCCGGCGCGCGCCACCATGGTGCTCGGCAGCCTCGTGGTGGCGGGATTCGCGGAAGGGATAGGTTACGCCACCCTGCTGCCGGCGCTGACGATCTTCATCGGCGACGGCGCGGGCGGCAAGCATTCGTGGCTGCAGACGACCATCACCTGGGCGCTGGCGAGTCTCGGGATTCCCACGGACAGCCTGGGCCTTCTGCTGCTGGTGGCCCTGGGCGCGATCACGCTGAAGAACCTGGTGCTGACCTGGTCGTCGAATTTCGTCGGCTACGAGGTCGCCGAGGTCGCGACCGGGCTGCGCCTCCGGCTGATCGAGACCCTGCTCCGCGTACGCTGGAGCTATTTCACGCGCCAGCCGGTCGGACGCTTCGCCAACGCGGTGAGCAACGAGGCCGCCCGCGCCGCGGAAGCCTACTCGGCGTGCGCCAACCTCATGGCCAGCCTCGTGCAGGCCGCCATCTACGTGATCGCGACGCTGCTGGTATCCTGGCAGCTGGGCGCGCTTTCGCTCATCGTGAGCGCCCTCATCAGCTACGCCCTCAAGCCCGTGGTCCGCATGTCGCGCAAGGCCGGGCGCCGGCAGACCCAGCATACCCACGAACTCGTCACCCGGCTCACCGACGCGCTGATCGGCATCAAGCCGCTCAAGGCCATGGCGCGGCATGTGCGCTTCGGCGCCCTCTTCGCGACCGATGCGCGCTCGGTCAACAAGGCGCTGCGCCGGCAGGTGTGGGGCAAGCAGGCCGTGCGCAGCGGACAGGACGAGATGCTGTTTGCGAGCGGCGTCGGCTTCCTGTTCGCCGCTTTCACGTTCTGGAAGCTGCCGCTGCAGGAGGTGATCGTCATGGCCGCCCTGCTGTTCCGCACGGTCCTGATGTTCAACCGCTCGCAGCAGTGGTACCAGGTGGCGGCGCTGTCGGAGACCGCCTTCTGGGGCCTGCGCGAGACGATCGCCGAGGTCGAGCGGGAGCGGGAAACGACGACGGGCACCGCCACGCCCAGCTTCCGGAATGCCTGCCGCTTCGACGACGTGACTTTCGGATACGGCGACAAGACCGTCCTGCGCAACGTGTCGCTCACCATCAAGGCCAGCGAGATCACCACCCTGACGGGCACATCGGGCGCCGGCAAGACGACGATCGCCGACCTGCTGCTCGGGCTGCATCGCCCGGGCAGCGGCGAGGTCTACATCGACGACATGGCGCTCGGCGACGCCGATATCGCGCGCTGGCGCGAGATGGTGGGCTACGTGCCGCAGGAAGTGATCCTGTTCCACGACAGCGTCCTCGCCAACGTCACGCTCGGCGATCCCGAGCTCGGGCGCGAGGACGCCCAGGCCGCGCTGGCGGCCGCCGGAGCGTGGGAGTTCGTCGCGCAGATGCCGCAGGGGCTCGACAACATCGTCGGCGAGCGCGGGACATTGCTGTCCGGCGGCCAGCGCCAGCGCATCGCGGTGGCGCGGGCCTTGATCCACCGGCCGGCGCTGCTGATTCTCGACGAGGCCACGAGCGCCCTCGATCCCAACACGGAGGCCGCCATCTGCCGCAATCTCAAGGACCTGGTGGCGCAGACCGGGTTGACGATCGTCGCCATCACCCATCAGTCCGCCTGGGTCGAGGCGGCCCATCGCGTCTACCATGTCGAGCGCGGACAAGTGACGGAAGCGCCGCCGATCGCGGCGTCCTGACATGGCCCCAGCCGCGCGCCATCATGCGGGCAAACGGCTTGTCGGTTCGGGATCGATTTGATAAGACGCGCCGGCCGCACGGCGGCGCCCGGCGCGCTGCGCCGGTTTGATGCTATGTTCAGCCGCGGATGACCCCGACACCCACGACCAGCGACAATCTGCCCCTGCGTCTCGGCGGGTTCGCCTCGCTTCCGGAGGCCCTGGACTACGCCGCGCGGGGGAAGACCGGCTACAATTTCTATTCGGCGCGCGGCGAGCTGGCGCGGGCGCTGTCCTATGGCGAGCTGCGCGAGCGCGCGGTCGAGGTCGCGCGCGGCTTCGTCAAGGCTGGCCTGCGGCCGGGAGCGCGCGTGGTGCTCGTCGCCGACACCGATCCCGATTTCGCGATCCTGTTCTTCGCCTGCCAGTATGCGAGCCTGATCGGCGTGCCCGTAGCGCTGCCGACGACGCTGGGCGGACGAGAAGCCTATGTCGCGGGCTTGCGACGACAGCTCATGGGCTCGGGCGCAAGCGCGGCGGCGGCACCGGCCGAACTGCTGTCTTTTCTTCAGGAGGCCGCCGCCGGCCTCGACATCTCGCTCGTCGGTGCGCCCCAGGAATTCTACGATCTGCCGCGCGGCGGCGCCGATCCCCGCCCCTTCGGGCCTGATGATCACTGTTATCTGCAATACTCGTCGGGCAGCACGCGCGCCCCGTTGGGCGTCGACGTTCCGCAGCGCATGCTGATGGCCAATTGCTACGCCATCAGCAACCACGGGCTGCAGGTGCGCGCCGATGATCGCGGCACCTCCTGGCTGCCGCTCTACCACGACATGGGTCTCGTCGGCTTCATGCTGACGCCGCTGCTGTGCCAGCTCTCGGTCGACTACCTGACGACGCGGGATTTCGCGCGGCGCGCGCTGCTGTGGCTGACGCTGATGTCGCGCAACGGCGGCACGCTCGCCTACAGCCCCACCTTCGGCTACGACCTGTGCACGCGGCGCGCCGGCACGGGCGCCAAGCTCGATATCGACCTGCGCCGCTGGCGGGCCGCCGGCGTCGGCGGCGACATGGTGCAGCCGGGCGTGCTGACGCGCTTTGCCGAAGCGTTCGCGCCATACGGCTTCCGCCCGACGGCCTTCGTGCCGAGCTACGGCATGGCCGAGACCACGCTGGCCGTCAGCTTCGCCCCGCTCGACACCGGCGTCGAGGTCGACGTAGTCGACCGCCGGCGGATGGCCGACGAGCAGCTGGCCGTGCCGTCGAGCGACAGCGATCCCGAACGGGCGCGCGGGTTCGTCGTCTGTGGACCGCCGTTGCCGAGTCACGTCGCGGAAATCCGCGACGTCAGCGGGCGGGCATTGCCGGAACGCCGCATCGGCCGCATTTTCGTGCGCGGTCCCAGCGTGATGGCCGGCTACTTCGAGCAGCCGGAAGCCACGCGGCAGGTCCTCGACGACCGCGGCTGGCTCGACACCGGCGATCTCGGCTACACGCTCGGCGGCCATCTCGTCATCACCGGCCGCGCCAAGGACCTCATCATCGTCAACGGCCGCAACATCTGGCCGCAGGACCTGGAATGGGCGGTCGAAGAGCTGCCGGGCCTGCGCCGTGGCGACGCCGCCGCCTTCTCGATCGAAGGACAGGACGACGGGGATGATGTGATCCTGCTGGTCCAGTGCCGCACCACGGAGGCGGAGGCGCGCGACGCCCTGGTGCGCGCGGTGCAAGGCGTCGTGCAGCGCACGGCGGCGATCGAATGCAAGGTGAAGCTGATCGATCCCAAGGGCCTGCCGCAGACCTCCTCCGGCAAGCTCAGCCGCGCGCGCGCCAAGACCAACTACATGTCCGGCGTCTACGGACCGCCGATTCCCGACCAGCCCGGCCCCGGTTCCCGCGCGCCGGCTCCCGCCGCTCCCGCCGGATAGCGGGCGATGGCCCGCACGGTCGCGGTCACCGGCGCGACGGGTTTCATCGGCAGCCACGTCGTCGGTCAGCTCGGCCGCGCCGGCTGGCGGGTGCGCATCCTGACACGGCGCGTGCCGGCCAACGCCGCATTCGCGGACGTGGCGGTCGACGCGGTGATCGGCACGCTCGAAGACGCGCACGCCGTGGCGCGCCTGGTGCGCGGCGCCGACGCCATCGTGCACGCGGCCGGCCGCATCAAGGCGCGCTCCCATGCCGAGTTCTTCGCCGCCAACGCGACGGGCACGCGGCTCCTGGTGGAAGCGGCGATCGCCGGCGGCAACCGGCCGCGCTTCGTCCTGCTGTCGTCCATCGCCGCGCGCCAGCCCCAGGTCTCCGACTATGCCGCCAGCAAGCTGGCCGGCGAAGCCGAGCTCACCCGGCTCGACGGCGAACTGCCATGGTCGATCCTGCGACCGCCCGCCGTCTATGGCCCCGGCGACCGCGAGACGCTGGCATTCTTCCGCGCACTGCGGCTCGGGCTGGCCATGCTGCCGCCCGTGCGGGACGCACGCCTTTCGCTGCTGCATGTCGGCGACCTGGCCGCGGCGATCGCCGCGGTTCTTGACGCGCCCTCCGCCCTTCCGGGGGTACTGGAGATCGATGATGGGCATGGCGGCTATGGATGGGATGAGATGATCGGCATCGCCGCCCGCCATCTCGGTGTCAGGCCGCTGCGTCTGCCGATACCCGGTCCGGTCCTGATGGGGGTGGCGCACCTCAATGAGGCGTTCCATCGGGCGACCGGCGACGTGGCCATGCTGACCCCGGGCAAGGTGCGGGAAATGCTTCATGCGGACTGGACGAGCCGCGACGGCGCCGTGACCGCCGCCACCGGATGGCGGCCGCAGGTCGATCTCGACAAAGGCTTTGCGGAAACAGTCGCTTGGTACCGCCGGAACCACTGGCTGTAACAATCGGAAACAAATAGTCATTTCACGGATTCACCGAATATCACCAGAAAGAGCGTGGGATTCGGGGCGCTGGCGGCCGGTTCGATGGCGGGTCTTAGGGAACCGGCGGCAAGGATGGATCGGTTTGGGGACGAGGATGGCGTGACTGCTCCGGAAGATGAGATCTTCAGCGCCGTCACGACCGCGCTCGAACCATACCGCAAGGAAGGCACCCGGATAGCCGCCTCGACCGACATCTCCCAGGATCTGAATCTGGATTCTGTGGCGGTGTTGGATCTGTTGATGGAGCTGGAAGAGAAATTCGACGTTTCGATTCCGCTCAACCTGGTGCCGGAGATAAGGACCGTGGGCGAACTCGCCGATACGGTCCGCAGATTGAAGGAAGGTTAGCTGCCATGGGTCTGTTCGATCAGTTCCAGGATCTCATGCGGTCGCACGCCGCGGTCAAGGCCGTCGGCGCCGACCCCTTCGGCGTGACGATGGAACGCGTGGTGTCGCCGACTGAGGCGATCGTCGAGGGCCGCCCGACCATCCTGGTCGGCACCAACAACTATCTCGGCCTGACGTTCGAGCCGTCCTGCGTGGCGGCGGCAACCGAAGCGCTGGAGACCCAGGGCACGGGCACGACGGGATCGCGCATCGCCAACGGCAGCTACGGCGGCCATGCCGGGCTGGAGGAAGCCCTCGCCCGCTTCTACGGCAAGCGTAGCGCCATGGTGTTCACGACCGGCTATCAGGCGAACCTGGGCATCATCTCCACGATCGCCGGCGCCAAGGACTATCTGATCATCGACGCCGACTCGCACGCCAGCATCTACGACGCCTGCAAGATGACGTCGGCGACCGTGATCCGCTTCAAGCACAACGATGCCGCCGACCTCGACAAGCGGCTGCAGCGGCTGGCCGGCACCGACGGCAACAAGATCATCGTCGTCGAAGGCATCTACAGCATGCTCGGCGACCAGGCGCCGCTCGCGGAGATGGCGGCCATCAAGCGCAAGCACGGAGCCTATCTGGTGGTCGACGAGGCCCATTCGATGGGCGTGCTCGGCGACAAGGGCCGCGGCCTCGCCGAAGTCGCGGGCGTCGAAGACGATGTGGATTTCGTCGTCGGCACCTTCAGCAAGAGCCTGGGCGCCATCGGCGGCTTCTGCGTCTCCGATCATCCGGAGTTCGACGTCCTGCGGGTGCGCTGCCGGCCCTACATGTTCACCGCCTCGCTGCCGCCCTCCATCGTGGCCTCGGTGACGGCGGCGCTCGCCGTGATCGAACGCCGGCCCGAGCTGCGCACGAAGCTGTGGGCCAACGTCAACACGCTCTATGACGGCCTCAAGCGTCACGGCCTCTTGCTCGGGCCCCAGAAGGGCCCGGTCGTGGCCGTGCATCTGCCGACCCCGGAGCTGGCCGTGCAGGCCTGGCAGGCGCTCCTGCAGAGCGGCGTCTACGTGAACCTGGCGCTGCCGCCGGCGACGCCGAACGGCGCCTCGCTCCTGCGCTGCAGCGTGTGCGCGGCCCACAGCCGGCACCAGCTGGAGCGGGTGATCGATACCATCACCGAGGTTGCCTATCAGATCGGCGTCCTGAGCGAGCCGGCTCGAGCGGCCGGCTGAGCGCCGTCCCCTACCGAAAGGCGCCGCGGCGGTAGAGCCGCCACGCCAGCCCCGGTGCCGCCAAGAGCGGATGGCGACGCTGCCAGGGCGTCGCCGTAGCCTTGACGCCGCTGTGGCGCTCGATCTTCCAGAGGATGTAGTCGACGCCGCCGTCGAACGTGAACACGCCTTTGGCCAGGCGCAGCACCGATAGCAGCTTTCCGACGAGGCGACGGAACCACCAGGTGATCGCGGCGGCGTTGCCGCCGCGGGCCGCCGGGACCGACAGGCGGCCGTCTGCCGTCGTTTCCACGTTGAATCCGCCAGCCCGTAGCGCCGCCGCCGTCAACCCGTCATAGCGCGCGCGATCCGCCTCGTAGACGAGCCGGGCGCGGTCGGCGCCCTCGGCGCGCAACTCGGCCGCGTAGGTGGCCTGGAAGGCCCGTGTCCACAACTCGGCGGATGTGAAGCGGTCACCCAGCAAGCCGAGCGTACGCGTCGCCAGCGTAACGACCGCGTCGGTCAAGGCCTCCACCACGAGCGCGCGCGCAGAGTCGTCACGGGCGTGCGCCAGGCGCACGGGCTGAGCGAAGCGGGCCCAGAAATAGGAATGAAATGCGCGCGACGATACCGCGCGCCGGAATTGCGCGAGGGAAACGATGGCATATTTGGCCCGCAGCGTCCGGTCATGCCAGGGCGTCTCGAGGTAGAAGACGTTGGGCGGCAATGCGGCATTGGCGAGTGCTGCGAGCCGGCCCTCATAGGCCCGCCGATAGTCATCGACGAGCAGGTAGAAGTCGAACACCGGATCCTCGGCGGCCGTCGGATCGGCGCGCCGCAGACAGGAGCCGTAGTACAGCACCGCGACGGCCGAACGGCCATGGCGCCGGAGGATCGCTGCGACGAGCGCGGCCGCCGCTTCGCCGATCGGCTGCGCCGCCTCGGCGCCGATCGACGTGCGGAGCGAGTCGCGCGCGGCGCTCACGGCGTCAACACCGCAGGAAGGTGACGCGGCGGTCGGCGCGCAGCGTGACCGGGATTCCCGGCTCCGGCGTGAAGATCTCGCCATCGAATACGATCGGGCATTGGAGGCTCAATCGGCATTCTCCCGTAAGGCCGCTTTCATAGCCCCGCGCCGCCATCCACGGCCGGGGCCGACCGCGGATGACCGGGAGCAAGGCGCGCCACAGGCGCTGCGGCGGAAAGCGGACGCTCGTGTAGCGCGCGCCCCCGCTTCCCTCGCCCCAGAACGGCATGAGGCCGAGCATGAGCCGCTCCAGCGTCGTCGCCAGGAACAGCAGGTACTCCGCCGGCGCGCCGCTTCGGCCGTCAAGCTCCACCGTCATGCGTTCGCCCCGCGACAGCTCGGAGGATCCGACCCGACCCGTCATGAGCCGGAACAGCGCGAGTCCGAGGCTCATGGCCAGGGCGAGATCGTGCTTGGCGCCGGTCGGATGAACCTGATGCCGGGCCATCATGATGGCGTGATAGAACGCCGCCGTGCCCAGGAACATGCCGTGGACAGGCGGCTCGCCGGGGACTCGTTGCAACGACAGCACGGCCCTTTCCTGCGTCTCGCGCGCCGCCGTCGGATCGGCGGCCAGGCGACACAGCCTGACCAGCGACTGAACGGGATCGCCTTGCAGGCCGACATCGGCGGCGATCAGGTTGGTCATGCCGCCGGGCAAGACGGCGACCGCCGGCAACGGATCGAATTCCTGTCCGTTCAGCAGTTCGGTGAGAACCTTCTGAACCGTGCCGTCGCCGCCGCAGACGGCGATCAGGCCAACCTCGCGCCGCGCGAAATCACGCAGCACGTCCGCGGTCGCGTGCACGGAATCGAGCTCCGCATGCAGCAGATCGGGATGGCCGTCGACGGCCTCGCGCATCGCCGGCTGGCGTTGCCGATTGCGCTGGCTGAGGGGGTTGCTGATCAAACCGACGCGCATCATGCGGAGGCCGCGGGTGCCTCCGCGAGCCAGGAGCACAGCGATTGGCCGGCCCGCCGCTTCTGCTCGGCCTGCCAGATCCGCCAGAAGTGAAACGCCAGCGACAGCAGGGTCCAGGCGGCAACGGCCTGGAGGCCGAGATCGGGGCGACCGGCGATCGCGGCCACGGTCAGGATCGCAAGATTGGGATTGCGCCGCGCGGTGAACAGGCGGAAGGCGGCGTCGAGCGGCCGCCAGGCGTGGATCTCGAAACCATGGCGCCAGAGGAAGAACCCTTCCTGCAGGCGGCCCACGACATAGCCGATGACCGCCGTCCAGGCGGCGCCGGCGAGCCACAGCGCCTGCGTTTGCGTCGCTCCCGCGGCGACGCCGAAATACCAGGCGACGTACCAGAACGGCGGATGCAGCAGATCGATGCCGTGATCGAAGACATTGCCGATGCGGGACGAGGTGAGCGTGACGCGCGCGAGCTTGCCGTCGACGGTGTCGAGAAACGTCATCAGCCACGCGACGACCAGCCCGATGCCGAAATAGCCGCGGGCGAACAGTCCCATCGCCAGCAGCACCAGCAGCAGACTCGCCGCCGTCACCATGTTCGCGGAGAGGCCGCGCGCCGCGCACCAGCGCGTGGCCCAGAAGGCGGGCCACGGCCACAGCCATTTGGTCACGAAGTCCGTGACGCCCTTGTAGGAGGCGCGGAACATCTGCCGCTCGACCGCGAGCGGCGCGTTCTCGACCAGCGACAGCGCGAACGGCACGGCCCGCTTGCGCAGCGCCTGGTCGTAGGCCGACCCCAGTTCCGCCAGCCCCATGATCGCGAGGTCGACGGCCGCGATGTCGCTGGGCGCGCTCTGCGGTTGGCGCAGCAACCCGATCGCCCGCTCCACGCTCGCGGGCGGCGCATGGGCTGCCACCGCG
>Ga0326726_10003675_pt1 | contig 14085 bp, 16 predicted proteins | sample MHFenrmetagenome_2_FD_207603 | JGI IMG/M metagenome (GOLD analysis project Ga0326726, IMG submission 207603) | Lab enriched peat soil microbial communities from Michigan Hollow, Ithaca, NY, United States - MHF15MN | ecosystem: Environmental > Terrestrial > Soil > Wetlands > Peat | place: USA... | reverse complement strand
GGCGGCGGCCGCGGCGGCGGGAAGGACGGTCTCCTTCCAGTTGCCGATCGAGATGGGCACGACCATGACCTGGACGGGGGCGACACGGGGCGGGAAGCGCAGGCCCGAATCGTCGCCGTGGACCATGATCAGGGCGCCGATCGTCCGGGTCGTCATACCCCAGGAGGTCTGCCAGACGTACTGGAGCGTCTGATTGCGGTCCTCGAACTTGATGTCGAAGGCTTTCGAGAAGTGCTGCCCGAGGTTGTGGGACGTCCCCATCTGGAGCGCCTTGCCGTCGGACATCAAGGCCTCGACGGCGTAGGTCATGGACGCCCCGGCGAACTTTTCGCTCAGGGACTTGCGGCCCGAGAGGACCGGAATGGCGAGCTCCGATTCGCAGAACTCCCGGTAGAGGGCGAGGATCGCCAGGGTCTCGGCTTCGCCCTCTTCAGCGGTCTCATGGCAGGTGTGGCCTTCCTGCCAGAGGAACTCCGTTGTTCGCAGGAAGGGCCGGGTGACCTTCTCCCAGCGGACGATGTTGGCCCACTGGTTGATGAGGACGGGGAGGTCCCGCCAGGACTTGATCCACCTGGCGTACATGTGGCCGATGATGGCCTCGGAGGTCGGCCGGACGGCCAGACGCTCTTCAAGCTCCTCCTTGCCGCCGATCGTCACCCAGGCGACCTCGGGGGAAAAACCCTGGACATGCTCGGCCTCCTTCTTGAGGAAGCCCTCGGGGATGAACAGAGGGAAATAGGCGTTGACGTGGCCGGCGGCCTTGATGCGCAGGTCGAGTCCTCTCTGGATATTTTCCCAGACGGCATAGCCGTGGGGGCGGATGACCATCATGCCCTTCATCGGCGTGTAATCGGCGAGCTCGGCCTTCTGGACGATCTCGACATACCACTTCGAAAAATCCTCGCTCTTCTGCGTGATTCTCTTGACCTGCCGATCTGACTCGTTCACGTCATCTCCTTGTCCATGAGCGTTTTACGATTCTAGCCGCCGCCTCCCGAATTGTCAAGGAAACGGCCGAGAGAGCCGGAGTACGGCCAGCCGACGATCCCTGGGACACAATCCGTTTCAAGAGAAGATGGTCATGCCCCGGATTATCCGATCGTGTCCCGATGATTTCCTGGTCCCAGGAATATCCCCCGTGTGTTCACCTTAAGGGGTGATTGACCGGTCCGGGAGGCCCATGCGATGCTGGTTTCGCCAATTTCAAAGGAAAAGGAAAGCCGCTATGCTGAGCAGGACCTCCTGGGAGTCCAGGCCCCTCCGGCCCCGCCCGGCCGAACGGGGATTCAAGCTCTCCCTGCCCATGAACGTCGAGGGGCCCGACCCGAACGGGACCTTCTTCCATGAGGAGACGACGCTCTCCTTCATGAGCCATCAGGGCGCCCTCTTTCCCCTCTCGAGCCCTGTAGCCCTGGGCTCCCGGCTGAAGCTCGCGATCGCCCTCCCTCCCAAGCTCGGGGAAGGGCGGAACCTCACGCTCGTGGTCAAGGGGACGATCGTCGACATTGACGCGGTCGACGGGGACGGGGCCTCCCCCCAGGTCGCCATCCGTCTCGAGTCCCGGTATATCATCCAAGCGGACGCCGCCTGACCCGCGTCCGGGGTCCGATGCAGGCCCCCGGACGCCTAGCCGCTGACGGTGAGGCGGGCAGGCCGAATATGACCCCGCGATTCCCCGTGAGAAGCGATTGCCCGGGGCCTCGTGAACTGGCAAAATCCCGGTCGACATGGAAATGGTCAAGTCTCTTCATGATCCCTCCACCCAAGGCGCGGCCAGGGCCGGAAAGAGGGAGCGCTCCTTCGAGCTCTCTCTTCCGGCCTTGGTCAAGGGCCTGGACGCGACGGGCCGCAAATTCGAGGAGAGGACCTCCGTCTGCGGCATCAGCGCCCAGGAGGTGTCCCTCCGGCTCAAGGCCCGACTCATGATCGATTCCCGGGTGACCCTGTTCCTGGACATCCCGCGGACCCTCATCCTCGAGAGCCCGCTGCGCATGGTGCTGTCCGGGGCCGTCGTCTACGTCCGTCTCGAGGCGAAAGACGAGAAGACGCAGTTCATCGTCGTCCGCCTCGACCGCGGCTTCCGTCTCCATCCGAACAGCATGCCTCCGGCCTGACGGCCGCTTGCGGCGCCGGAGCCGCCGGGGAGGCGGCCGATATCCCCCCGTCTCACCCCTCCTCACCCCCCATGCTTGACAAGCCTGCGGCGAATGACTTATGATTCCAGCGACCCGATGGACAAGCTGCCGAAGCTACAAAAATCTCCAAAAGGGGACGAGACAAGCATGGAGAAAAAGAAGATCCCCGCCGCCTCCGAATCGAAGATCACGCTCCTCGTCTTTTGCCCGTCCGACATCATCCTTGCCGGCATCCTGAGGGCCCTCGAAGCGGACCCGGACCTGGAGATCCTGAACATCGAGAAGAACACGATCGAGTCGTTCATGGACTCGATCAAGAAGCTCAAGCCCCAGGTCATCCTCTTCGCCCACATGGAGGCCCTACCCAATCTCCGCGAGATCTGCAAGGCCATCCGCGAGATCGCCAAGACCCAGGGCCGCTCGGAGCTGTTGCTGATGGGCAGCATCCCCGCCCATGAAGAGATCGTCAACCTCATCAACGCCGGGGCGCGGGGCTATTTCGACCTCAACGACGCCTCGTCCCAGCTGCCGGAGGCCGTCCGCGCCGTCCACAAGGGCGAGATCTGGCTGCCCCGCGACAAGATGTCCAGCATCATGGACCGTATCATCTCCGTCGTCGGCCGGGAGCTCAAGGAGAAGACGCTGGACCAGCTCACCCCGACCGAATTCCAGGTCCTGCGCCTCATCGGCCAAGGAAAGAGCAACGACGAGATCGCGGAGCTGATGTTCATCAGCAAGAACACCGTCCGGTCGCACATCAAGAGCATCTACGCCAAGCTCGATACCCACAGCCGCCTCCAGCTGGCCCTCTACGCCATCAATTCGGCCCTGTTCTAACGCGAGGAAGCGAGGACGCCATGACTAAGAAAGCCGCCCCCAAGAAAAAAGCCGCCCCGGTCCCCGAGGATCTGGAGATCAACCGCCGCCGCGAATGGCGGTTCGACTTCCCCCTGGAAACGCTCATCGAGGGCAGTCTCGCCGACGGCGCCAAGTTCAAAGAGGAGACGAACCTCGAGAACATCTCCTCCGGCGGGGCCTATTTCACCCTGGATTCCGGCGTGGTCGTCGGCTCCAAGCTCAACCTCTTCATCGAGCTCCCGGAAAAGCTCGCCGACGGCAAGAAGATGAGGCTGCGCATCGGCGGGATCACCGTCCGCCTGGAAAAGCCCGACAAGAAGACGAAACGCCAGGGCGTCGCCGTGCGGTTCAGCGATGACCTCTTCAAAGTCGTCCCGGTCAAGAAGCCCGCGAAAAAGAAATAGCGTCCTCCGTGTCGCCCTGACCGGGGGGATCGCTTGCGGAAAATCCGTCGTCGCCCGTCTCCTCGCCGAAAAAGGCTGTGCCGTCTATTCCGCCGATGAGGCCGCCCACGCGCTGATGCGTCCGGGACGCCCCGCCTGGAGGCAGATTGTCGCCCGCTTCGGCCCCTCGGTCCTTCGCGCCGACCGGACGATCGACCGGTCCGTCCTGGGCCCTATCGTCTTCTCCGATCCGGCCGCCCGCCGCTTCCTCGACAAGCTCGTTCACCCGCTTGTTCGGGCCGACCAAGAAAAGGCCGTCCGCCGGGTCGAGCGCGAGGGCCGCGCCCGCATCTTTATCGTCGAAGCCGCCTTGACGATCGAAGCGGGATACGCCGGGCATTTCGACCGGGTTGTCGTCGTCCACTGCGGCAAGGCCGAGCAGGTCCGGCGACTGCGCGAACGCGACGGGATCGGCCGGGCCGCCGCCCTGCGGAAGACGGGATCCCAGATGCCGCTCAGGGACAAGCTGCGTCACGCCGACTACGCCGTCGATGCGTCCGGGACACTGGCCTCGACCGTCGAAGAGACAGAGCGGGTTTACGCCCAGCTTGTGCGCGATGCGGAATTAAAAAAGATGGTTTGACCGCTTCCGTCTAGGCGGATTTGGTCTTGGAGAGGAGGGTCTTGAGCTCCTGACCCGGACGGAACTTGATGCGCTGGCCTTTTTCGATGCGGATCTGCTTCTGACGGCGGATATCGCGCCCGAAGCCGGTCTTCTTGGCCACGACCTTGAAGCTCCCGAAACCGCGGATCTCGACTTTTTCTTTGCCCGCGAGAGCGGTCTTGAGCGACTCCAGAACGGCCTCGACGATCGACAGGGACTTGGCCCTGTTGAATTCGGTCTTCTTCTCGATCGCCAGGGCGATATCGTTCTTGATCATCGGAATCACTCCTTCCGCGAAAGCGAATACTATATTTAATTTATTGAAAATAAAAAGTCAAGCACAAACATGAGCATTCCCGTCCTGTTGACTTGACCCCGCGGGGTTCTTATAATGAAGGGACCATGAAAGGCAAGATCTTCGTCGCCCTGTCGCTCCTGGCGCCCGTCCTCGCGTCCGCCGCCGTGGTTAAGATCAAGGTCGACGCGCCCATCCACCCCATCACCTCCGAGTACGTCGTCAAGTCCCTGGAAAGGGCCGACCGCGACGGCGCCGACCTGCTCATTCTGACGATCGATACCCCCGGCGGGCTCGACACATCGATGCGCGAGATCATCGAGAAGATCGTCAACGCCAGGACCCCCGTGGCCGCGTTCGTCGGCCCGAGCGGCTCCCGGGCCGCCTCGGCGGGATTCTTCATCGCCCTGGCCTGCGACGTCTTCGTTATGGCCCCGGGCACGAGCACCGGCTCCGCCCATCCCGTCGGCATCTCGCTGACGGGTCAGACGATGGATCCGACGGAGGCTGAGAAGGTCACCAACGACGCCGCGGCCTACATCCGGACGCTCGCCGGGAAGCGCGGTCGGAACGTCCGCATGGCCGAGGATGCCGTCCGCAAGAGCCTGTCCTACACCGAGAAGGAAGCTCTCGAAGGCGGCCTCATCGACCTCGTGGCCGTGTCCGAAGAGGACATCATCGCCCGTCTCGACGGCCGGACAATCAGGCGCTTCGACGGCTCCGAGCGGCCCCTCGCCTTGGCCGGCAAGCCGGTCGTCGAATGGCCCATGACCTTCCGGCAGAAGTTCCTCTTGACCGTCGCCAACCCGAACCTCGCCTACATCCTGCTCCTGATCGGGCTCCTTGGTCTCTTCTTCGAGTTCTCCCATCCCGGGGCCATCCTGCCGGGGGTCCTGGGAGGCATCTCGCTCCTGCTGGCCATCTTCGCCTTCCAGATCCTGCCCATCAACTACGTCGGCCTGGGCCTGATCATCCTGGCCATCATCCTGTTCATCCTCGAGATCAAGGTCCAGAGCTTCGGCATGCTCGCCGTCGGAGGGATCGCCGCCATGATCATCGGTTCGCTCATGCTCATCAAATCCCCTATCGCCGAGCTCCGGCCGAGCCTGTCCTTCGTCCTGCCGGTCGTCCTGGCCCTGTCCCTGATCGTTCTGTTCCTCCTCACGCTCGTCTTCAGAGCCCACCGCCGCCGCTCCTTCTCCGGACGCGAAGGGATGATCGGTGAAATGGGGACGGCCCGGACCGACCTCACCCCCGCGGGCACGGTCTTCGTCCATGGCGAGCTCTGGGAAGCGGAGGCCGAAGGGCCCGTCCGGGAGGGCGAAAAAGTCAAGGTCATCGAAGTCCTCGAAGGACTTAAGATTAAAGTCGGCAAAGCCTGATAAGGAGGGCATCGTGATCACTTATCCGATCATCGTCGTGGGACTCATCGTCCTCTACATCCTGAATTCGATCAAGGTTCTCAGAGAGTACGAGCGCGGGGTCATCTTCCGCCTCGGCCGCCTCCTGCCCCAGCCCAAGGGGCCCGGCCTCATCCTCGTCTTCTCCCCCATCGACCGCATCGTCCGGATCAGCCTGCGGCTCATCACCATGGACATCCCGCCGCAGGATGTCATCACCAAGGACAACGTCACGGTCAAGGTCAACGCCGTGCTCTACTTCCGCGTCATCGACCCGCTTAAATGCGTCATCGAGGTCCAGGACTATATCTACGCCACCTCCCAACTGGCCCAGACGACCCTGCGCAGCCTCCTCGGTCAGGTCCCGCTCGACGACCTCCTCTCGGAGCGGGAGAAGCTCAACTCCCGGCTCCAGGAGATCATCGAACAGCACACCGACCCCTGGGGCATCAAGGTCCAGCTCGTCGAGATGAAACAGGTCGACCTGCCGGAGAACATGCAACGGGCCATCGCCAAGCAGGCCGAGGCCGAGCGTGAACGCCGCGCCAAGGTCATCCACGCCGACGGCGAATTCCAGGCCGCCGACAAGCTGACCCAGGCCGCCGACATCATCTCCCGGAATCCCCAGGCCCTCCAGCTGAGATTCTTGGGCACTCTGGCGGAGATCGCGACCGAGAAGAATTCGACCATCGTCTTTCCTCTTCCGCTTGAGCTCTTGCGGGCCTTCTCCTTTGATAAGAATCAGGAGAAAAAGCAGAGCTGATGAAAAACAAAGATTTCCGGGAGATCCAGGTCTCGAGCAGCCTGCTCGTCGTCATCTTCCTCGGCGTCCTCGCCTTGGGCGTTTTCATCTTCCTGCTCGGGGTCTCGGTCGGCAAGAAACAGGTCAGCGCCGCCGCTCCGACCCAGATCGTCACCCAGCAGATCCCCGAACCCGTCAAGGAGCTCCCGGTCAAGCCAACGTCGTCCGAAACCGCCTCCGATGCCGCCGACCAGCTCCCTGGCGCCGGCGCGTCCCAGCCGGCGGCAGGCGCCCCGGCGACAAAGCCGCCGGCCAAGCAACCCGTCGTCGACAAGGCCTTTGTTCCCAAAGCACTCGCCGAAACGAAAAGGACGGCGGCGGCGCCGGCGGGCACTCTCTACTATGTCCAGATTGCCGCCTTTACGGAGCGGGCCCAGGCCCAGGCTCTCGCCGACAAATACAAGACTCAGGGCTATACGCCCGTCATCGACGCGCGGGCCACGAACACGAAAACGTGGTACCGCGTCAGGCTGGGCGGCTACGCGTCGAGGGACCGGGCCGTCGATCTCCTCGCCAAGCTCAACGCCGCCGCTGGCAAGAAGACCGATTTCCAGATCGTGCACGATTGAAAAAGGAACATAAGACCCATGCCCTCCATTGACCGATCGTCCGAGGACCTCAAGACCCGGCTCAACGGCCTCTTCGCGAAAGTCGAAGAGGTCCGAGGTTTTCTTTGACCTGGACCGCAAGAAATCCGAGCTCGAGACGATAAACGCCCGGCTGGCCTCGCCCGAGGTTTGGCAGGACCAGAAGACCTCCCAGGCCCTCCAGCAGAAGAAGAAGCTCATCGAGAAGGACCTCCAGTTCTTCAAGCGGATCCTTGTGCAAAAGGAGGAGCTTGAGGTCCTGACCGAGCTCGCGGCCGAAGGTGAGAATGTTCAGTCCGACGTCGAGGCCGCCGCCCTTCGCCTCGAAAAGGACCTTCAGGAAGCGGAGCTCAGGGCCCTCTTCTATGATACCGATGATCCTCGCAACGCCATCCTGACGATCCATCCGGGCGCCGGCGGCACGGAGTCCCAGGATTGGGCCCAAATGCTCCTCCGGATGTACCTCCGCTATGCCGAACGCAAGGGCTTCAAGGCCGAGGTCCTCGACCATCAGCCCGGGGAAGAGGCGGGGCTCAAGAGCGCCACCCTCCGCTTCGAGGGCGACTTCGCCTTCGGCAATCTCAGCCAGGAGACCGGCGTCCACCGGCTCGTTCGCATCTCGCCCTTCGACGCCGCTAAGAGGCGGCACACGTCTTTCGCCGCGGTCTTCGTCTATCCCGATGTCGACGAGGATATTCAGATCGAGATCAACCCCGACGAGCTCCGGATCGACACTTACCGGGCCTCCGGCGCCGGCGGCCAGCACGTCAACCGTACGGATTCCGCCGTGCGCATCACCCACATCCCGACCGGCATCGTCGTCCAATGCCAGAACGAGCGTTCTCAGCACAAGAACAAGGCCATGGCCATGAAGATCCTCAAGGCCCGCCTCTATGAGCTCGAGAAGATGAAGCAGAACGAGAAGATGGAGAAGCTCGAGGACGCCAAGTCCGACATCGCCTGGGGGAACCAGATCCGCTCCTACGTCCTCCACCCTTACCGGATGATCAAGGACCTGCGCACCCGTGTCGAGACCGGCGACACCGACCGCGTCCTCGACGGCGATCTCGACGAGTTCATCAAGGCCGCGCTCGTCCTGCGCAAGAAATCGGCTGCCGCCGCGAGCTAAAGGAGCCCGACATGAGCCCCGACGACACGAAACCCGAAGACGAGGCCGGAACGCCCGGCGGTCCGGACTTCCTCCCGCCCCTCGACTTCAGCTCCATCGTCGTGCTTCTCTACTTCCCGGCCCTCGTCCAGCTCGGCCTCGTCGAGGATCCGGCAACCGGAGGGCGGCAAGAGAATCTCGGCCTGGCCAAGAGGAACATCGACCTCCTCGACCTTCTCAAGGACCGGACGAAGGGCAACCTCGAGGCCGAGGAACAGCAATTCCTCGACGGCGTCCTCGACCAGCTCAAGCTGGCTTATCTCAAGAAGGCCGAGATCGTGAAGATGTAGCCGCATGGTCGTCTACCGCGGCCTCGACGATCCCTGTCTCCGTCCCCGTCCGGCCGCCGTGGCCGTGGGCAATTTCGACGGCCTCCACATCGGCCACCGCAAGATCCTGTCGCGGCTCTGCCGGCTGGCCGACCGCGAGGGTCTCCGCTCCCTCGTCCTGACCTTCGATCCTCATCCCGAACGGGCCCTCGGCAGGCGATCGGTCCGGATGATCGACACGCCCGACCAGCGGCTGGCCCGGCTCCGGGGGACCTGTATCGACGCCGTCGTCGTCATTCCCTTCGACCGGGGTTTCGCCCGCCTCGGCGGCCCGGCCTTCGTCGAGGGCGTCCTGCGGGACAGGCTCGGGGCCCGGGAAGTCGTCGTCGGCCGGGGCTTCCGCTTCGGCCGGGGCCGCCGGGGCGACACCGCGCGCTTGCGGCAGCTCGGCCGGCGGGCCGGTCTCGGCGTCCACGTCGTCGCCCCGGCCCTCCTCGGCGGCCTGACCGTCAGCTCGACGGTCGTCCGAGGCCTTGTCGGAAGCGGCCGGGTCGAAGAGGCCGCCCGGCTGCTGGGCCGGCCTTACGAGATCGCGGGGCGCGTCGTCCCGGGCCGGCAGCGAGGCCGGCGCCTCGGTTTCCCGACGGCCAACCTGGAGACTCCGAACGAGATCTTGCCCGAGGGGGTCTTCATCACCGAGACCGTCCGCGGAGGCAAGGCCCACCCTTCCCTGACCAGCATCGGGACCAACCCGACCTTCGGACCTCATCCCTTGAGCGTGGAAACCCTCCTTGTCGACTTCCGCGGCTCCCTCTACGGGGCCAGGATCACCATCCGGTTCCTGGGCAAGCTCCGCCGGACACGGACCTTCCCCGACGCAAGCGCGCTCGCCGTCCGCATCCGTCGGGACGTCGACGAGGCCCGCGCCTGGTTCGCCCGGCGGGGTTGACATTTCGCGGGGGTTCATGCATGTTCAAGAGAGCAGACAGTCCGCACGAGGAGTCCTTGCATGGTTGAGAAGATCAAAGCCCGCATCATGGACTCGACCAGGATGCGCCGCGTCCTCACCCGCGTCGCAACCGAGATCATCGAGAGGAACAGGAATCTCAAGAACCTCGTCATCGTCGCCGTCAAGCCCAGGGGCCTGGCCATTGGCCGGCGCATCGCCGGCATGATCAAGGACCTCGAGGGCATCGACGTTCCCGTCGGCCTTCTCGATATCATGCCCTACAGGGACGACGTGGAGGTCCGGCCGACCGAGGCCGTCCTCGACGACGCCGCGCTCGGCTTTCCTATCGTCAAGAAGGACGTCCTGCTCGTCGATGATGTCCTCATGACCGGCCGAACGATCCGCGCCGCCATGGACGCCCTCATCGGCAAGGGCCGGCCCCAGTCGGTCCAGCTCGTCGTCCTCGTCGACCGGGGCCACCGCGAGCTGCCTATCCGCCCCGATTACGTCGGCAAGGTCCTGCCGACCTCCCACCGCGAGCGCGTCCGGGTCCGGCTCAAGGAGATCGACGGCAGCGAAGAGATCGTCATCGCCGAGCCGGTCAAGATCGGCGGGGCGAGGAAACGGTGATCCTTCTCCGGGGCGGCCGCGTCGTCGATCCTTCGGGCGGCCTCGACGGCATCTTCGACGTCCTCGTCGACGGCGGCTCGATCGCCGCGGTCGGACCCCGCATCGACGCCGCCGCCGAACGGACGATCGACGCCCGAGGCCTCGTCGTCGTCCCGGGCCTCATCGACATGCACGTCCATTTGAGAGAGCCGGGCGACGAAGCCAAAGAGACGATCCTCACGGGGGTCCGGGCCGCGGTCCGCGGCGGCTTCACCACGGTCTGCGCCATGCCCAACACCCGTCCCGTCAACGACCGGCGGGAGATAACCGAGAAGATCCTGGCCGAGGCCCGCCGGGCCGGTCTGGCCAATGTCCTGCCCATCGCAGCGATCACTCGTGCCTCGGGCGGCCGTGATCTCGTCGACATGGCCGACCTTTCGGCGGCCGGCACGATCGCCTTCTCGGACGACGGCCGCCCCGTCACGGACAGCCGGGTCATGCGCCGGGCCCTCGAAGCGGCGGCCGCGGCGGGGAGTTTCGTCATCGACCATTGCGAGGACCGGACACTCGCCGAGGGCGGCGCGATCAACGAGGGCCGGGTGTCGGCCCGCCTCGGGCTTCCCGGGATCCCCGCGGCTGCGGAAGACATCATGGTCGCCCGCGATATCATCCTGGCCGAGGCGGCCGGGACCCGAGTCCACATCGCCCACCTCTCCACCGCCGCTGGCGTCCGCATGGTCGGCCAGGCCAAGGCTCGCGGCGTCCGCGTCTCGGCCGAAGCCACGCCGCACCACCTCCTCCTCACCGACGAGGCCCTCGAATCGGGCGACACGAATCTCAAGATGAACCCGCCGTTGCGCTCGGCTGCCGACGTGGCCGCTCTGGTCGAGGCTCTCCGGACCGGCGTCGTCGACGTCATCGCCACCGACCACGCCCCCCACACCGCCGAAGAGAAAGGCCGCGGGCTCGCGGCGGCTCCCTTCGGGATCGTCGGCTTGGAGACGGCCGTGTCCCTCGTCCTCGAGCGCCTCGTCAGGCCGGGAACGCTCTCGCTCCCGCGCTTCGTCGAGCTTCTGTCCGCCGGCCCGGCCCGTCTGCTCGGCCTGGCACGAAAAGGCCGCGTCGCCGCCGGGGCCGACGCCGACCTGACCGTCCTCGACCCGGATATTTTGGTCACGGTCGACAGGACCCGGTTCGAATCCAAGGGGCGGAACACGCCCTTCGACGGCTGGAAGCTCCGTGGCGGCCCGGTCATGACCATCGTCGGCGGGCGGATCGTCTATCCCTTCGAAAGTGGAAGTCCGGTGGGACAGCCATGACGACGGACAGGAATAAGGTCGATCGACTGGAAAAGACAGTCGGCCACGCGTTCAAGGACCGGGTCCTGCTCGAAAAGGCCCTGACCCACAGCTCCCACGCGTACGAATCACGACCGGAGTCGCCGGAGGACAACGAGCAGCTTGAGTTTCTGGGCGATTCCGTCATCGGCCTCGTCGCCGCTGAATTCTTCCTGCGCGCCTTCCCGGAAAGGAGCGAGGGCGAGCTGTCGAAGCTCAAGGCCTCGGCGTCGAGCACCCTGGCCCTGGCCCAGCTCGCCCGGGCCATCAAGCTCGACAAGATCATCCTCCTCGGCCGGGGCGAGGAAAAAAGCGGCGGCCGGAAGAAGGTCTCGATCCTGGCCGGCGCGTTCGAGGCCCTGACCGGCGCGCTCTACCTCGACGGCGGCTTCGAGACGGCCAAAACGTTCCTTTGTGGCCTCCTCGAGTCGTCCCTGAGGCCCATCAAATCGGAATCCCAAACGATCAACAACGCCAAGTCGGCCCTCCAAGAGATCTGTCAGAAGGCAGGGCTCGCCGCCCCCGTCTATCGGCTGGTCTCAGAGAAGGGACCGCCCCACCGGCGGACCTTCGTCATCGAGGTCCGGCTCGGGGAGAAGGTCGTGGCAAGATCGAAAGGGGACTCCAAGAAAGGCGCCGAGCAGGCGGCCGCTGAGAAAGCCCTCAAGTCCTTTTTCGGACGCAAGATCAAGAGGATATCGCCCGAGGCCTTCATCATCGAAGCCGACGACCTCGTCCTCCCCTGACCCCCGTCAGGGCCGTCGTCAGGGCCCCATCAGGACCGCGACCGGCCGGAGCGCCGGGATATTCTGGCAGACGATCCGGATAACCGCGGTCAACGGTACCGACAGGATCATGCCCGGGATCCCCCAGAGCCAGCCCCAGAAGAGAAGGGAGAAGAAGACGAGCAACGGGCTGAGTCCCAGCCCCTTGCCCATGACCCGGGGCTCGATGAGATTGCCCAGGATATTGTCCAAGACCGTGGTGATGACGAGGATCCAAAATGGAGGCCAGAAGGTCCCGAACTGGAAGAAGGCGAAGCCGACCCGCAGGACCGTGGCGATGAGCGAACCGATGTTCGGAATGTAATTCAGGGCGAACGCCAGCAGGCCGAAGAGGAACGCGAAATCGACCCCAAAGGCCTTCAAGACGATCCAGACCATCAGGCCATTCGCGATACCGATCGCCGTCTTGATGAGCAGGTATTTCCGGATCTGGACGTTGATCCTCTCAAGGACGCCGTGGATGCGACCGGCGTGCCCGTCACCGATGGCCTTGGGGATCTTGGCTTCGGCCCTCCCCCGTCCGGCGACGATGAACACGAGGAAAAGGAACACGAGCAGGAGCTTGCCGAGGACGCTGAAGAACGGACCGATGACCCCGAGGATGACGCTCCCGACCCGGTTGATGTCGAGGCTCCCCAGGGCCGTGGGGACGTCGATCTTGAACGGGCCGACCCCGTGCTCCAGGATACGGCCGAGGTCGGCAAGCCGCTCCTGATACTTCGGCAGCTCGGCCACGAAGGCCTTGCCGCTCGAGTAGACGAGAACACCGAGGAGATACAGGACGACGAACATGAGCACGAGGACGATGGCCACGGCCCCCGGCCGGGGGCAGCGGCACCGGGTGAGAAAGGTCAGGGCGGGATCGATGATGTAGGAGAGGAAGACGGCCAGGATGAAGGGGATCAAGACGGGCCTGGCCAGCTTCAGGACGAATCCGGTGACGAAGAGGAGGACGACCGCGAGCGCCGCTTTGAAAAATCTGTCGTCGTTCACGTCGGTCTCGCCTCTACCGCCCGGGCCAACATCACTTCGGGGCCCGTTTTTCGGCCAGGGCGGCCGCCATCGCCCGGAGGAGCGATTCTCCGGACGCTTCGAGGCCGTCCGGGACACGCATCGCCCCGCAGAGGACGGCGCCGATCCGCGCGATGTAGAGATGCTGGCCGTAGCGGTTCCGGACGTGGAAGCCGGAGGCGAGCTTGTCCACGGACGGGTTGTCCGCGGTCAGGGCATCACGCAGCCTCGCGAGCATCACCTCCGCCTCCTTCTCCGATCCCCCGTCGACGAAGAAGCCTTCGAGCTCGCGGCCGCCGGATCTATAGGACGCGACGTAGCCGTCGCGGAGGAACTCGTAGCCCATGAAGTTCTTCTTGATATACTTTTCGCTGCGAACGACGAGGCCGTCCTTGGGGAAGGTCCGCACGAGCCTCGGGATCCCCCCGCCGCCGGACTTGACGGCCCCGGCCACCTTGGCCCCGACCTCGCCGAGGGTCGATCCCGTGGCCTCGCCGAGACCGAAGGCCAGCATTTTCACATAATAGCGCCCGGACAGGAAGTTCAGGGCCTCGCCCTCGATGTAGCCGAGATCGCCCAACGCTGCGACCTTATTCTCCGGGTAGCGCTCGGCCGCGAAGATGCCGAAGGCGTTGACCGGGAGACCCATATCGTAGATCTCCAGGGTCACGGTCGCGCCAGTGCCTTTTTTCTCGAAGTCGGCGACCAGGAGTTCGCGAAAATCGTAGCTCAGGTAGCTTTCGGCCGCCCCGTCGATATATTCGAAGAGGTTGTCCGGAAAATAGCTCCTCGGAGCTTCCGAAAGGGACCAAGCGGCAATATGGGGCACGAGG
>Ga0326726_10003674_pt1 | contig 14085 bp, 13 predicted proteins | sample MHFenrmetagenome_2_FD_207603 | JGI IMG/M metagenome (GOLD analysis project Ga0326726, IMG submission 207603) | Lab enriched peat soil microbial communities from Michigan Hollow, Ithaca, NY, United States - MHF15MN | ecosystem: Environmental > Terrestrial > Soil > Wetlands > Peat | place: USA... | reverse complement strand
CATCGTTGCGGTCCTGCTCCTGGTTTTCAGGTTCCATAAGCAGATCCGGTCGGGCATCGTAGGCTCAACGGCGGGTCCGGATAAGAAGGAAGAAGGGACGCGCACCACCGAGCTGGAAGAGTTCATCGCCGCGTACCGCCGGGACAAGGCCACCGGACAGGCTCAGCCCAACGCAGCATCGGCACAACCGGCAGCAGTGCCCGCTGTTCCAGCCACGGTCACGCCTGCAGTCAAGGCACGCGCAGCCTTCCTCTCCGGGCCCGCGAAGCTTGCTTTCCTGGTGCTGAAGGCGGGGCTTCCGGACCATCACGTCTTCGCCCACACCAGGGTATCGGACCTGATGGAAGGGACCACCGTCCCCGCGCTGGCCAACCTGCCCATCGACCTCCTGGTGTGCAGCAAGGACCTTGCAATCGTTGCGGCCGTTGACCTGAATAGCGGGACGCAGTCGGACGCGCTGCTCGCGCGCGAGAAAGAGCAGCGGTTGCGCGGCGCGGGCATTCGCTACCTGCGCTTCGCGCCCGGGGCTTTCCCCAAGCCGGCGGAGGTGCGCAGGCTGATCTACGGAGAGTAGCGAGACGAATCGCGAGATCGCGCTCGTTCAGCGCTCGACCTGCCCGGCTTGCGCCGCCGGGGCATCCACGCGCCAGACCGGAATGACGCGGTGCCGCGGCGCGTCCGGCGCAGCCAGGGCCGTGAAGCTCGCGCAGCGGTACAGCTCGATGTCATTGCGGCTCTCCGGGTAGCGCGAGCAATTTAGCAGGCCCCAGAAACGGCTACCGTAGATGCGGCAGCGGGAGCGGCCACCAGCGTCGAAGTCGAGGAAAAGGCAGCTGCGGTTGAGGCAGCAGTTGCCGCAATGGGTGCAGGCGCCGACGATGTGCTCCCTCGGCGCCCCGGCGCTGCGGCGGCGCCGAAGCAGATAGCGGGAGATGGCGCGATCCCGGAGCATAGCCCTCGCGTGCGCTGCGCCGCGGATGAGTGTCGCCTTGTAGCGTCGGGCATAGGACGCGTCGCGTGCGATCGCACTCGCGACGAAGGGCCCGAGCGGAAGCAGCGCGAACATCAGCCCTGTCGCACTATATTCGAGTCCACGCGCAAGCCAAAGGGCGATGGTTTCTAGGCGTGGGGCATAGAGCTTTTCGCGCCAGCGGGGCGCATCGCGCATGACTTCGTCTGGCATCGGTGGCCTCTCGTGAATTTTCGGTGAGTCTAGAGGGTTCTAACCTCGATTGCTTGCGGCGTGCTCAAGGATACGGACATGCCGGTAGGCTCGGCTCGGCGGATCACACCATCGGTATGCTCAGTCATACACTGCGAGCTCCTTGCCGCGGGTTTCGGGCAACAGTGACACGGCAAAAAGCACCAACAGGTAGGCAATGCCGGCGAAGATGCCGATGGCCGTGCCCAAGTGCATCTTGGCGCTCATGAAGCCTACCAGCGTCGGGAACAGGGCCCCGACGCCGCGGCCGAAGTTGTAGGCGAAGCCCTGCCCCGAGCCGCGCACGCGGCTGGGGTACAGCTCGGTCAGAAATGCTCCCACTCCGCTGAAGTTACCGGAGACGAAGAACCCGAGCGGAAAGCCCAGCACCAGCATGGTGGCATTGCTGATGGGGAAGAAGGTGTAGAACGCTGCGATGCATGCCGAGCTCACTGCGAACACGAAGAAGGTGTTGCGCCGTCCAATCTGGTCGGACAGAAAAGCCGACACCAGATAGCCGATGAACGACCCCACGATGATCACCACCAGGTAACTGCCGGTGCCGATCACCGACAGCCCGCGCTCGGTCTTGAGATACGCAGGCAACCACGTGGTGATCGCGTAGTAGCCGCCCTGCATGCCCGTGGTCATCAGGCTCGCGAGCATGGTCGTGCGCAAAAGCGCCGGCGAGAAGATCTCGAGGAAGCTGCCGCCCTGCTCCTCTACGCGTACGCGCGTAGCCGTGGACACTGCGGGCTCTTGCACGTTCTTGCGCACGTAGAAGATGAGCAACGCGGGAAGCACACCGACCCAGAACAGCGCGCGCCAGGCGAGATCTTCCGGCAGCACGGTGTAGAAGACAGTAAACAGGATCGCGGCCAGGCCCCAGCCGACGGCCCAGCCGCTCTGCACCGTGCCCACCGCCTTGCCGCGGTGCTGCGAGCGGATGATCTCGCCGATCATCACCGATCCCACGGCCCACTCGCCGCCGAAGCCCAGGCCCTGCATGCTGCGCGTGATCAACAGCTGCTCGAAGGAGTTGGTGAAGCCGCTGAGAAACGTAAAGAGCGCGAACCAGGCGATGGTGATCTGAAGCACGCGGACGCGGCCCCATCGATCGGCCAGGACGCCGGCGGCCCAGCCACCGATCGCAGACATCAGCAGGGCGGAGGTCACGATCAGCCCCGCTTCGCCTCCGCTCATTTTCCACGCGGCCATCAACGTGGGAATCAGGAAGCTATAGACCATGAAGTCGAAGGCATCCATCGACCAGCCGCCATAGGCGGCCACAAGCGCCTTCTTCTCCTGGCGGCTCACCTCCTGGAACCAGCCGAACATAGCCTCCGCCTCCCTGCTGGTTTGCCTCTCGGACCCCGGTGCTGCTCGCAGAACCCGTGGCTCCGCGTGCCGTCCGGCATGATACAAGGTTGCGGGAAAGAACGAGACGCCCTAATCCAGCACGTGCGACACCAGCCCGTCGGCCAGCTTGGGCTCGAACCAGGTGGACTTGGGCGGCATGACCTCGCCTTTATCGGCCACAGCCATGAGGTCGTCCATGGTCGTGGCATGCAGCGAGAATGCCGCCGCCATCTCGCCGCTGTTCACGCGCCGCTCCAGTTCCTTCAAGCCGCGGATCCCGCCCACGAAGTCGATGCGCCGGTCCGTGCGCGGATCGTGGATCCTGAGGAAGGGCGCGAGAAGATGGTCCGCGAGCAGGCTCACGTCCAGGCGCGCCACGGGGTCATGGATAGGGATGAGGCCCGCGCGGATGAAAAGCCGGTACCACCGGCCCGAGAGGTACAAGCCGAACTCGCCTGGGCTGTCGGGAGCTACGGGTTCGCCGCTCGCTTCAACGTTGAAGGCGGACGTCAGCCGCTGCAGGAACGCGTCTGGGCTCATGCCGTCCAGCTCGGCGACTGCGCGGTTGTAAGGTAGGATTTGCATCTGGTGGTGCGGAAAAATGACCGCCAGAAAGTAGTTGTAGCTCTCGTCTCCGGTATGCTTCGGGTTGCGCGCGCGGCGCGCGGCTGCGACCCGCGAAGCGGCGGCGGTGCGATGGTGACCGTCGGCGATGTACAGCGCAGGCATGGCGTCGAACGCCGCGGTGAGGCGTGCGATCCGCTGCGTGTCGCGAATGACCCACAGGGTATGCTGCACACCACTCTCGACCGTGACGTCGGTGTCGGGCGCCGCGGCCGTCGCCTGGCGCACAATCTCGTTCACCTGCGGCACCGAGGGATAGGCGGTGAGGACAGGACCGGTCTGCGCATTCAGCGCCTCGATCTGGTGCACGCGATCGTCTTCCTTGTGCGGCTGGGTGAACTCGTGCTTGCGGATGCGGGTGGTGTCATACGCGGTTAACGACGCGGCTGCCACCAGCCCTGTCTGGGCGTGGTTGCCCATGATCAGTCGATAGGCGTAGTAGCAAGCCTCACGGTCTCGCGCGAGCACACCGTCCGCGATCATACGCTGGAGATTTTCGGCGGCCTTGGCGTAGACCTCGGGCGCATAAGGGTTGGTGCCAGGCGGCAGATCGATCTCGGGCTTGGAGATGTGCAGGAAGCTCCAGGGATTGCCGGCCGCACGCGCGCGCGCTTCTTCGGTGGACAGCACGTCATAGGGTGGAGCAGCGACGGCGGCGGCGCGCTCCGGCACGGGCCGCAGCCCGGTGAAGGGTCGAATCAGATGCAAGGCTGGTCCTCGATTGTGTGAGAGCGCGATTCTATACTGCCGCGGACACTCCCAAACGGCGCATGGTGTGAAGGATGATCGAAAGCAGCTTCTCGAGCCTCAACCCGCACGGGTTTCACCACATCGCATACACCGACTGGGGCAACGCCGCCAACCCGCACGTAGTCCTGTGCGTGCACGGGCTCACGCGCAACAGTCGCGACTTCGATTACCTCGCGCGCGCCTTGCAGTCACACTGCCGCGTGGTGTGCATGGATGTGGTCGGCCGCGGCCGCAGCGACTGGCTGGAGCACAAGGACGACTACACGTTCCGGCAGTATCAGACCGACGCTGCTGCGCTCATCGCACGCGCCACCGATCCCCACGGACGTTCGGTTCTGCCACGCTGGGCACGCTCAGTGCCCGGGGACGTGGACGGCAAGGTGGACTGGATCGGCACCTCGATGGGCGGACTGATCGGCATGCTGGTCGCAGGGCAAGCCCACGCGCCAATCCGAAGGCTGGTGCTGAATGACCTCGGGCCGTTCATTCCGTGGCCCGCGCTGATCCGGCTCAAGGGCTATCTCGGCAGCCAGACGCGCTTCGCTTCCCTAGACGAGGTGGAACGGGCGCTGCGCGAGGCCTGCGCCCAGTGGGGGCCGATCACCGACGAGCAGTGGCGGCACCTAGCTGCGCACAGCGCCCAGCAACTAGAGGACGGCAACTGGCAGATGGCCTGTGACCCCGCCGTCGGCGTGGCCACCGCCTGGGGCTGGAACCCCGACGCCAAGGTGGGCAACCGCAACCTGCGCGGTCTGGAGGTGTGGTCGGTCTGGGAGGCGATCCGCTGTCCCACCCTGGTCCTGCGCGGCGCCGACTCCGAGGTGCTCGACGCCGATACGGTCAAGCGGATGCGCGGCACCGGACCTCCCACGGAGGTGGTAGAACTGCCTGGCATCGGCCATGCGCCGTCGCTGATGAAGGAGGACCAAGTCGAGATCGTGCGCGAGTTCTTGCTGCGCACCGCGTGAGCGAAGCCGGTGGCACCGTTGACGAGCCCAAGAGGGCGGCGGGTCGCCGGTGATAAACTGACGCGTCTATTCCATCCACGAGGTCGACGTGGTAAGAGCGCTCCTGGCCGGATGGCTGCTGCTTACCTTCGCGCAATTCGTGCAGGCGGCTTCGTATCCCGCACCCGTAGAGGGCGACTATGTCATCCGCGACTTCCGCTTCGCGAGCGGAGAAGTTTTGCCGGAGCTCAAGCTCCACTACACGACGGTCGGATCGCCGATACTCGACGAAACCGGGCTTGTCACCAACGCGGTGCTGATTCTCCACGGCACCGGCGGACGGGGCAGCGTGTTCCTCACCGAGCAGTTCGCCGGCACCCTGTTCGGGCCGGGGCAGCCGCTCGACGCGCAGCGCTATTACCTGATCCTGCCCGACAGCATCGGCGCCGGAAAGTCGAGCAAGCCCAGCGACGGGCTGCGCACGCGGTTCCCTCATTACGCGTACGAAGACATGGTTCGTGCGCAATACCAGCTGGTTCTCGACAAGCTCCACGTCAACCATCTACGTCTCGTCCTCGGCGCCTCGATGGGTTGCATGCATGCCTGGATGTGGGCCGAGAACTATCCAGACTTCATGGATGCGTTGCTGCCCATGGCCTGCTTGCCGGCGCCGATCGCGGGGCGCAACCGCTTGCAGCGCCGTTTGATCATGGACGCCATCCGCACCGATCCCGAGTGGCGCAACGGAGAGTACGCGAAGCAGCCACGCGGATTGACGACGGCGCTGCAGATCAACTTCATCGGCACTGCGAGCGCCGAGAAGCTTCAGCGCCGGGCTCCTACCGCGGCCGAGGCCGAGAAGCTGATGGACGACTGGGTGCGGGAGCGGCTCGCAACGACCGACGCCAACGATTACCTGTACCAGTGGGACGCTTCCAGGACTTACGACCCTGGCCCAGGGCTGGAAGCGATCCGGGCCGAGGTGGTGGCGGTCAACTCCGCGGATGACCCGGTCAACCCGCCGGAGCTGGGCATCATGGAGCGGGAAATCGCGCGCGTGCGCAACGGCCGCTACGTTCTTATTCCAGCCGGCGAGAAGACCATCGGCCACCGCACGTTCTATGTGACGGAGCTGTGGAGGTTCATCCTTCCCGAGTTGATCGAGCGCGAAGACCACTGAGCTCCATCGACTCACTGCTTCTTGCCGAACCCCCCGCAGCTATTGCCTTCCCACGTCACGTGCTCGACCACGCCCTCGTCGTTCACCTGCGCGACTCGGTCACAGTACGCAGGTCCCGCAGTCATGTGTTGGCCCATCCCGCGAGTCGGGCCCATGTTGCTGTTGGTGCTCATGTCAGGGACCGCGACCACGCCCTGCGTGGTTCGGTAGACCCAGGTGTAGTAGCGCTTACCTTCGAACGTCTGCTGCCTGTCCGGCATACCCCACGAGGCGATCAGCTCCTTCACCGGCCTGCCCTCCCACGACGCCATCTCCTTCCGGACCGTCTCTGGAGACGTGGCACAGCCGACAAGCACGGCGATCAGAGCCATTGCAACGCGCGCTTCGCTCCTCATAATCCCAATCGACCAGTGACCTTCTGGAACGATCTTAGCAGGACTCCCAATGCCGAGCGCTTGACACACCACACCCGGCGCGGCTACAGTCCGCTCTATGCTTCGCTTGCCGCAGACCTGTAATGCCCTTCTCCTGGCCCTTCTGGGCCTGGGTCTGCTGCTGCGCGCACCGCGCGCATACTAACCTCCCCCACATTTTGTAGTTGTCTTTCCGCGGCGATGCCGAGGCGAGGTTTTTCCTCGCGTTGCGCGCCGCCCAACTACAACCCCGCCCTCACCCTACCCTCTCCCGGAGGGAGAGGGACCTCATGTTTGCCCTGTATGGACAGGAGACGACGATGTTGACCGACCCCTCCAAGAAGTACCGAGCCTTCGCCCCGATCGCGCTCGCCGATCGGACCTGGCCCTCGCGAACCATCACGCAGGTACCGGTGTGGTGCAGCTCCGATCTGCGCGACGGCAACCAGGCGCTGATCGAGCCGATGAACCGCGAGCGCAAGCGCCGCATGTTCGACACGCTGGTCCGGGTCGGCGTCAAGGAGATCGAGGTCGCGTTCCCCTCGGCCTCTCAGACCGACTTCGACTTCGTCCGCCATCTGGTCGAAACCGACGCCGTCCCCGATGACGTCACGATCCAGGTGCTGACCCAGGCGCGCGAGGATTTGATCCTGCGCAGCTTCGACAGCCTGCGCGGAGCCAAGCGCGCCATCATGCACGTCTACAACGCGACCTCGCCCGTGTTCCGTCGCGTAGTCTTCGCCCAGGATCGCAAGGGTGTGATGGACATCGCCGTGCGGGCCGCGCGGCTCATCAAACAGATCGCCGACGAACGGCCCGAAACGCAGTGGCGCTTCGAATACAGCCCTGAGACCTTCACCGGCACTGAGCTGGAGTTTTCCCGCGACGTGTGCGACGCGGTGCTGGAGATCTGGAGGCCCACGCCACAACGCAAGGCCATCATCAATCTGCCAGCGACGGTCGAGCTGGCCACGCCCAATATCTACGCCGACCAGATCGAGTGGATGCACCGCAAGCTGAGCCGCCGCGACAGCGTCGTGCTCTCGCTTCATCCGCACAACGATCGCGGCACCGGTGTGGCGGCGGCAGAGCTCGCGCTCATGGCCGGCGCCGACCGCGTTGAGGGCTGTCTGTTCGGCAACGGCGAGCGCACCGGAAACGTGGATCTGGTCACGCTGGCGCTCAACCTCTACACGCAGGGAATCCACCCGGGGCTGGATTTCTCCGACATCAACGACGTTGCGCGCACCGTGGAGTACTGCAATCAGCTCCCGATCCATCCCCGTCACCCTTACGTGGGCGATCTGGTCTTCACGGCGTTCTCGGGTTCGCACCAGGATGCGATCAAGAAGGGCTTCGCCGCACAGCAACCGGACGCGCTGTGGGAGGTGCCTTACCTACCCATCGATCCGGTCGACGTCGGGCGCACCTACGAATCGGTGATCCGAGTGAACAGCCAGTCCGGTAAAGGTGGGGTCGCGTTCCTGCTCGAGCGCGACTACGCCATCGCGTTGCCGCGCCGGTTGCAGATCGAGTTCAGCCAGGCGGTGCAGAAGGTAACGGACGCCAGCGGCACGGAGATGACGTCCGAAGAGATCTGGGCGTTGTTCCGGCAGGAGTACCTGCAAGCACGCTCGCCCTTCGAGTACATCTCCCATCATCTGTCCGAGGATCCGAATCGCCCGAACGTGCAGAGCATCCAGGCCCGGCTGCGCGTGAACGGGGAAGAGCGCCAGCTCGAGGGCAGCGGCAACGGTCCGCTGGACGCCTTCGTGCACGCGCTCGGCGTGCCGTTCAACATCCAGGGTTACGAGGAGCGCGCCATCGGACAGGGCAGCGACGCCCGGGCAGTGGCCTTCGTCGAAGTGGGTGGGGGCGGGATGCAAGGCTCATGCTTCGGCGTTGGCCTCCACGTCAATATCGTGACGGCTTCGCTGATGGCGGTGCTGTCCGCGGTGAATCGCGCTGCCGCGCGGACGGGCGCGGAAGTCACGATGGCAGTAGAAGGGGCGGTACGCCAAGTCGCATGATCGCGGCCACAGCACTTCGATCCCCGTAGCCCGGACGGAGCGTAGCGCAATCCGGGGAGCTCGTAGCCCGGACGCAGCGAAATCCGGGCTACAGATTCATGTTTGTCGAAGCGGCAACGCTCACCGACCCATCATCTTGGCTAGAGCGGGGGATCCGGGTCGTCCCTCAACTGCTCGGGCGTGACTGGGAACTCGCCCCTACATGCGTCGCGCATTGAGTCCATCCTGAACTCACGCACCACCATGAGGTCAGCGTGGATGCATCCTTTGTAGAGTAGCAGCCTGACGTTCGCTTTGTCGAATCCATACGTATTGGCGTACACCCTGGAGGGCGCAACTATGCCCATTTCGTAGGGCAGGGAAAACCCGTCCGGGCCGGGATTTGCTGATCTCACGGGGAATTGTTCCTGACTAGAACTTCCTTCCCCGAGAACGGCTATCACCTCGCGGGCCTTGTCTTCCGGAGCGATAGATTTCGCCCAGGCATAGGCTTTCTGTCGCCATCTCAACATTCGATTCGCCGCTAGCGCAAAATTCAGATCCCAGCGATATGGGCTCGTGGTGAGCACATCGAGTGTGCGCTCAAGAATTTCCCGGCCGTCGGAAATCGCGGTCTTCTTGGTCTCCAGGCTCGTAGACGCGGGATCGTACGGGTTGGCAACCACAACGAACAATTCTTTGATCGGACCGTCATGCTCTCGGAGGCCGCTTGTAACACACGGGGTTACGGGGCCAAATCGCGTCGCCTCGCGGAACAATAATTTGGGCGAAAAGTCACATGGGCTAAAGTAAGCAACCAGAGGCGTGGTGTGACTCACTCCACCGTCGGCATACTGAATTTCCGACCTGGTCCCATCGTCGCTCGCGACCGATGGGATTCGTGGGAGGCGTGCATTGACTGGTATCGAGGCACTGGCTAACACGTACTTTCGGAACTCGCCGTCGTCCGTTACCTGCTTAGGATCGACCTCGTGATAAACACCATCGTAGAACGATACAACACCGACTCGTAGCGATCGGTTGCCTTCCCGAATTTTTGTCGGATGGACTCCCTTTTCGATTATCTTTTGAAGGGGCGTGAAGTCATTCAGACTATCCAGACCAAACAGAAAAAAGCGAAGTTTGCCAAGAAAACGGGGGTGCAGAATATCATCTGGTCCATTGATACTTCGCCAGAATTCGACAAGACCTTGAGTTCTCTGCTGCAAGTTGCTCAGCGAATTCTCGTCTAAGGGCGCCTCTGCGAGATAGGCGCCGTTCAGTGCGCCCACCGACACCCCGGCGATATCCCGAAAGTCACAGTCCCGGTGATTCACGAAATGGAAAATTGCGCCGGCTTCGAAAGCTCCCTTGGCTCCTCCTCCGCTGAGGACGAGAGCGCGTTCATCGCCCGGTGTGCATTTCGTCGCAGCTTCAGCAAGGCTGGCAGAGCTGTTGACGATGCAGACCAGTGCAGTCAAACACACCAGCGGCTTGCACCTGTTCATTGTTCCTCTCCTCCAGACTGCCTGGGATGCATCATTACTTGATGGCGCCACAGACTCATACCAGCGCTTGGAGTGAGTCTACTCGCGTCGGTGGATCTTCGCGGTGGATGCCGCGGCCCAGGCCGCAAAAAGAAAACGCCCGCCGTGACTTGGCGGGCGCCTCAAAGACGGATAGCAGCGAACGCTACTGACAGTTACCGACCCAACGAACAGCGGCCATCTTCCCCTGCAGCTGGGTGAATTCCCACTGGGCCGTCCCGGCAGCTCTCGCATACTTGCCGGTCCCACCCACATTCTTCCAAGTTCCCTTGGCTCCAGCACCGTCGGTTGAAACCCACTCTTCGTTCAAAACGTCGCCGTCTTTGTCCTTGCGCGCGCAGCTTCCGCTGGCCCGTGTCTTTCCATCGGGGCTCGTGAGGAAAGTGCCTATACACTCACCGGATGCAAGGTGATATGGTGCGGTGGGATCATCGCTTACGATGACACTTGTTATTCTCATCGTTGCCAGCATGGTCCCTTTGGCGATCTCAGTGGGTTCCCATGAGACTAGGTTGTTGATATTGGTCCCGGCGCATCTGTCAGCGAAGCTGACGCCGGGGAAAGCACACCAAAGAGCCAGCAGACCCAGGTAAATGAACTTCTTCATTGCGTTCATATCTCCCTCCACCATAGGTTTGAACACGCCGACTGCGTGAGTACAGACCTACCGATCGATTGCGATCACCTAGTGCATCACCGGGAAACGTGAGACGTGCTGGTCCACGATCTGCCACCGTCCACCGCTCTTCGCCCACACGATGCTGCCGCGGAGCGAAGCGTGCGTGATCTCGCCCTTCTGATCGGTCCAGTAGACTGCGAAGTAGCTGTTCTGAACTACCAAGTCGTCGTTGTACGCACGTGCGGTCGCCTGTCGCGTGAAGAGGCGACGTCCGGGATACAGTTGGAACAATTGGACGAAGTACGCACGGATCGCTTCCTTGCCCTCGATACGGAACCCAGTCAGCGCGGAGGTAAGCACTGCGTTGTCTGCGAACGCCGCCGAGTAGGCGTCTGCGGTCCCCTCCTCGAACACCTTGCCGCGTGGCGCTGCGATCTGAGCGACTTCCTCGACTGGCCCTGCCCATGATTCAGGCGCTAGAACGACAAGGCTCAGGGTGAAAAGCGTAACGATGAACTTCTTCATGATTCCTCCCGATTTTCAACATACCGCTTCAAGGTATCTGATATTCCCCACCCACGATCCAGCAAATGTTGTGGCTGGTCTTGCCGATCGATTCGCAGATGAAGTTGTAACCGCCCTGGATGCCCGTGTACTTTCCGCTTCCGGACAGGTAGGTTCCCTTGGTCTTGAGCTTGGCCGGGTTGGCGTCCTGTTCGTCGACCTCCCAGCGCAGATTGATCTGGTCGCCGTCGTTGTCGGAGGCCGAGCAGAATCCACCGCCCCAGGAGACCTTTCCGCTTCGATACACGATCTCACCGGTGCAGTCCCAGGCAGCAAAGTGCAAGACACCCTTGCCCGCATCGGTCACGCTCTGTCCGGGGAATGTGCCGGTCCAAACCACCACGTCGGGTGCGTATTCCGTCACCTTTCCCATCCCATAGAACGTGGCCACGCCTCGCGGTTTCCCGGTCTTCGTGCCTTGCGCCTGGGCGACTCCTCCGTAGGCGCAGATCAAGAGCAGGCTAAGCGCGAAGATCGCAGTGGCATTGAACGGTCTCATCAGAACCTCCTGTCAGTTGTTTTGGTAAGGCTCCTGTGCGCGTGTTTATCAGCCCCCGCTACGGCGGCCCCTTGTTCGTAGCAGGACTTGACTCGCAGAGTGGTACAGGACGTACCGAAAGGACGGGCCTGCGGCCCGATGGTGGAGCAGGAAGGCCAGCTCAGACGGTTGGCTTCTCAGTTTTCTGGGTCAGAACGCGTGCATCTTACCGTACCGGGACTTACAGATCGATTAGCGAAGAGGGGGGCTGGGTTCGGAACCCCGAGCCGGCGAACGGTCCTGCTACTCGATAGCTCCGCAGTCGATCAGGCCGCGTTCGACCGCAGCCGAGATCGCGCTGCGCATCCTGGGCTGCTGAATGACCTCTTCTTCACGTCTGTTCACGATCACGCCCGCTTCCAACAGCACAGCAGGCATAGTTGCCGTTCTCAGGACAACCAGTTCATCGTAGTAATAGACGCCGTTGCCTTCATCGGCCCACTCTCTGTTTTCGCCCGCAATGTTCTCGGCGTGATGAGGCGAAGGATGCAAGCCCTCTGCCTTGAGGGCGGCTCCGATCGTGCTGGCACAACGAAGGCTGGTCTCCGCCTGTGGGTTTTTGCGCGACACAAACAATGAAAACCCCGAGAACTCATCCGCGTAGTAACTTTCGGCCCCTGCCACTCCCATGGCTGCAGGTACTGTGGCTGAGCCGACTCGTGGTGGATGGATAGAAAGAACGTCGCGCCGCCGGCACCCGCTTCGGTGGTTCGCATGCGCAGATCCACCATCGTTCCCTCTTCGGCGATCGGCACGACGCGCGTGCTATGGGAAGACAAGGTGTCCCGAATCACTTTCGCTAGCGCAGCATTGAATTCGAACTCCGGTACGCCGCGAGCACTCATCGCCCCGGGATGGCTGTTCGAATGCCCAGCGTCGATCGCAATAGCCGATGGGTTTTGCGCGAGGCAATGCGCCGATAGGGCGAACATTGTCGAAGATACCAAGCAGATTCCCAAGGCAGTGCTCTGCACACCGCCTTGAAAACCGGGTTTCCCTCGATTCCTCGTACGCCTTGCTTGGCTTATGTGGCGCTCCTCGAGCTGCGGTCGATCCGGCTTACCACCCGCCTGTCTGGCGGAACCGCTTGATCAGTGCGATCAACGGCGGAGAGGGATTTCGCCAAGCCATTGCTAACCCTCTAACTCACTCATGATCTTCTCGATCCGGCGGTCGGGGATGAACCAAATAAGCGCCACCACGACGTAAAGCGCACACGAAGCCCAGGAATTCGCAAAGGCAAGCGGGATTGCTGCGGCATAGATTGCAAGCGACGCCTTACCCTTGCGGTCGCGGCCAAGAGCGGTGGCCAGCGGGGAAGCGATCCCATGGTGAGCGATAAGCGCCCTGGTGAGGATGAAGTACGCACAGCCCGACAATAGGAGCACCATCCCGTACATTGCGACGGGCAGTGGAGCGAAATGGTTCTCGCCCATCCAGCCGGTGACGAACGGGGTCAGAGACAACCAGAACAGCAGATGCAGATTGGCCCACAGGATGCGTCCATCGACGTGCCGGGCGGCCTGTAGCAGATGATGGTGGTTGTTCCAGTAGATGCCGACGAATGTGAAGCTGAGCACATAGCTGAGAAACACTGGAATCAGCGGACGCAATGATTCGAAGTCGGTCCCGTGTGGCACCTTCAACTCGAGGACCATGATGGTGATGATGATGGCGAGTACGCCATCACTGAACGCTTCCAATCGACCTTTGCTGAGTTGCGGTTCTCGCATAGCGACCTCTCGCTTCCTAAAACACCTTCTTCGTGGCGAGCTCGGGAACGACTGCATCCAGGCGCCTTGCAAGGATAGGCAGTTTGCACGTCCGTGTTCATCGCTAGGTTGGGCGGCATGTTGCCATATCGCTCGATCGTCAGTCCTTCGGCTGTTATCAAGACTTCACCGTATCACCTCAACCGCGCGAAGCAGAATCGACTCGGGGATGGTGACGCCGAGCGCCTCAGCGGCCCTGAGCTGTTCATGACGCCCGACGCTCCAGTTGAGCGGGTGCTGAGGAGCGAAGTGACGAGGGTGCCCAACAGGGCCGCCGTTGGACACTCCGCTCCAACTGGTTGTTGGGCGTCACATCACTGCGCAGCACTCGGCACTTCCTCGACGGAAAAGTACACCGCCTTCTCATGCTGTTTGGCAAGCGCCATCATCTCGTCAGCGCCCTCGGACGGTCCGCCAATTCGCAAGCAGGCGTCGCACTTCGCAATGAGACGCCGCGCTATAGGGTGAAAAATTTCTTTGAATATGTCGTCACCCATTGTGGTTGAACCAGCGTACTCGATGAGAGGCAACGCGAACCACTCACCCATAACTGGCAGATGGC
>Ga0326726_10003673_pt1 | contig 14088 bp, 15 predicted proteins | sample MHFenrmetagenome_2_FD_207603 | JGI IMG/M metagenome (GOLD analysis project Ga0326726, IMG submission 207603) | Lab enriched peat soil microbial communities from Michigan Hollow, Ithaca, NY, United States - MHF15MN | ecosystem: Environmental > Terrestrial > Soil > Wetlands > Peat | place: USA... | reverse complement strand
GGCCGCCGCGTGGGCGAGGCCAACCGCACGGGAGGCGGAGGGCCTTGCTTAGCTTCCAGTCGCAAAGCACGAGCGTGGGCGGCGAAGCCGCCGCTGGTGTCTGCTCGGCCTTCCTTCGTGCCTAGTCGTGCCTCCGTGGCGATCCGTGCACACGTCTGAGCGGCGAAGCCGCGCTCGTGTCTGCTCGGCTTCCCTTCGTGCCTAGTCGTGCCTCGGTGGCGATCCGAAGCGCACGTGTGGGCGGCGAAGCTGTGGCCGGCGACGCCGGCTTTCTCGTCGTGGCTAGTGGACCGAGCCGGTGATCGTTAGCGTGTTCTGGATCCGCATCGTGCCGCTGGCTCCCGTGGCGGAGTAGCCGTAGACGCGGAGCTGGCGCGCGGTCGTGGCATCGACCGCGAGGGTCGGCGTGCTGGCGGCCGTCGTCGAGACCGGCGTCCTGGTCGCGTAGCCATCGGCGTCGGTCGCGACCACCGCGGTCGCCGGTCCGGTGGCACTCGACTTGACGTCGATCGCGAGCGAGGTGATCGAGATCGCGCACCCGAGCGGCGGCGTGAGCGAGAACGCGAAGTACTTCGTGGTGTCGGCCTGCGCGGCGGTCGGCCAGCTGCTGCCGTTGATCGCGTTGGCGGCGGCGACCGCGGTCAGGGTCGCGGTCCGCGTGAGTGCACCGGCGGTCACGCCCGAGGCCATCGCGGTTGCCGCCGTCGTGGCCTGGGTGCCGGGCTGGCCGGTGAGATCCCATGTCGCGAGCGCGCCGGTGAACGCGCACGGGTTCGCCGCGGGCGCGTCGTGCGCCACCGTCACGGCCGCATCGTGAGGCGTGCCGTCGGAGCCGGGCGCGTCGGCGGCCTCACCGTGACTGGCCACCGCGCATGCACTGGCGAGGAGTCCGAGCGCGAGGACGAGCCGCATGGTGCGGGACCCTATCGAGTCAGCCGCACGAAGCCAACTCAAGCTTGTTGTACCGTGGTGACAGACGGTGACCGCGAGCCGCACGATCTGCGCCGCCGGTACGTGACCGTGGCGCCAAGTGCACGATTTGCGCGGTTTTCCGGCTGGGGGACGGCACGGGCATTGATTAGACCTACGGCATGGTTACCCCTGCGCTGACGGCTGAATGCGTCGCCGAGCTCTCGACCCGCGGCCCGCGCTACACGAGCTACCCGCCGGCGACCGAGCTGGCCCCGATCTCCACGGCCACGGTCGAACGCGAGCTCGAGACGCTCCCGATCGACGGTCCGATCTCGCTCTACCTCCACATCCCATTCTGCAAGAGTCTGTGCTGGTACTGCGGCTGCAACGTGATCCCCTCCCGCGACTCGTCGCGCGGTGACCGCTACGTCGAGACGCTCGCGACCGAGATGGCGCTGGTCGCCAAGGCGCTTCATCCGGCGTACCCGGTGAGCGAGATCGCGCTGGGCGGCGGCTCGCCGAACTTCCTGTCGCCGCGCACCATGCGCAAGCTCGTGATGTTGCTCGAGCGCTGCTTCGGGGTGCTGCCCGACGCGCGCCGCTCGGTCGAGCTCGATCCACGCGAGGCGACGTTCGAGCAGATCGACACCCTCGCCACGCTCGGCTTTCGCGCGCTCTCGGTCGGGGTCCAGGACTTCGCCGGTCCGGTCCAGGACGCGATCCATCGTCATCAATCGCGGGCGCAGACCGCGTGGTTGATCGCGAAGGCGCGCGACGCCGGCTTCACCGACATCAACGTCGACATGGTCTACGGGCTGCCGCGCCAGAACGAGACCAGCTTCACCCGCACGCTCGATGCCGTGGTGCAGCTCGAGCCCGATCGCATCGCGCTGTTCGGCTACGCGCACCTGCCGAGCAAGCTCCCGCATCAGGCGCTGGTCGAGCGCGCCGGACGCGTGCTGGACCGCTTCGAGCGCGCGACGTTGCTGCTGATGGCGATCGAGCGCCTCACCGCGGCCGGCTACGTCCACATCGGGCTCGATCACTTCGCCCGCCCCGGCTCGACGCTCGCGCGTGCCGCCGCCGAGCACCGCATGATCCGCACGTTCCAGGGCTACGTCGAGTACCGTGCCGATTCGGTCATCGGCCTCGGCACCTCCGCGGTCTCGACGACGAAGCGGATGTTCTGGCAGAACCACAGCGACCTCCCGGCCTGGGAAGCGGCGATCCTCGCCGGCAAGCTCCCGATCGCGCGCGGCTTCGTGCTCGATCGCGACGATCAGATTCGCCGGACGGTGATCGGCAGGTTGATGTGCGATGGCTCCATCGACCTCGGCCGGATCGAAGACGAGTTCCAGATCTCGGCGCCGAGTTACTTCGACAAGGAGCTCGTCGAGCTGCGCCAGCTCGACGACCTCGCATCGTACGACGCCGCCACCAACGCGATCGTCACCACGCCGCTCGGCCGGCTGCTCGTGCGGAACGTGTGCATGGTCTTCGACGCCTACCAGCAGCCTGCCGCCCCCGGCGAGGCCAAGTTCTCGTCGACGATCTGATCCGGTGCCGTGATCGTCTGATACCGTCGCCGCCATGCAGGTCAGGCCCATGCAGGCAAGGCGGTGAGCGGCACCGTGCTCGATCTGGTCACGCTGCGATCGGGTGACGTCATGGCCGAGGTCGTGCCCGCGCGCGGCGCGCTCGTGGCGGGCTTGCGCGTCGGCGCGACCGACGTCCTCTACCTCGATCAGGCCACGCTCGACGATCCGACGAAGAACGTCCGCGGCGGCATCCCGGTGTTGTTTCCGTTCGCCGGCAAGCTCGTCGACGAGATGTTCACGCTGACCGGCACGAAGATGAAGCAGCACGGCTTCGGCCGGAACCGCGCGTGGTCGGTGACCGAGCGCGACGCGACCTCCGTGCGGATGACGCTCGCGGCCGATGCCGAGACGCGCGCGCAGTGGCCGTACGAGTTCACCGCGCATCACACCGCGATGCTGATCCCGCACGGCATCCAGCTCGAGCTCGCGATCGTCGCCGGCGACCAGCCGCTACCGGTCTCGCCCGGCTGGCACCCGTACTTCGCGCTCGCCGCTGCGGCGAAAGGCACCGTGCGCGGCGACGTCGCGGGTGTCACGCCGGATCGCTTCGGCGACGACCGCGAGTTCGACTTCGGCGTGCTCGCCCCGGTCGAGGGCCGCTCGCGGTTCACGCTGCCCACCGGCGAGCTCCTGCTCGACGCCTCGCCTGAGCTGCGTCACCTCCAGTTCTGGTCCCAACCTGGCAAGCCGTTCATCTGCATCGAGCCGTTCTACGGCTCGGCCGGCACGATCAACAGCGACCACCGCGGCTGGATCCCGAGACACGAGGCGCGCACGTACTGGATGCGGATCCGCTTCGCGCCATCGCACTGACGATCACGCGCGCTTCGGTAGCGCGATGTCGAACCGCGTGCCGGTCGGACCCGAGTCGATGTCGATCGTGCCACCGTGCAGCGTCACCATGCTGTGCACGATCGACATCCCGAGCCCGGTGCCGGACTCCTTCGTCGAGAAGAACGGCTCGTAGATCCGGCTGCGCACCGTGTCGGGGATCCCCGGGCCATTGTCTTCGACGCGGATGAAGACGCGCTCGTGGTCGCTTCGCACCGACACGGTGACGACCCCGCCCACGCCCACGGCCTCGATGGCGTTGCGGACGAGGTTCTGGATGATCTGGTGCAACTTCGCCGAGTCGAGGCGTGCCGAGACCGCCGGATCGGTGACGAGCTCGACCGTGGCGCCGCGCTGCGTAGCGAGTGGCCGCTCGAGCTCGACCACCTCGCGCGCGATCGCGACGATGTCGTGCTCGCCGAGATGAAGATCCGGCGGGCGCGCGAACGCGAGGAACTCGTTGAGGAGTTGCGTGAGCCGCGCGATCTCGTGGCCGGCGAGCTCGACGGGCTCGACGAGCTTCGGATCGTCGCCGTCCTTGCGAAGCCGGCGCTCGAGGAGCTCGAGCTGCAGCTTCGCCGAGTTGAGCGGATTCCGGACCTCGTGGGCGAGGCCCGCGGACAGGGTCTGGATCGCGACCACGCGATCGCTCTGGATCCGGCGCTCGCGCTCGACCAGCCGCGACTCCGAGTCGAGCTGGTAATGGCGCAGCATCAACGCGAGCTCCATGTCGAGGAGCTTGTCGACTGATCTCGAGACCTGCGCGGCCTCGTGGGCGTCGTACGAGGAATCGATGCAGCGGTGGTACTCGTTGCGGATCAGGTTCATCGACGTGAACATGAGGTGCTGCGGCAGCCCGATCGCGACGTGGCGCTGACCGATCCGCGCGCGCGCCTGGCCGTACACGGCATCGTACGGTCCCAGCAGCCCCGACGACATCCAGGTGACGAGCGTGCCGCGCAAACCCACCATCTGCTCGGCGCTCTTGAACACCGCGGCGGCCGTCGGGTTCGCGTAAAGCTCGTCGTAGAATAGCTGCGCGATCGCCGGAAGCTCGGCCGCGATCCTGCCGTGCAATGCGACGAGCCTGGCGCGGTCGCCATCGTCCAGCCTCAGCGCGGCGAGGACCTCTTGGAGATGATCGATCACGCCTTGTCGCTGCCCTCCGGTTTCTTCACGACGTCGACATCGGACCGTGGCGCGGCGTTGTACTGGTGCATCCGGTACTGGATCGTGCGCGTGCTGATCCCCAGCATCTCGGCCGCGCGGGACGTCGACCCGGCCGTCGCCTTGAGCGTCTCGAGGATCGCGTAGCGCTCGATCTCCTCCATCGTCGCGCCGGGGATCACGGGCATCCCGGTCGGCATCGCCATCGGCTTCACGTTCGGTGGCAGGTGCTTCGGCTCGATCTGCGGCCCGGTGGCGAGCACGACCGCGCGCTCGATCGCGTTCTCGAGCTCGCGCACGTTACCCGGCCAGCCGTAGTTCATGAGCACCTCGAGCGTCGCCGGGGTGCAGCCTTCGATGGTCTTGCCGTTCTCGGCCGCGTAACGGTCGATGAAGAACTTCACGAGCGCGGGGATGTCGGAGCGCCGTTCGCGCAGCGGCGGCATCTCGAGCGAGACCACGTTGAGGCGGTAGTAGAGATCCTCGCGGAACCGGCCCTTCGCGATCTCCTCGAGCAGGTTGCGATTCGTCGCGGCGATGATGCGCACGTCGACGTGGAGGGTCTGGGTGCCGCCGACGCGCTCGAATTCGTGCTCCTGGAGGAACCGCAGCAGCTTGACCTGGACCGCGGCGGAGATCTCGCCGATCTCGTCGAGGAACAGCGTGCCGCCATCGGCGAGCGTGAAACGGCCATCCTTGCGGGCCACCGCGCCCGTGAACGCGCCGCGCTCGTGCCCGAACAGCTCGGTCTCGAGCAGGCTCTCGGCCAGCGCCGCGCAGTGCAGCTTGATGAACGGCCCGTTCGCGCGTGGCGACCGCTGGTGGATCGCGTTCGCGACCAGCTCCTTGCCGGTGCCGCTCTCGCCGGTGATGAGCACGCTCGCCTTGCTCGGTGCGACCTGATCGATGACCTCGAAGACCCGCTGCATCGGGGGCGAGCTGCCGATGATGTTTCCCGGCGCGACTCGATCGCGGACGCGCTGGCGCAGCTGGCGCGTCTCGCGGCTCAGCTTCTGGTGCTCGAGCACCCGATCCAGCACGACGAGCAGCACGTCGAAGTCGAGCGGCTTGGTGAGGTAATCGGCGGCGCCGGCGCGCATCGCATCGACCGCCGAGCTGACCTCGCCGAACGCCGTCATCACCACGACGCCGACCGGATCCTCGGCCGCCCGGATCTTCTTCACGAGCTCGATCCCGTCCATGCCGGGCATCTTGAGGTCGGTCACCACGATGTGCGGGGCGAACGCCTCGAGCTTGCCGAGTGCCTTGAACCCATCGGCGGCGGTCTCGACCTCGAACCCCTCGTCGCGGAGGAGCTCGGCGAGTGCCGTGCGCGCGTTTACTTCGTCGTCGACGATCAGAATGCGTCCGCGATGTGCCAAGCGAGCCCCTCCTGCGCGATTGCGAGCGATAATCGTGCCATGCGCGCACGCTCATATTGCCTCTGACCGCCGCAAGAAGTGCAGAACGAGGGGGTATGAATGCAACGCTTGCGCGTTTCGGTTCCGCGACGTCCGGCTCGGGCGTGGTGCTCCCCTTGCAATTCGACCCCCTTATGCCGCCCGTCCTCGTCAAGCACATCATGACCGCGCCGGTGATCGCGCTGTTCGCGGAGCAGTCGCTGCCGCTTGCCGACGACATCATGCGCTTCAAGCACCTGCGCCACCTGCCGGTCGTGGACGAGACGAATCGCCTGGTCGGGCTGGTCAGCCACCGTGACATCCTCGGCGCTCAGCCGAGCTCGCTCACGGGCCTCTCCGACTCCGAGCGCCGCGCGCGCCAGGACCACGTGAAGATCTCGGAGATCATGACCCGCGACCTCTGGACCGCGAGCGCGGACATGCTGGCGTCGACGGCCGGGGCGCTGCTGCTCGATCACCGCTTCGGCTGCCTGCCGGTCGTCGACGAGGCCGGCTTGCTGGTCGGCATCATCACCGAGCGCGACTTCCTGAAATTCGCGGTCAAGGCGATCGAGCAGTTCGACTGACCGTCACAGCTGCGTGCGAACGACGAGCACGTTGCGATCGGCGTGGTTCACGACCTTCGCCGCGGTGGTGCCCAGCACGCGGTCGATCCCGCTGTAGCCGTGCGACCCGATCACGATCAGGTCGACCGCGAGCTCGCGTGCGGTCTGACAGATGCCGTCCCACGGCGTCGCGAACGTGACCAGGACCTGGTCGACCAGCTCCGGCTTCAGGGTCTCCGCGACGCGCTGCAGGTCACCACGCGCGTTGGACAAAAGGACGTCCTCGAGCCGGTCGCTCGAGACGAGGAGCTCGCGCGGCACGTCGGGCGGCACGGTGACCGCGCGGTACAGGACCAGCTTGGCCTTCGAGCTCTCGGCGAGCCGCACCGCGGCCTCGATCACGAGAGGCGCTCGTTTCGATGCATCGGTCGCGACCAGGATCTTCTTCATTTGGGCATCTCCTCGCTCGCCCGGATGAGCAACACCGGGCACGTCACGTGGCGAACCACCGACTCGGCGACGCTGCCCAGCACCAGGCGTTTGAGCCCGCGCCGGCCGTGCGTTCCCATCACGATCAGGTCGGCCCCGATCTTGGCGGCGGTCTGCTCGATCACGTTGCGCGCATCGCCGACGTCGAGGATCGTCGGCGCGAACGCGGCCTTGTGGGATCGCGTGGCGACCAGACGGTCGAGCTCCTTCTGGTTGGCATCGACGAGGGTGTCGATCATCGACGAGGTCACCGTGACGCCGTACTCGGCAAACTGCAGGCTCACCGCGTTCACCAGGTGGATCTTCGCGTCGAACTTGCCGGCAAGCGCGACCGCATAGTCGAGCGCGACTTCCGCGTTCGCGCTGAAGTCCGTCGGAACCAGGATGTTCTTGGGGAGCTGCATGACTTCCCGTGCTTCAGGAATCGGGCCAGTGCTGGCACGGCGGTTTCGCGCAAGACCTGCGTTTCATCGAGGCTGGTCGACGAGCGCCACGATCGTGGCCACGGCCGCATCGTCGAAACCGCTGTCGGCGATCACCTCGGGATGCGTCGGCGCCTCGTACTGAGCCCCGCTGCCCGGGAACGTCGGGATCTCGCCCGCGCGAGCTCGGGCATAGAGCCCCTTCGTGTCGCGCCGCGCGCACTCGGCGGCGGGCGTACGCACCCACACCTCGACGAACTTCGGCGCGAGCTCGCGAGCGCGCTCGCGATACGAGGCCTGCTGCGCGGTCGCCGGGACCAGCACGATCAGGCCCTGCGCCGCGACCGTGGCCGCCAGCTTCGCCAGCACGCGATAGAACCGATCGCGATCGACCTCGGCGTACGACTCGCTCTCGAGCACGGTCCGCATGACGTCGCTGTCGAGCACGACCGCCGGCCGGTGAAGGCGAGCTCGCACGCGCTCGGCGAGCGTCGACTTGCCAGAGGCCGGCAGCCCCGTGATCCACACGACGATGCCGGGATCCGTCATCGGAACAGCTCGTCGACGCTCCACGGATCCATGCGACCCGCGTCGAGCATCCGCTCGGCGAAGCCCAGGAGCGTGTCGCGCGCGCGTTCGGTCAGCTTCGGATAGAAAACCGGGTTGCACACCACGAGCGCGCGCCACGCGAACCATGGCGGCGCGACGTCGAACAGATGCCGATCGGGGCGCAGGTGGAGGTAGTGGGTCCAGAAGCGATGCCACAGCGCGTGCAGGCCGCGCGCCCACGCGCCGTCGACGTCGAGCGCGAACAGCGCGTAGTTCACGATCATCGCGGTGACGTCGTCGGCCGGCTCGCCGCGCGCACCCCGACTCGCGTCGAGCAGCGTGAAGTCGATCCCGTCGCGAAACACGACGTTGAACGGATGGAAGTCGCCGTGCGTGCGCGTCAACCGGTCCTCGTGCTCGCGCAGCCGCCACCGCCAGTCCGCGCACCGCGCCTCGAGCGCGTGGAGGCGCGCGCTCGGGGCCCCGGGCGTGTTCGCGGGATACCCGTCGACGATGCCGTAGATGCCTTCACCGTGACCGATCAGATCGCGCACGCAGCGCCGATAGGCGGCCCGGTTGTCGATCGGCACGTGCAGGCGCGCGAGGCAACCCGCGAGTGCGTCGACGCGCGCGAGGTCGGCGTCGAACGCTCCCGCGACCGCGACGCGCCGCAGGTCGGTGGCGTAGATCGTCCCGGGGGCGTACGTCGTGATCAGGTAGTGCTCGGTCGCATCGCGCAGCGACACCAGCTCGCCATTGCCGCGCACGGCACCGACGTCGATCGCCGCGATGTGATCCGGAATCAGCGCGAAGTCGTGGAACGCGAGCAGGGCGTCGCCCGCGCGGTCGGACGCGCGATCGTGGCCGAACTCGTTCGGCAAGGCCGTTCGCCAGACCAGCTCGAGCGTCACGCCTTGCTCGTCGGCGAGCACCACGCGCACGGGACGCCCGTACCCGGCGACCTTCGCAGTCGAGCTCGCCGTCGCGCCGCTATCCGGTGCGAGGGGCTCGACGCTGATCACGCGATGCCCCGGATACAGCCGCGCGAAGTGATCGCCAAGCGCGCTGGTGAGGAGCTCAGGTTTGCGAACGGCCGCCATCGCGATCCCTCATGCCGTGGCCCGGCGCAGCACGTCGGCGAGCACCTGCATCGCGTCGATCGACGTGAAGATGCCGGCGACGACGCCGCGTTGATTCACGACGACCGCCGAGCCGTATTTGTGGTCGGCCATCTTCTCGACGACGGCGTCGACCGGATCGTCGGCGTCGACGACGTAGACCTCGGGGGTCATCGCCTCTTCGACGCTGACCTCGTCGGGATCACCGCCCGGCAACGTCTCGATGAGGTGGAGATCGCGCTCGGTGACGATGCCGACGAGCCGGCCGTGGTCGAGCACGGGCAGGTGCCGGATGTGATGTTCGCGCATCAGCAGATGCGCCTGCGACATCTTCGCGTCCTTACCGATCGTCCACGGCTGGCGAGTCATGTAGCGCGACATCGAGGGCATCAGCATGACGTTCGCTCCTGCAGTCGACGTGCCTGATCATTTCTTGGCGGTGTGGCACGCGGCGCACGTCGACAGCAGCTCCGCATAGGCCTTCGCGTGGTCCTGGTCGGTCGGCGCCTTGCGCGCCGTTTCTGCGAGTCGTTGCAGCTTGCGCGCGAGCACGATGCGGTCTTCCCCGAGCTCGGAGGCCGGCAGCGGCGTCGCCGCGAGGACCTCGAGGCCGGCGCGCCACGAGTCGTCGGCCATCCCGACCATGCCCTCCCAGAGCCGCTCCGACGCCCACAGGTGGCGCGCCATCCGCGCCTCGATCGTGGGGCGATCCAGTGGCGGCTTCGACGGCGAGCCGAACTCCGGCATCACTCCGCTCGCGAGGTGACACGACGCGCATTCGGTCGCGAGCTTGGACTCGGCGGTGAACGCCTCGTCGATCGTCTTCGCAGCGGCGAGCGCGACCGCACGATCGCGGACCCGCGTGGCCTGAGCGGACCAAGCCGTCATGCCCGGCTCGTCGGGCGCGATCGCGATCGCGCGCGCGAGATCGCGCGCCTCGGCGAGCTTGCCGCGCAGCAGCAGGCGCTCGATCGCACGCACGAGCCCGAAGTTCTCGTGCATGTGGAATCGCACCAGGACGTCGTGCTCGAACCGAGCCGTGGGAGAGTCTCCCGATCCCGCCGATCCAGAGCCTCTGGCGGCCTCGCGATCGCTCGCCGTGGCCGTGGAGCAGCCTACGAGCAACGCGAGCGCGAGCGCGAGTCTCATGCGCGAGGCCCCGGCGCGAGCGCGCGCAGCAGATCGAAGCTCGTCACGACGCCGACCAGCTCCTCGTTCTCGATGACGAGCACGCGATGAATGTGCTGGAGCCGCATCTTCTGCGCGATCTCGGTGATCGGCGTGTCGGGCGTGACCGAGACCAGCTCCTTGGTCATCGCGTCCAGCGCGGTGAGCTCGCCCTTGTTGCCGCGGTCATCGTCCTCGTCGCCGTCGCGCAACAGGTCGAGGCTCGACACGACGCCGCGAACCACGCCGTTGTCATCGACCACCGGGGCGCCGTGAATCTCCTCCTCGACGAACATCCGCTGGACATCGGAGAGCGGCGTCTCCGGCGTGACGGTGATGAGCCCCGTCTGCATGAAATCTCGCGCGCGAAGCGTGGATGGATTCTTTCGGCGTGTCATGCCGTCGCAGGTTGCATCCGCCATGCCCGGGTAGGCTGCACACGAGTACCGGATCAGCCCGCAACTCTGGCGCCGAGCCTTCGCCTCGCGCACCGGTTGCGTGGAACGAGGACGGTGGACCTGGTGCGTGACTCTGGCCTGGATCCTGAACTGCTGGTGGGCATGAACCTCCCCAAGCGCATCCTCGTCCCGGTCGACTTCAGCGAGTTCTCGGAGCAAGCGCTCGACTACGCGGTCGCGCTCGCCGGAAAGCTCGATGCTACGATCCACCTCATCCACGCGATCTCGATCCCCGCGATCGGGATTCCCGAGCTCGGCGCGGCCTGGTCACCGACGATGATCGAGGACCTGATGCAGGCCGGCAAGAAGGCGATGGCGAAGCTCGCCGACGACCGCCGCAAGCTGGCGAACATCGGCGAGGCGGTCGTCCGGCTCGGCGATCCCCGCGATCTGATCCTGCGCGCGGTCGACGAGCTCCACGCCGATCTCGTCGTGATGGGCACGCATGGACGGCGCGGCATTCGTCGCGCGTTGCTCGGCAGCGTCGCCGAGACCGTCGTCCGCGCGTCGCCGGTCCCGGTGCTCACCGTCCGAGGCAAGGTCGTGTCGTGACCCGCGTGCTCGTGACGTACGGCTCGAAACACGGCGGAACCGCCGAGCTCGCGGAGGTCGTCGCCGAGACCCTGCGAACGTGGGACCTCCACGTCGATTGCGTCGCGGGCCATCTCGTCGAGGACGTCACCGACTACGACGCGATCGTGATCGGCGGTGCGCTGTACATGTTTCGCTGGTGTCGAGAGGCGCGACGGCTCGTGAAACGCAACGCCTACGAGCTCCGCCGCCGCGCCGTGTGGATGTTCTCGAGCGGCCCGCTCGACGACTCCGCGACGAGGAACGATCTGCCGCCGGTCCGCCAGGTCGCGGCCCTGATGACCCGCGTCGCCGCACGCGGGCACGCGACGTTCGGCGGCCGCCTCGCTCCCGATGCCACCGGGCTCGCGCACCAGATGGCCAAGACCCACGCCGGCGACTGGCGCGATCTCGAACAGGTTCGCGAGTGGGCGCGATCGATCGCGCGCTCGCTCGAAGCGTCGCCACCCGTCGTGGCGCCTCCGACGCTGCGTCCGTCGCGGCTGCTCGCCGCGCTGTGCCTCGCGGTCGGCACGTCGGCGGTCGTCGGCGGCGCCGGGCTGGTCGCGCGTCCCGATGGCTCGCTCTTGCACATGCCGCGGTCGTATCTCGAGCCGACCCCGTTCTCGAGCTACTTGGTCCCCGGCCTGCTCTTGCTCGTGGTCGTCGGGCTCGGCCACCTGCTCGCGGGGTTCGCGCTGTTGCGACGCGGCCGGCTCGGCCCGGTCGTCGCGATCGGTGCCGGCTCCGCACTCGTGACGTGGATCGTGACGGAGATGGTCCTCCTGCGCGAGACCAACGCCCTCCAGGTCATCTACCTCGCGCTCGGGATCGCGATCGCCACGGTCGCGGTACGGCGCATCCTAGCGACGGCGAAGGAGCTTGCTGCATTCGAGGACCGTGACCGGAATCGCGGCAAGCGCGAGACAATACCCGGTCTGCACGATCGAGATCGGCGCGATCTCGAACAGGTCGCGCACCACTCCCACGTGTGACACCGCGAGCTGCGCCGCGACCGAAGCGGCGATCACGCCGAGCAGCGTCACGTTGCTCAACACGCCGACCTGCCAGAACACGCGCGTGGGACTCCGCGCCGCGAACGATCGCAGGAGCTCGCTGAACACGAGCACGGTGAAGGCGATGCCGCGCGCGAACGCGAGGTCGTGATGCTGCAGCGCCCACTCGAACGCGCCGAGCGTCACCGCGGTCTCGACGACGGAGGCGGACACGATCGTGCGCCACTCGGTGCGCCCGAGCAGCGGCGCGGTCGTCGCCCTCGGCGGCCGGTCCATGACGCCGGCCTCCGGCGGATCCATGACGAGCGCGAGCGCCGGTAGGCCATCGGTCACGAGGTTGATCCACAGCAACTGGAGCGGCAGCAGCGGTAACGGCAAGCCCGCGAACGACGCCAGCAGCATCACCGACAGCTCGGCGAGGTTTCCCGACAACAGATAGACGAGCGCGTTGCGAATGTTGTCGAAGATCGCGCGACCCTCGCGAACGGCGGCGACGATCGTCGCGAAGTTGTCGTCCGCGAGCACGACGTCCGAGACCTCGCGCGTCACCTCCGTGCCGGTCTTGCCCATCGCGATGCCGACGTGCGCCTCGCGCAGGGCCGGCGCGTCGTTGACGCCATCACCGGTCATCGCGACGACCTCGCCGCGCGCCTTGAGATCGCGGACGACGAGCAGCTTGTCCTCGGGCGTCGCGCGGGCTCGGACGACGCCATCGCTGGGCTCGCCCGACTTGACGATCCCGAGCTCGCGCGCGATCGCGACGGCGGTGATCGGGTGATCGCCGGTGATCATCACGACGCGAATCCCCGCCGCGTGCGCCGCTGCGACGGCCGCGATCGCCTCCGGTCGCGGCGGATCCGCGAGCCCCATCAAACCGACGAGCTCGAGCCCGGCCTCCGCGGTGTCGGGGCCGACCGCGACCGCGAGGACACGCAGCCCCGACGCCGCCAGGCGCTCCGCCTCCTCGAGCGCATCGTCCACCTCGCCCACGCAACGCGACGCCACGACCTCGACGGCGCCCTTCACATAGACGACGCCGTCGGCGCGCCGGATCGCCATGAACTTGAACCGCGGGTCGAACGGGATGACCTCGATGCGAGGACGCTCGGCCTCGATCGTCGCGCGATCGATCCCCTCGCGCGCCGCTCGGGCGAGGATCGCCAGCTCCGTCGGATCGCCGGTGCCGTCGCGACCGTCCGTGCCGAGCTCGGCATCGCAGCACGCGACCGCCGCGTCGAGGAGCCGCGCCGGATCGTCGCTCCACATGCGACGCACGGTCATGATCCCGGTCGTGAGCGTGCCGGTCTTGTCGGTGCAGATCACCGTGGTGTTGCCGAGCGTCTCGACGGCGGGCAACCTGCGCACGAGCGCGTGGCGCGCCGCCATCCGCCGCATGCCGAGCGCGAGCGCGATCGTGATGATCGTCGGCAGACCTTCGGGCACCGCCGCGACCGCCAGCGCGACTGCCGACAGGAACACGTCGAACCAGCCGAGTCCGCGAACCAGCCCGACGCCGGCGACGACCACGACGATCCCGAGACTCGCGAAGATGAGCGTGCGATTGACCTGCGCGAGCCGGCGCTGCAGCGGCGTTTCGCCCTGCTCTGCGGTCGCGAGCAGCGTCGCGATCTTGCCGAGCTCGGTGCGCATGCCGGTCGCCGAAACGACGGCGCGACCGGTACCGGTCGCGATCGACGTGCCCATGAACACCCGATCGGCCGAGGCGGCAGTCTTCTCGACCGGCACGCTCTCGCCGGTGAGCGGTGCTTCGTTCGCGGTGAGCACGTTCGCATCGACGAGGGTCGCGTCCGCGGCGACGATATCG
>Ga0326726_10003672_pt1 | contig 14088 bp, 11 predicted proteins | sample MHFenrmetagenome_2_FD_207603 | JGI IMG/M metagenome (GOLD analysis project Ga0326726, IMG submission 207603) | Lab enriched peat soil microbial communities from Michigan Hollow, Ithaca, NY, United States - MHF15MN | ecosystem: Environmental > Terrestrial > Soil > Wetlands > Peat | place: USA... | reverse complement strand
CGGGTGTGATCGCCACCAGGGCGGGAGATCCTTCAGGGTGAGGATCGCCATCCCTGCTGTGGCGTGAAGTGCCTGGAGAACGAATCCATGGATGAACTGGAGGATCGGTGCACGGGAGAGGCGCGCGGACCCGGTCCGGAGCATCAACAGTCCCGCCCCGAAGAAAAACGCCAGCACATTCGCACTGGAGAGTGAAACCGTATCGCGCCACGAAAGGCAGAGGGCGCAGACAACACTCAGGCCCCCGGTGATGAGTGCGTCCGCCGGGGGAAAATCGCCTCCCCGCCGGGCGACAAGGAGAAGTCCCGCAAAGAGGATCAGCGCCCAGGCGGAGAAGCCGATCCCCCAGACAGGGATATGGAGCAGAAGATCGCCGGTAACGCCGGCGACAACTGCAACACTAAGCAACCAGGGAAGAAGCCCGTCGGTAGTCCGCATAAGAAGTTCCTTTCCATCGTTGAAAGAGCGAGGCACTGTTTGGTGGTGTTCAAAGTACTTTGCAGGGCAAAGTATATCCGCAAAAAAAATCACCGCGCCGACCGGATCAGATGCTCCAGCGCGTCGATGTGGTCGGCAAATGCCCTGCGCCCCGGTTCCGTGAGACCGTACGTCGTCTGCGGCTTCCTCCTCACGAACTCCTTTCGCACCCTGACGTACCGGTGCTTCTCCAGGACCGCAAGGTGGCTGGCAAGATTCCCGTCCGTGACGCCGAGCATCGCCTTCAGCGTGGTGAAATCGGCGGCATCACGCACGGCAAGCACCGACATGATCCCAAGCCGGATCCTGCTCTCAAATACGCGGTTGAGTCGTGCGATCCCGGGCTTCACCGCTCGTACTTTCGGAAGTGAAGGATGCCGTACAGAATGTGACACAGGCCGAACCCGGCACCCCAGAACAGGAGCGCGGAGGTGGGGAAGGCCGCTGCACCGAGGCCGAGGATCACCTCAACCACGCCCAGCGTACGGATTCCGCCGAACGTGAAGTTGCCGGCATTCAGGAGAGCGAGTCCGTAAAACAATAACGTGCAGGCCGGGATGAGCCAGGCCAGATCGCGCGCGTAGACGATCACACAGAGCGCTCCACCGGCAAGCAGCGGGCCCGCAAGGGCGAACGCAACATACCTCGCGGCGGAACCCCACAGCCGTATCCCCTTCCTGCGTGCCAGACGCCATGAAAAATAGAGCACCAGGCCCAGGCTCGCGAGCAGAACGAGCACCGCGTCCAAGAACAGGTACGCCACGACGCTGCCGGCAGGTCCGCCGGCCGCCAGAATCCTGTCGGCCACCCACGCTCCCGCAAGTGCAACACAGCCGGCAGAAATTCCGGACAGCCCGCTGAACGAAAGGAACTTGGAGGCGCGCTCCATCATCGCGCGAATCGCGCCGATGTCGTCAATGTGGTGGTCGAGGTCAGTCATCGCGTTCCCCATAGAGTACTTTGCACTACAAAGTAAATACGGAACCCGACAGAGTCAAGTTTCACGCTGCGGAAATTCCACTCCAATCGCGATCGGCCGAAAGAGGGCTCATTCCGCCCCGGGCGGGAACGGCCGAAAAAGGGCTATTCTGCCCCAGCGGTGATGCCCTCCCCCCCTGCTGCCGTTCCAACAAAACCTTTGAACGGCCCGGCGCGTTTTTTCATAGCTGGAACGAGTCCCGCCGAAGGCGGGATGCCCCCTGTCGTGTGAAGGCATCACGTTTGTGGGGCTCTAACGCGGTGCGGTGAGAGGTGCCTTCGGCGCGTACTCAAGCTCGGAACCGGCCAAGCTGTGCGGTATCAAATAGACCAGGAGAAGGATGATCGCCGCGGCAAGCACCCAGACATTCGCACGCCTGGATCTGCTCAGCGCCAGGGCAGCGGCAACCCAGGCAAGAAACGCCACAGCGGTCTTATTGTCCGTCAGATCACCGCCGAAGGGCCACCCCGTCCAGTACGCACCGAAGGCAAATTTCTGGACGATCGGCCCGAGAACCATGCCGCCGACAAAGAGAAGAATGAGGGAAAGATATGTCAGGTTTTTCAACTGCGGTTCCCTGCTGAAGAACTCGAGCCCCGCCCGGGTCGATAGCAGCAACGCCAGGAACATTACTAGAATATGGGGCCAGAGAATCAAGCCCGGGACATCTCCCGTGAATCTGATCACGACCGGATCACCGTCAGGCACCAGTCTCTGCTCCCCGGCTCCTTCCAGAAGCACGCGGTACACAACCTTGCCCGCCGGAGGCTGCACGGGCAATTCCGCCTGAAGGAAATTGTCCCGGTACATCATGGGGACCGCCGTCCAGAGTTCTTCAGTCCTGTATCGCTTCCATGCCAGCCACCCCCGTACTGCGGGATCTCCTGTCGGGATCTTCACAACGGCGTCCTTCTGACCCTCGCTCCGCTCAAACTTGAATGGGACTTCTTTCCCCCCGAGCCTCACCGCACCGCGCAGCGGATACGACGGGCCCGTCATGCGCTGATACACCGCGGACCCTACCGTAAGAAAAAAAGCCACGACCCAGAGAACGATCGATTGCTTTGTCATGGCAACTTATCCTTGCTGTAATGAAGTAATCCTTCCCCCCGATCTGCTTCCCACGCGGAGCGGATGAAGATGCTGCCGTTTCTTTGTCGCGTCCGACTGCATCCGCCGGAGGATTGCGTCCAGGGTCTCGAGAGCGGAAAAAATATACGGGCCCTTGTTCAGCATCACGCATGCCGCCCGCTCGGCCGCAGCCGCATCGGTGATCTCGGCCCGGGAGGGCATGCCTTCCTGCGCCAGCTTTTCGAGCACCTCCGTGGCCCAGAACACGGGAAGATGAGCAGCTCCGCAGAGCCGGAGGACTTCCTCCTGTATCTCCGCCAGGCGCTCATAGCCGCACTCCACCGCCAGATCGCCTCTTGCGATGAGCACACCGACGATCGGACTCCGCATGGCCGCGAGCAACAATTCGGGAAGGCGCTCGAATGCACTCCGGTTTTCGATCTTCACCACCAGCCCCACCGCATCCGCCCCTTCCGCCGCGACCTTCGATTGCAGCCGCCGAATGTCGGACGCCGTATGAACGAACGAGAGACCCACCATGTCGGCGTGCCTGGCAACGAACCCGATGTCCTTCGCGTCCCTGGCGGTGAGGACAGGGCACTCTGCCGGTGTGTCGGGAAGATTGATCGACTTCCCCGCACCCAATTTTCTTCCCCGCTCCCGCGTACGCGTGATCTCCACCTCCACTCCCTTGACCCCGCGCTTTCTGACGACACCTCCAATCTTGCCGTCATCAAACCAGACGCGATCTCCGGGCCGGACCTTCGCGAGCATCCCGGGAAGTGTCACGCCGACGTGCGCAAGACGCTCGACATTCCCCCGCTCGTCCCTCATCGCCGGTTCGCCCGGAACCACGTCCCGCGTCAGCAACAGCCTCTCCCCCTTTTTGAGATGAATTCGTCGCTCTGCGACGGGAAATATGCCCACCGGCGTTTCGTCCCGCAACCAGGATTCCTCGTACCCGTCTTCCTCCAGCTGGACGTACAGCATCGTCCCCGGCGTGACATAACAGGTCTGATCAGCCTCCGCCCAGACTCCCCTGGCAGAGCATTCGACGATCTCGAGCTTGCGCGGAGAGGTACGTGCATCCAGGAAGCGAACGATGTCTCCCACCGTACGACGCGCCAGCCAGGCCGATGCCACCGGAAGCGCGGGGACGGGAACAATCGCTGACGACGACGAAGCCGGCATCAGAAGGACCCGGGCTCGTACGACCACCTTCCCCAGAGAATCGCGCGTCGGCCGCCAGCGAACCACCGCCGGTCCCGGGGCTATCGGACCCGTCCGGGGTTTCGGTCCCGCGAGATCCATGAAAACCTTGCATGTTCTCCCCGTTGCCTTCTCCGCCCCACGGAGATTCTTGATCATACGGGCCCAGACATCGGGGTCGTCATGGGCACAGTTGATCCGCATGACATTCATCCCCCGTTCGAGGAGGCCATGCATGAGTCGCACGTCCATCGCCGCATCGCTGGGCATCGTGACCATGATCCGCACGCGCCTTCCGCGCACGGGCGACCCGAGAAGCGCCCGTGTGTGCCGCGCCAGTAATGCCCGTCCCTGCTCCGGCTTCAACGCGTTGCGTGACGCCGGACGAATCTTCTGCGCGGTCCGCCCACCCTGCCCGAGGAGTCGTTCAACAGTCGCCAGCACCGTTTCAACACTCCCCAGAGCGCCGGACTCCCCCCTTCCCAGGGACGAGAGCCCAAGCCTTCTGAGAGACTGCCGGAGATCGCGGAGATCTCCCTGTCGCAGCGCCAGAGCGTGCAACAGGTTGCGTGCGCTTTCGCGGTGAAGCGGATGTGCCGCCCGCACGGAGCGGGCAAAACGCTTTTCCAGCGCGGTCATCGCATCGCAGATTGCCGCGAGGCCCCCGCGGAGCTTTTTCAATTCCCGTGTTTCAATGGCCCGATGCATCTCAGAGGTTGAAGTACATCTTGTATTCGTACGGATGCGGCATAGTCGCGATCGACTTCGTTTCCTGCTTCTTGATCGTCACCCACTGGTCGAGCAGTTCACGGGAAAAGAGTCCACCCCGCATCAGGAATTCATGGTCCACGGCCAGTGCGTCCAGCGCCTCGTCCAGATTGCGCGGGAGAAATTGTACGTGCTCATGAGGGGCGTCATCCAGGAAGCTCCGGTCGCACGGACCATAGCCTTCCTTGACCGGATCGATCCTGCGCACAACCCCGTCGATGCCTGCCAGCAGCATGGCGGTCATACAGAGATAGGGGTTGGCGGTGGAGTCCGGCGGCCGGTACTCGAACCGGACTTCCTCGGGGTTCGTCACATACTTCGGAATGCGCACCGCCGAAGCCCGGTTTCCCATCCCGTACGTCAACGCGACAGGTGCTTCATAACCCGGAACCAGGCGTTTGTAGGAATTCGTCGACGGATTGCTGAAAGCCGAAAGGGCTGGACCGTGCTTGAGTATGCCACCGATGAAGAACCGGGCAAGCTCGTTGAGATTGCCGTACTCACCCTTCTTGTAGAACGCGTTCTTCCCGTTCTTTGTCAGAAAGAGATGAAGATGCATGCCGTTCCCGGCCTGCTGGTACATTGGTTTCGGCATGAACGTGACAAAGAGGTCTCGTGTCCTCGCAAAGTTGAAAAGCGCATACTTCACGGTTACGATGCTGTCCGCCGCCGTCAGAAGGTCCATGAAGTACGTTTCGATTTCCTGCTGCCCCCGCTCCCCTCCCTCGTGGTGGTGGTACTTCACCTCGATCCCGAGCTGTTTCAGAAGACGGCAGGCGTCATCGCGAAAATCGTCGTAGAGATCCAGTGGATTCCCCGCATGATAGGCATTCTTGTAAAACTCCTCTGCGTGCTCAACTTCGTAGAACGACGCGGAGGTGCGGGTATCGAAGCGGACTTTGGTGAAGATGTAGAACTCGAACTCCGGCCCCCAGTGCGACCGGTCAACCCCGATGGTCTCTTTCAGCAAACGCTCCGCCCGTGCTGCGATCATCCGCCCGTCCTGGGCAAAAGGCGTCCGCCGGTCATCCGTCAGAAGAATATTGGAAAAGAAGCTGAGCGTCGGTGCTTCACGGAAGGGATCGACCATTACCGTGGAGAGGTCGGGGACCAGGATCATGTCGCTGTTCTCCACTTTGCGGAAGCCGTAACTGGATCCGTCGAACCCGACCCCCTCGGTGACCAGGCGTTCGAGGATTCGGGGTCGTACCGGGAGAGATATATGGTGAAGGTTGCCGGTCAGGTCAATGCACTTAAGGTCGACAAGTTCAATGGCGCGCTTCTTCAGCAGAGCATTGCAGCGGGCGAGACGCTTCTCATTCATTCAGGCTCCGGTTTCTGAAACTGGTGAGGACCTCGGTCGGTTCGATATGCACAAGAACGTCTGCAACTCCGGAGTTGTCGCGCATGATCGCGTCTTTGACGTGGTGCCCGATCTCATGGCCGTCAAGCACGGAGATTCCGCCCTCCACAATCACGTGAAGATCGACAAAGTACTCGAGGCCCATCTTCCGGACAAAGCACTTGTCGAGCGCACGGACGCCCGGAACCGCCGAGGCGACGGCGCGGATTCCTTCCTCGATTTCCAGGGGGGGCGCGGCGTCCATAATCTCCTGGAGCGACGGCCTGAGCAGGCGATAGGCGTTGAACCCGATAATCACCGCGGCAATGAGGGCGGCGTAGTCATCCGCGCTCTCGTACCCTTCCCCGCCGATCAGCGCCACGGAGATGCCCACGAACGCCGCGGCAGACGTCATGGCATCGCTGCGATGATGCCACGCGTCGGTATTGACCGCTGTGCTCTGGATCCGCGTCCCCTGTCGGACGACAAAACGGAAGAGGGTCTCTTTGATGACGACGACGAGAACAAGGACGACAAGTGTGAATGCCGCGGGAGCGTGATGAGGAGTGATGATTTCGCGGGTACTCTCGATGGCAATTCCGATCGCCGCAGTAAAAAGTGCAACGGCGACAATCATCGCCGCCAGCGGCTCAGCCTTGCCGTGACCGTAGGGATGATCCCCGTCGGCCGGGAGCGAGGCGATTTTGATTCCCCCCAGCACGACAAGCGAGGATCCCACATCCGACGCGGATTCGATCGCATCCGCGATCAACGCATACGAGTTGCCGAGAATCCCGGCAATTGCCTTGACGGCAGCAAGGAGAATATTGGCGACAACCCCCACGAGGGTGGATCGGATGCCGATGGCCGCGGCATGGGCGCGATGGTGTTGCGACATACACCGAATATAGCAAACGGCGGCGACACTTGGAACCCCCGGAAAGTGTCATGCGGGCGCTGAGAGCCCGCCGGTCGATGCCATCCAGTCAGCAACGGTTTCCGCCGCATGGGAGACATTATTGTCCGAGACGTCGAGGCGGAGACATGGCAGAAGAGAGCCCGCCACGAGATGATCCATCACCTCCTGCTCGCGCACAAACCGCTGCAGATCATCATACTGCTGCGGATTGCCGGACACCTTCAGCCGTTCCTCCCGCGCGGCGGCAAAAGACCCCGACGTCCGGTGACAGTAGACCAACCGGAACCCGAGAGAACACAAACCCTCTTCAAGCCAGCGAAAATCGAGCTCCCTGTTGCGGGCCATGAACTGATGCATCCGCGTGGAGAGGTGAAATCGATCGACGATCCAGGAATAATACGGCAGAAGATGGAAAAGCCGGAGCCAGGTGCGATAGGTTTCCATCGCACGTTCTTCTTCGTGCGCTTCGAAATTCACCAGCCCGCGTCCCCATGGAACATTCGTGAAAGCGCACCACTCTGCCGAGATGAGGGGAGAATGGTAACGGTAATTGCGCGGGCCGACAATGCGCGGGTGTTCATTCAGGGCAAAGGCGATCTCGGTCTTGAAAGTCAGACGTGTCCCTTCAAGGATGATCTTCGGGCAGAGCTTTGGTGCCATGGAAATCCAGGATGGTTGCTTTCCAGAACGGTTTTTGGTAACATACGATCGTTCTGTCACTTTTGCACGCATGCCACAACCCACTCCCCAGTTCTATTCTCCAGCGAATTCCGAGGAGGTTCTGACCTCATGAGTATCAGCCAGCTGGCACGCGCTATTCAGGAGTCGCCGACACTCGCCCTGAACGAGCAGGCGCGTCTGCTCAGGGAAAAAGGTGAAGCGGTCATTCACCTGGGTATCGGCGAACCCAAGAACAAGGCTCCGATCGCGGCGATTCTGAGCTCCGCGGCGAAACTGACGGCAGGAGACATCAAGTACACGCCTATCGACGGAATCCCGTCGCTCAAGAAGGCGATTATCCGGTATACGGAAGAAAACTACGACCGCCTCGTGGCCCCGGAAAACGTCATCGTGTCCGGCGGGGCGAAACAGGCTCTTTACAATCTCCTCTTCACCCTCCTCAATCCCCAGGATGAGGTGATCATCCTCGCCCCCTACTGGGTCAGCTACCCCGAAATGATCAAGATGGTCTACGGCGTGCCGGTTGTCGTGACTCCCGAAGACGGCAGCTTCGTCCCGCGTATGAAGGAAATCGAACAGGCCGTCAGCTCCTATACGCGGGCCATCATCGTGAACAGTCCGAATAACCCCTCGGGCGTGCTCTATCCCGAATCCCTGATCGCGGAAATCGTCGACTTCTGCGAGCGCAAAGGGATTTACTGCATCATGGATGACATCTACCACAAACTCATCTTCGATGGCCGAACGTACCCGCGGGCGTTCAAGTTCACGACCAGGGACAACGAAAACACCAGGCTGATCGCCATCAACGGGATTTCCAAGCTCTACGGGATGACGGGGTTCCGGATCGGGTGGGTGGTTGCGCCAACGGCGCTCGTCCAGGTGATGACCAATGTGCAGGCCCAGACGACCTCGTGCACCTCGCTGGTCCTGCAGGCGGCAGCCGAGGGGGCCCTCACCGGACTGCAGAGCCACGTGGATACACTGCGCCTGACACTCGAAAACAACCGGAACGTGATGCTCCAGGAACTCGGCTCGTTCACCGGCATCAAGACCGTCAAACCGGAGGGTACGTACTACTGCCTCCCGGATTTCCGCGCCTACAACGGCAATTCGGTCGAGCTGAGCAAATTCCTGCTCAAGAAAGCACTCGTGGTCACCGTCCCCGGGAAGGAATTCGGGATGGAAGGGCACCTCCGTCTTTCCTACGCGACGACGGTCAAAGACGTGAAACAGGGTGTCGAGAGAATCAAGTGGGCACTGGATCCGGAATCTCCCCGGGAGATTTACATCGGCGACCGCAAACTGGTACGGGACTGGCTATGAACAACATCCTGAACATCACCACACCCGCACAGGCCGAAGCGCAGGCGTTAAAGAGCGATTACGGCCTCGAGAACCACGGACTCACCAACCTCCGGATGGCCTACTGGAACCTGCCGACGGAAGCCCTCTATGAAGAAATTGCGTTTCGCCGGGAGGCGCGCATTACGCATCAGGGACCCGTTGTCGCATTTACGGGCAAACACACCGCCCGCTCCGCCAACGACAAGTTCGTTGTTCGCGAAGAGACAACCCAGGAGAAGATCTGGTGGGGCGAATACAACCGTCCCTTCAGCACCGATAAATTCAACGAACTGTTCAGCCGCCTCCAGGGATTCCTGCAGGGGCGCGACCTGTTCGTGCAGGACTGCTACGCCGGCGCCGATCCGAACTACCGGATGCCCATCCGCATCGTGACGGAACTCGCGTGGCACAGCCACTTTGCGCGCAATATGTTCCTCCTGCCGGCCACCGCAGAAGAATTCCGCCGGCATGTCCCGGAATTCACCGTCCTCTGCGTCCCCTCTTTTAAAGGCGTCCCCCAGATAGACGGAACCCCCGCCAACACGTTCATCGTCCTTAACTTCGAACAGAAGATCTGTATCATCGGGAACACGGCCTATGCCGGCGAGATCAAGAAATCGATCTTCACCATCCTCAACTTCCTCCTTCCCCTCGAAGGCGTGATGCCGATGCACTGCTCGGCCAATGTCGGCAAAAACGGTGACGTCGCGATATTCTTCGGGCTGTCGGGCACGGGAAAGACCACCCTCTCCGCCGACCCGGAGCGGGGATTGATCGGTGACGATGAACATGGATGGAGCGACGACGGAGTGTTCAACTTCGAAGGGGGATGCTACGCGAAGGTGATCCAGCTTTCCCCGACGGCAGAGCCGCAGATCTATGCCACCACGAGAAAATTCGGAACGATCCTGGAAAACGTCGTCTTCGACCCGGTCACCCGGAGCATCGATCTGGATGACGCGTCAATCACCGAGAACACGCGGGCCTCATATCCGCTGCACTTCATCGAGAACGCCGTCCCGGAAAAACGGGCCGGCCATCCAAAGAATATCATCCTCCTGACCTGCGACGCGTCAGGAGTCATGCCCCCCATCGCACGGCTGACGCCCGATCAGGCCCTCTACCAGTTCATGTCGGGCTACACGTCAAAGATCGCCGGAACCGAAGTCGGATTGGGAAAAGAGCCCGAGATGACATTCAGTACTTGCTTCGGCGCACCGTTTATGGTGCACCATCCTTACTTTTATGCAGATCTCTTGAAGAAGAAAATCCTCCGCTACGGCGTCAACTGCTGGCTGGTGAATACCGGCTGGATCGGTGGGCCCTACGGGATCGGAAAGCGTATCAGCATTCGCTATACCCGCGCGCTCCTCAACGCCGCATTGAGCGGGAAACTGCTGGATGTCCCCTTCACCACGGATCCCGTTTTCGGCTTCCAGGTACCGGGTGCTTGTGAGGGAGTGCCGGACACCGTGCTCGACCCCGCGGGATCGTGGCACGACCGGAAGATTTACATGCAGAAGTACCGCGAACTGGCTTCGCGCTTCATCGAGAATTTCAGGAAGTATGAAGCCGGTTCCCCGAAGGAAGTAACCGGGGCGGGACCGAAGAAGGGCTGACTCCCCTCCCCCATCGCTTCCCGCAATTAACGGACTCGACTTCGTCCGGATGTGGAATCGTCTGATTCATGGCGGTTTCGATTTGAATCTGGACATCGTGTCGCGGACCGTTTCACCCCCCCCTCCCCGGCCTCCTTGCGAACAAATAGGACTACGGCTGGCGTTCCCGCGCGAGCCAGTAGCGCTCTATCTCCTCAAGCGTCAGCCCTTTGGTCTCAGGCACATGCTTCCACGTGATCCAGATGGCCGGAATTAACATGACTGAGAAAAGCCAGAATGTTCCATGCGGCCGCAGGTTGTCGAGCATCCACGGAACGGTCTGACCGATGATGAACGTCCCGACCCAGAGCGTTAATGTGGCAATCGACATCGCCCGTCCCCGGACCGCGTTGGGATAGATTTCCGACAGGAGTGTCCAGATCACCGGGCCGTACGAAAAGGCAAAGAAGGCGATGAACATGGGAATGAAGATCATCAGGAGAGGTCCGCCGGTCTGCCCGGTATAAAACACGGTCCCGATTGCCACATGTGAGACAATCATGCCGACGCAACCCGTAATCAAAAGGACCTTCCGCCCCATGCGATCAATTTTCCATATGGCGATGAGCGTAAACACCACGTTGACGACTCCGATGATAACCTGACCACCTAACGATCCCCCAACCCCAAATCCGGCGGATTCGAAAATTCGAGGGCCGTAGTAGATGATGGCATTGATGCCGGAAAATTGAGACAGAATCGCCAGGGACATGCCGATCAGCACGGCACCGCGGATTCCTGGCGCGAGCAGCTGTTTCCAGGAGGGCAACTCCTCGGCAAGGAGCACCTTAATCTCTCCCACTTCCCTCTCCGCTGCTTCCTCACTCATGATCCGGCTGAGCACTCCGCGCGCCTCCTCTTCTCTCTTTCGCACCACGAGCCAGCGTGGGCTTTCAGGCACGAAGCAGAGAAGCACCAGGAAAAGGATTCCGGGAAGCGCCTCAGCCCCGAACATTCCCCTCCAGACTTCCGTCGAAATCACCCATTGCCAGAATCCACCCTCCTCCAACCCTATGGCCGCTCCCAGCGAGAGTATCTGCGCGTTGGCAAAGTAGGCGGCAAGAATCCCGAGCGTGATCGCCAACTGATAGAGTGACACCATCCGCCCCCGGATTTCCGGCCAGGACACCTCGGAGATGAACAACGGTGACAGCATCGACGCCACTCCGACCCCAAGGCCGCCAATCCACCGATAGACGATGAGAACGGTCAGATCGCCGGCGATCATACACCCGACTGCAGACACAAGCAGTAGAACAGCAGAGAGGATCAATGCCATTTTGCGACCGAACCGATCCGCAATGATTCCGGCAAACGCCACACCGATGACACATCCCAGGAGTGCGGACCCGACAAACCAGCCTTCCAGCAGGGCGTCCATCTGAAATTGTGTGCGCACGAATGTCAGAGTCCCGGAGATCACGGCCGTATCATACCCGAAGAGAAATCCACCCAGTGCGGAGATCAGACAGATCATGATGAGATACGCTTTCTTGTTCACGTTGGCTCCCGGCAATGATGCAAAAAGTTATGAAAAGCACGATTGACATGCGAGTTGACTCTTCCCCTCTTCTCCCCTATCTTTCCCACGTACCGTTGGTCCCTCGTGCCGTTGGGATCGTACACGCTTGTGTAGGTTTCCCATGATCGGCCAATCTGTCTCCCGCTATTCCGCTTCTCAGTATCCCGCCATTGAGCGGAACCCCAGAAGGCCGGACAATATCCTCGAGCACCTCGGCGGCCCTCCTGCGCCAACCTGTGACAGAGGGAGCCGGAGACAGCACCTCCCTGCAACGGTGCCCTGGCCCGTGCACTTCCCTGTACTTGTGGACCGTGCATTGAGCCGCTGCCACCAAAGGGAAGAGCAACACACAATGCGCAGAGCTCCCTCTCTGCCAGAAAAGGTGAAAGGTGGCCTATGGACATGTCGAGGGTTGAAGCGAGTGTAGAGATAAAAGCGCCAGTCACGGATGTATTTGCATACACATCGGACTACCGCCGTTGGGAAGAATGGTGGGAGGGTGTCCGCGACTTCAGGCCAACAACCGAGGTCACCCGTGGCAATGGCACGCGATATGCCTACAAGGCGTGGATTGCGGGTTTGAAAATGGGCCTCGAGACGGAGATCTACGATTTTGTGGAGAACGTTGGCTGGAGAGGAGCAGCGACGAAAGGCCCGCCGCACAGAACCCAATGGGTGTTCGAGAAGAAGGGTGATAGTACCCGACTTACGTATATCCTGGAGTACAGTCTCCCCATACCGCTCCTAGGTCCTCTTCTGGACTCCCTCCTGATGCGGCCGGGATGGCAGCGAATGCTCGAAGCGTCACTGCGAAACCTGAAGATCCACTTTGAGGGAGTGTAGCGCGTAGGTGTCGCACACTCCTCAGGGAGAAACTCGCTTCGCGTTTGGCCTTGGTTGGTACTGTTCTCATCCAGCCGGCGGGAACCCAGGTCGTATTTCCTGTGATATGCCGATAGTCAACTTGACTTCTCCCCTTCCGCTTCCCACATTGCCCCATGTCCGGATCGACGAAGAAGCGCCACTCACCCCGGAAGCCCGTCCCTGAAAACACGTCCCCTGGCGTCGGGCCGTGGAAATTCCTCACAATCCTTGCGGTTCTTGTCGGGGCGGGGGTACTCTTCTACCTGCTGAGGAGTCCATCTCCCCCGCAACAGCCTCTTCGAGTAACTGATGCCACTCAGGCCCTGCCGGAAATCAGAGGCTGGACCGAGCGTGCGCTGGCGGTCAGCAGGCTCTTCCACAAGGTCTACACCCCCTGCTGGGAAGGCGCCTACGGTGCAATAGGCGATGCGTACCTCTTCGCTCTGACCGGAGATTCCAGTCTCTTCAGATTCCACATTCTGCATCACGATATGCGGAAGATGTGCGATGGAACGTGGGTGGATGACGAAGCCTGGGTCTGCCTGGCGGAGCTGAAATGGTGGGAAATCACCGGAATGCGTGACACGAATCTCGTTCTGGACGCAATGCGCAGATACAAGGAGGTCCGTGAAGAGGGAAGGCTTTCCAGCCACGAAGGTTTTTGGACATGGTACAACTGGCCGCCGGGAGCCCGCGTCAGCGAGCGGATCTTTACCAACAGCAACATGAACCAGATGGCTACCGTCGCGTGCGGACTCTATCAGGCGACCGGGGACCGGACGTACCTGCACGACGCCCTGTTGGTCTGGCAGGGGGACGGAAAATTGCCCGGCATCAAACAGCAGTGGTACAGGGGAAAGGGTGTCTGGGAGGGAAGACCCGGTAGGGCTGCATTCGGCAAGGAGCTCCCCTGGGGTGGCCTTGGATGTGTTCCGCTGGTCGCCGCGCTCTACAGAGCGACGCGTCAAAGGGAATACAGAGAAATTGCAGTCGCCACCGCGAGGAGAATTCTCGATCCCTCAACGGGCTGGGTGGATTCGACTGATTTCTATCAGGTTCGGATGGACGGCAATGGTGCGTTCGTGAATTTTCTTTTCGATGCCTACGCGATCGCACCGGCTGAGATGGCAGAGGTTCCGCAGAAGGTCGAGCGGATGCTCGAGCACGTCTGGACCAATCACCGTGGCGGCGCCACCGTGACGCTCCATCGGCTGACCGACCACGGGATACGAAACGGCTGGAACCCGCGCG
>Ga0326726_10003671_pt1 | contig 14088 bp, 9 predicted proteins | sample MHFenrmetagenome_2_FD_207603 | JGI IMG/M metagenome (GOLD analysis project Ga0326726, IMG submission 207603) | Lab enriched peat soil microbial communities from Michigan Hollow, Ithaca, NY, United States - MHF15MN | ecosystem: Environmental > Terrestrial > Soil > Wetlands > Peat | place: USA... | reverse complement strand
GCGTCGTCAGCTACGAGCCGTCGATGCGCGACATCGTCATGCCGTCGAGCGCGAGCGCGTTCGCGGTGGGCGCGAACTACTTCCTCGCGAGGTGGAACGGCTCGCGCTGGAGCGTCGACGCGCCGCCCACGGGCACGCTGACGAGTGCGACGCTCCAGGGCGTCTGGTCGGACGCCCCGAGCAACGCCTGGGTGGCGGGCTCGCAGTCGACGATCGCGCATTGGGATGGCGCGCGCTGGAACCTCGTGAGCGACCTCCGGCGGCCGATCGCATCGCCCGTCGACAACTACAACGCGGTGTGGGGGAGCGGCGGATCCGTCTGGTTTGCCGGGGACGCGACGATTCTCCATTGCACTCCGGCGGGCGCCTGCGTGAACGACGCCGTCGCGGGCTCGGGTGCGCTGTACAGCGTCTGGGGCACGTCCGCGACGAACGCGTTCGCCGTCGGCGTGAACGGCCGCATCGTTCGCTATGACGGCAAGTCGTGGACGGCGATGGCCAGCCCGACGGGCGCGAGGTTGTCGCGTATTTGGGGCAGCGGACCGAACGACGTATGGGCGATCGGAGACACCGTCGCCGTCCACTATGACGGCAGCGCGTGGAAGCTCATGACGCAGAGCGTGTACGGCTCACAGTTCGGCCAGTACCAGCTCAATCCCGGCGGCTCGTTCCAGATGGCGCTGTGGGGAACGAGCGCGCGTGAGGTGTACGCCGCGACCTTCTTCGGACGGATTCTCCGAGGCGAGACCAGCAACTGGGGCGACATGTCGGGACCATTCCTGACCGGCATTGGCCGCGTCGTCGGCATCGGCGGCGTGACGGGCGGGTGCGCGATCGCGGTGACCGACGGGCAGTCGGGACTCGGAGGACCGATTCTCCTGCGCGGTGTGGGCCCGACTGGGTGCCTCGGTACGGCGATGACCGGACCGACCACGTGGCCGTGACGCTCCGGTCACTTTACACCACTATCACGGTGACCGAGTCGGCGGAGCTGGGACTGCCACATCAGCCGCGCAGCGCCAAGTCGCATTCGCTCCGCCGCTGAGAGCAAGGAGCCCGCCACGGGCCGGCCCGTGATGGCGGCGGAATCCGCGCCGCTGAACAGCGGGGCGACGATGAATGTGGAGACGATCTGCGTCGAGTCGCCGGCGGCGGCCAGGGAGTCGTGCCGCGTGAACGCGGTATGCGCCAGACCACCCGGATCGAACTCGATCGCCTCGACGACGAGCGCGTTCGGCGGCCTCACCTCGCGGATGACCCACAGCTGCAACGCTCGGCCGCTCGGGGCATTGCTCCGCGTCGGCGCGGCGACGCGGATCGTGTCGCCGACTCGGAGCGGGCCATGTCGCTCGGGCATGGCGGTCGTGCCTTCCGGCATCCACTCGAGCAGCGAGTCACGATCGGTCAGCAGCGTGAACGTCCGGCTGGGATCGCCCGGCACCATCGCGACCACGGTGTTGCCGCCGCCGGTGATTCTCCGATAGCCGGCGTAGCAGGTCCCCACGAGCGCGAGGATGACGAACGCCACAATGCCAAGGATCCATCGCCACATGTGAACGCTCGTGAGGTGCAGGGTTCGGTCGCGGAAGGCGGGCGATCAACGAACAGTAATACTCACGAACGCTCAGCGGAAATACGGCGTCTCGTTCACCCAATGAAAGCCGCGGTTCACGAGCAGGTACGACGACTCGCTTCGCCGGCGTAGCGTCATCTCGACCGAGTCCGGTCCGATTCGGCCGCGAAGCACGAGGTGTTGCGCGTCGGGGAACGTGTAGGCCAGCACGGTCTTGGCCGCGGTGTCCGGACCGGCCGTGAGCGTCGCGGTGTGTTTCAGGGTGTCCGTCAGCAAACGATATTGCGCGAGCGAGTCGGTCGCCAAACGCACGGACGCCCGTCGTCCTGCCGCGGAGAGGCGTCGCCAGCGTGTGGCGTCCGTGAGCAACGGCGGCTGGAGCGCGCCGTTCTTCACGACCTGCTCGACCTCGAAAACCCCATAGAGCGGCGGGTGCGGCGCGAGACGTCCTTGCCGGTAGTATCCGAGCTCCGTCCAGCAATGGCCGCCGATCATCCACAGCCCGAGCAACGCGCCGGCGATCTGCGCGTTGCGTCGCGATGCGGGCGTGACGAACAGCTCGGTGTGCCGCGGCGCCTCCGCCGACCGCTGACGAACGAAGACGTTCAGGAGCCGTGGAGCATCACACGCGACGAGCGCCGCGCACATCAGCAGCAAGTGAAACGAGAACTGCTTCACCGGAATGTCGTAGCTCATGTTCAACATGAACACGTTCGTCAGCACCACCGCACCGATGATCGCGCCGAGCGTCGTAGTGCGCCGAAAGAGCAGGAGCAGCCCGGCGAGAACCTCACCGGTGCCGGCGAAGATCTCGTACCCGACCGAAAAGCCGAGGAACGACCATGCGAAGCCGCCGGGCGCCGCTTCGCCGAAGTACTGCGTGAGGCGGACGGGATTCATCGGCTCGAACTGGTTCGGAAAGACCTTGTCGAATCCGTAGCCGAACAGAATCGACGCGAGCGTGAAGCGGAGATAAAGCTGAAACGCGGTGAACAACTTCCGGTGCGAGCGATGTCTCCGGTCGATCGCTGTCCAGACGATCGCGCCGATGAGCGCGAGGCTGAGCATCGCGACCACTTGGACCCAGTCGAAGAGCTTGTCGCCGCTGCCGGACGGTTGGATGCTCACGGGATGCGAGAGCCGCAACACGTGTGCGCCGACCCATGGCACCACCACGCGCCACATCGCGTCGGACGTGTCTCGGAGGAAGTCGACGCCCGGGAGCTCGTCGAGCGGTCCGGGATACGTGTAGAGCAAGATGTAGATGAACGCGAATCGAAAACCGGCGCGTTGCGCCAGGCTCCACTCGCCCGACTCCACCGCCGGCGCCGCGGCGCGATCGGAGTGCGGCGAGTAGGTCGCGCCGGCCTCGGAGGCTCGTGCCAGGTCTGGTTGCGTCATTCGTCGGTGGGTGAAGACGAGTCCCGCAAGGCGACGGCGCCGTTCTCCAAGAATAGAACCACCCCGCGACGACGCCGCCATGGTCGTCGCGGGGCCTGGATTCATGCCGAGGATGCGAGCGCGGCGTCGAGCACCGACTGCATCTCGTCCGAGCAAGCTTGCAGCTCCGGAGCCGCGGTCGCGCCGGCCGCAAGCAGCAGTCGCGCGACCTCGGCATGATTTGCCCGCTTGTTGCCGGAGTTTCGCGAGCCGTGGCAGCACCAGCTCAACGGGGTCCCGTTGTAGGTCGCTTCGCGCGCGTTGATCAGCGCGCGCCCGGACGGATTCCTGAGCAGCGCGGCGACGCATTCCACCGATCCTTCCCATGCCGCGCAGTGCAATGCGTTGCCGCCCGTAGGACCCGTAACGCCCGGCGCGGCGGGATCGAACCCGAGCTCCAGCATGAGCTCGACCGCGGGCGCGTTCGCCGCCCACGCCTCGTCGGTCAACGCGTGCCGGTCCGCGCCGGCCAAGCGCTCGACGATGCCGGGATGCTCACGCACGATCGCACGAGCATCATCGGCGTCGCCCTGGTTGCACGCGAGCAGCAGCTGCTGCTCCGGCGGCGCCATGCTTCGCAGCGCGGCGAGCGTCGCGAGTTGCTTGAACCGGGCTGCTGTCTGCAGCGGCGTCATGTTGTGCCCGATGGTCCAGAGATAGATGTGGAAGCTCGAGGGCGGTTTCTCGCCGTATTCGCCTTGGCCGGTTCGAAGTCGCAACAGCGTCGGATCCGCGGCGACCATCGCACGCGCGCGATCCGTGAGCCCGAGCGCCGCGGCCAGGAAGATGTCGACAGAGGCGCCACGCTCGACGAGATGTCGCGCGAGCGAGAGGCGGGATGTCTTCGGATCGTCGGCGTCGCCGAGCATCCATTCCGCCGGCGTCGAGCGGTGGTCGACGTCTCTCGCGTTCACGTCGGCGCCAGCGTCGAGCAACAGGTCGGCGACCGCGTGCGATCGCGCGAAGTGGAGCGGCGTCTGCCCGTCGCCGCCGCGCTCGTGCACGCGGGAGGGATCATCGGTGAGCATCAGCGACAACAGATCGAGACGGTCGAGATGCGCCGCCGCGCACGCGTCAGGCACAGCGCCGGCGGCGAGCAGGCGTTCGGCCACCGCGGGGCTCGCGCCGTAGAGTGGATGGAACCCTCCCGCCCACCAACTGCTCTTGCGGTTCGGATCGGCGCCGAACTCCAGCAAGACATCGACGACCTCGACGTCGTCGCCGACCGTGACGAGCGCCGGCGAGTCGAACCCGAAGATCGGCTCGTTGATCGCGGCGCGCACCTCGGCATGTTGCTGCAGCAGGCGGCGGAGCGCCGTTGCCTCTCCACTCCGCACGGCGGCCTTCATCCGCTCCACGGGCGGTTGCGCCTCGCGAGTCTTCGTCTCGACGTGCTCCTTGAGCGCGCGCCAGCTGTCGAAGCCGTACTCGCGCGCCAGGACGAACTGCGCGTCGGCCAGCACGATGGTCGACTTCCGCGGCAATTCGGCACGGACGCGCGCGCGTGCTTCGTCCTCGCCGCGATGAAATGCGGCGAGAAGCTCCTTCGCCAGGTTTCGCTGTTGCTCCAGATCCGCGCGCGCGGGGAGCGTCCGCCGGAATTCCGACGACATACTCGGGCCTCCTTCGTAGTGGCCGGCGTCCGCACAATCGGCCGAAAGAGGTCGAGACTCAGGGCACGTCAGAGCATCAGGTGGGCGCAGCCCTTTCCGCGGACCGGTGGCGTCCTGGTCGCCAGTCCTGGGAAGTTAGATCGTTTTCGTGCCGAGTGAAGGCCCGACGGATGCTCGGCTCGCTACCGATACTCGTCCATCAATTCCGCCAGCGCCGCGCTCCCCGGGCACAGCTCCTCGTACGGCAGGTCGACGAGCGGGCGGTCGACGGTGCCCGCGACGGCATGCATGTCCGCCGCCGACTCGTCGATGTAGAGCAGCCCTGTGACCACCTCGCCGCGCCGCTGACGCTCGCGCACGTACGCGTAGGCCGCGTCGCGGTCCGTCGGGTCGTACTCTTCGCCGACTTTCCGAAAGCGCACGACGCTCCCGTCGTGCATGGTCACGCTCACCGCGCCGCTGTCGGGCGTCTCCGCCGTGATCTCGCGACGCAACGGCACGAAGTCGACCGGCGCAATCTCGTGATAGTGCTCGCGCGTGAACCGGTAGCTCTTCGTCGACGACTCGTGATCGTTGAAGCTCACGCACGGCGAGATGACGTCGACCAGCGCGAAGCCGTTGTGCTTCATCGCCGCCTTGAGGATCGGCGTGAGCTGCGCCTTGTCGCCCGAGAAGCTGCGGGCCACGAACGTCGCGCCGAGCGTGAGCGCGAGCAGCACGGGGTCGATCGGCGGCTGGAGGTTCGGCTCGCCGCGCTTCGACTTCGACCCGATGTCGGACGACGCCGAGAACTGTCCCTTCGTGAGGCCGTAGACGCCGTTGTTCTCGAGCACGTACATCATGTTCACGTTGCGGCGAATGGCGTGGCAGAGCTGCCCCAACCCGATCGACAACGAGTCGCCGTCGCCCGAGATCCCGATGTACGCGAGGCTGCGATTGGCCGCGTTGGCGCCGGTCGCCAGTGCCGGCATTCGCCCGTGCACGCCGTTGAAGCCGTGTGACTGCTTCAGGAAGTATGCGGTCGTCTTCGACGAGCAGCCGATTCCGCTCATCTTCGCCGCGCGGTGCGGCGGCAGCTCGAGCTCCCACAGCGCCTGGACGAGCGCGGCGGTGACGGAGTCGTGTCCGCACCCGGCGCAGAGCGTCGACATCGCGCCCTCGTAGTCGCGCTTGGTGAGCCCGAGGGAGTTCTTCGGGAGCGAGGGGTGGCGGACCGGCGGTTTCGTTATGGATGTCATAGCTGGGGAGAGGCGAACGGCGTACGGCGCTGTTGTGTCACGCTGTTCTCACCGGTTGGGCCATGGAGCCAATTGCAGGTCCCTCGCTACGCTCCGGATGACCGAGCTGGGGTGCAATCGCTCGAGTGACCACGGCAGCAGTGAGAGGCAACCCACCGTAATCGAGGATCGACGCCATCCGATCGCGCGCGACACCCGTCTCGATCGCGAGCAACGAACGCAGTTGCCCATCGCGATTCTGCTCGACGACATAGCAGCGCGGGTGCGCCTCGATGAACGCGCGCACGCTCGGGGGGAACGGGAACGCGCGCAAGCGCATGTAGTCCACCGACTGGCCGCTGCTCCGCAACCGGTCGACCGCCTCGAGCACCGCGGCGTGACAACCGCCGAGCGAGATGATCCCGATCGACGCCGCGCTACCGTTGCCACCCTGCAGATTGAGCTCCGGTGCCGGCACGGCCATCGCGGCCGTCTCGAGCTTCTTCGACAGACGATCGACCACTTCCAGATACTCGGCCGCGTCCTCGGTGTATGTCGCGTGCTTCGTATGACCGGATCCGCGCGTGAAATAGCCGCCGCGTGGAGACACGCCCGGGTACGTGCGCGCCGCGATGCCGTCGCCGTCCACGTCGAGGTAGCGCGAGAATCGCTGGATGTGCTCCAGCTCCTCGGCGCCGAGAACCTTGCCGCGATCGGGACGATACGCGTCGTCCCAGGTGAAGCGCTTGCACATCCAGTCGTTCATGCCGATGTCGAGATCCGACACCACGAACACCGGCGTTTGAAAACGCTCGGCGAGGTCGAACGCCTGGGCGCCGAGGTAGAAACACTCCTCCGGATTCGCCGGAAAGAGCGCGATGTGCTTCGTGTCGCCGTGGGAGAGATACGCGATCGACAGCAGGTCGCCCTGCTGCGTGCGCGTCGGCATCCCCGTGGACGGACCGGTGCGCTGGATGTCGAAGAAGACTCCAGGGACTTCCGTGTAGTAGGCGAGTCCGATGAACTCGCTCATCAGCGAGATGCCTGGTCCCGCAGTCGAGGTGAACGCGCGCACGCCCGCCCAGCCGGCGCCGATCACCATGCCCGCCGCGGCCAGCTCGTCTTCGGCCTGAATGAGCGCGTACTTTCGCTGCTTCGTGGCCGCATCGATGCGATAGCGCTCGCAATACTCCTTGAACGCTTCCATCAGTGACGTCGACGGCGTGATCGGATACCATGCGCCCACGGTCGCGCCGGCGAATACGGCGCCGAGCGCCGCGGCGGAGTTGCCGTCGAGCAGGACGCTGTCCTTCGTCGCGTCCATCCTCTCGAGATGGAACGGAAGCGGACAGTGGTAATTCGCCTTCGCGTAGTCGTAGCCGAGCTTGATGGCGCGATGGTTCGCGTCGAGCAGGGCGCGCTTCTTGGCGAACTTCTCCTGAAGCATCTCGCCCACCACGTCCATGTCGATCTCGAGCAGCGCCGCCAGCGCCCCGACGTACGTGATGTTGCGCAGGAGTGTCCGGTTCCGGTCGCCCTCGAACGACTCGACGCACATCTTGCCGAAGGGAATGCCGAGGATCGTGATGCCTTCGCGCACGAGATCGGCGTCGAGCGGCCACGACGAGTCGTAGAGCAGGTATCCACCCGGCCGCACGGCGGCGACGTCCTTGGCGTACGTCTCCGGATTGAGCGCGACGACGAGGTCGACATGCTCCGGCCGCGCGGTGTAGCCGTCTTTGCTCACCCGGATCTCGTACCACGTCGGCAGCCCCTGGATGTTCGACGGGAAGACGTTCTTGCCCGTGACCGGAATGCCCATGCGGAAGATGGCCTGCATGAGCAGGCTGTTCGCGCTCGCCGAGCCGGTGCCGTTGACCGTGCCGATCTTGAAGGCAAAGTCGTTGATCGGGGTTGGGGGTTGGCGATTGGGGGTTGGGGAAAGTTGCTCAGACATTGGGAACCGCCTTGGCCGTCCCCCAGCCCCCAACCCCCATGCCCCGTCCGGCATATGGAATCAACAGCTCGAACTGACTCATGTCCCACGCGGCCGTCGGGCATCGTTCGGCGCACAACCCGCAATGCAGACACACGTCCTCATCCTTCACCATGATGCGCTTGGTCTGGGGGAGCGGCGCCGACGTGTAGATCTCCTGCTTGGGATTGATCGCGGGCGCCGACAGATGCGCGCGGAGGTCGAAGTCGTCGGCGGTGTCGCGTGTGATCGTCAGGCAGTTGACCGGACAGACGTCGATGCACGCGTCGCACTCGATACAGAGGCTCGCCGCAAAGTGCGTCTGCACGTCGCAGTTGAGGCAGCGCTGCACTTCCTTGGCCGTCTCCTCCGCGCTGAACCCGAGCTCGACTTCGACGCCGAGGCTCGCGAAGCGCTTCGTCAGCTCGGCGTGCTGCATCTTGGTGCGCGGCAGCGAGCTGTAGTCGTTGTTGTAGCTCCACGCGTGCATGCCCACCTTGGAGCTGGTGAGCGTCATGCCGTACGCGGGGCGGTCGGTGAGCGACACGCCGTGGCAGTGATTGTGGATCGAGATCGCCGCTTGATGCCCGTGCTCCACCGCCCAGATGATGTTCTCCGGGCCCCACGCCGCGTCGCCGCCGAAGAAGACGCCGGCGCGCGTCGACTGCATCGTCGTTCGATCGACGATTGGCATCCCGTGCTTGTCGAAGTCGACGCCGATGTCGCGCTCGAGCCATGGGAACGCGTTCTCCTGACCAATCGCGAGGATGACGTCGTCGCACGGCAGGACGACCGTGTCGATGACCTCGCTCTTCTGCTTGCCGTTCTCCTCGGACCAACGCAGGCGCTCCATCTCGAGTCCGACGAGCTTCCCGTTCTCGAGGACGAACCGCTTCGGCGCGTGATTCTCGACGATGTCGACGCCCTCTTCCTCGGCGTCCTCGAGCTCCCATGGCGACGCCTTGAAGTACTTGCGGCCGCGGCGCGCGATGACCTTCACGTCCTTTCCACCCAGGCGACGCGACGTGCGGCAGCAGTCCATCGCCGTGTTGCCGACGCCGATGATCAGCACACGCTCGCCGATGCGCTCGATGTGGCCGAAGTGCGCCGAGGCGAGCCACTCGATGCCGATGTGAATGTTCGCCGCGGCTTCGATGCGGCCGGGGATGTCGAGATTCTTGCCGGTGGGCGCGCCGCTGCCGACGAAGACCGCATCGAACCCTTGGCCCAGAAGATCGCGCAGGCTCGTGACCGGCGAGTTGTACCGGATGTCGACGCCCATGTCGAGGATGTAGCCGACTTCTTCATCGAGTACGTGCGCGGGCAGGCGGAACGATGGAATGTTGATCCGCATCAGCCCGCCCGGCTCGGCGAGCTTCTCGAAGATCACGACCTCGTAGCCCAAGGGCATGAGATCGTTCGCGACGGTGAGCGACACCGGTCCGGCACCGACGAGCGCGACGCGCTTTCCATTCTTCTCGGCGGGCGCCTTCGGAAGAAACTCGCTGATGTCGTCGCGATGGTCGGCGGCGACGCGCTTGAGCCGGCAGATCGCGACCGGCTTTCCGTCGACGCGGCCGCGGCGGCACGCGGGCTCGCATGGCCGGTCGCACGTCCGCCCGAGGATGCCGGGGAACACGTTGGATGCTCGGTTGAGCAGGTACGACTCGGTGTATCGTCCCTGGGCGATGAGGCGGATGTACTCGGGGACGTTGGTGTGGGCGGGGCACGCCCACTGGCAGTCCACCACTTTATGGTAGTACTGCGGATTGGCGACGTCCGTGGGCGCCCGGGACGGGCCGGGCGGGCGGGCTGTTGCGGTCACTCGACGTGGCTCCTTTGGGCAGGGCCGTGGGCGTATTTCATATGATCAGCCCCGGGGAGGACTGGGGCAAGGGCGGCCGCGACACCCGCTAGGCCCGCAGCCGAGGCTGCGTCCTCCGAAATCCGCGCGGCGCAATCCGTTCGGGGCATACCGGATGCGTTGGAGACGGAGTCATCGGAGGTTGTCGTTGTGAAGTTGTCGAGACTCTTGAGCGCGCTGTCGCTCGTCGTTTTTGCCCCGTTCGTGCTCGGCGGACAGAATCCCGCGCCGTCGCACCAGCACGCTGGCATGGCTACTCAGCCCGCCGCCGCGCCCGCCGCGCGGAGGATGATCCTTCGGAACGCAGTCGCCGAGCGCATGCCACCAGTGATGATGGATGCGGCCTCGATGTTCCTTGGCTGCACGGGCGAGCTGCAGTTGACCGATTCACAGGTCACGCGGCTCGCCGCGATCGCGCGTCGCGCTGAGACGCGGCAGACCGCCCTGCGCGCGCGGATGGACTCGGCCATGGTGGCGATGCGGTCAACGGACGGCTCGTCGATGCCTCGGGATGGCGCGATGGGCGAGATGATGATGACGATGATGCGAATGCCGATGCCGACTGATGCGGAGCGGAAGGCCCAGCACGAGGACGACCGTGACGCGTTCTCCGTGTTGACGCCCGACCAGCTCGCGACGGCGTGGGAGAAGATGGCCGCGCATCACGCCGGCGCGGGCGGCCACGGCATGTAGCCGCGCGTCCGAGGTCAGCGAACGCGAACGGCCACCGGGAACTTCGTGTACGCCTGAACGTCGAGCGTGTAGTCGCCCCGCGGGAGCGACACCTCGGCGTCGAGCGTTTCGCCGGGCGAGATGTGGAGGTGCGCGCCGGTGGTCGCGATGCGCCGCGGCGGGATCGTCATACCGTCCTTCGCAACGACACGCCATGACACGGGCGTGCTGTCCGTCGACGGATGGAGTTGGCCCAGCACTTCTTCCTGCACCGTGATGTTCACGATGCGGAGGCGATGCGTCACGCCGGCGCGAAGGCGAATCGTGTCGGCCGGCGTTCCGCCGTTGAGCACGTCGATCGCGCTGTCGCCCTTGCCGCGCTGGCTGAACAGGAGGACGTGATCGGTCTCGGGGTTCCATCTCGCGCCCGGCTCGAGCACGACGATGGCCCCGTAGAGGCCCGACGCGAGTTGATGGATCTCGTCGGCGTGCGCGTGATACATGAACGTTCCGCTGCGCGGCGGCGTGAATCGCGCGACGAACGAGTCGCCGGGCGCGATCATCGGCGCGACTGCTCCGGCTTTCCCGCTCCAGCCACCGACGCCGTCGTAGTAGCTCTCGAGCTCGATGCCGTGCCAGTGCACAGTCGTGGGCGCGTGCAGGCCGTTGACGACGGAGATCTCAACCGGTTCGCCGCGCACGAGTGTGAGCAGCGGACCGGGAATGGGTCTCGCCCCATCGTCGCGGCCGCGCGCCCCGTCGTCGAGCGAGAACACGAACGCCGGCGTGCGGTCCTGGTAAAACGAGGCGACCTCGTGCGTCACGAGCCGCATCCGCCGCGCCGGTGCCACCGACGGCACCGCGCCCTCGCCGCGGACGGAAATGCCGAGGATGAGGCCCGCCATCGTCGTGTACGGGTGATCGTCCGCACCGTGCGACACGAGCGAGTCTGGAGGCTTGGTGCCGGCGAGGTGATACAGTTGCTCGCCCGACATGTGGAAGCCCTTGTGACAATGAAAGAGCCAATTGCCGGGCCGCACCGGTGCCCACGAGATGAGCGCGCTTCCCAGCTGGCGCACGCTCTCCGTCACGACCATCGGCCGCGCGTCGGGGGCGTACACGGTGTCGCGCTCCATGTCGCCACGCGCATCCACACGGAAGTAAAACCCGTGCAGGTGCATCGGGTGCTCGGTGTCGGTGGCGTTGAGGACTCGCCAGTGCACCGAGTCGCCGACGGCGAGATCGAAGCGTTCGCTGTGCGGCCACGTCTTGCCGTTGATCCCCTGTACGAAGGGCGAGTCGTCCGTCGTGTCCTTCGACCACGAGGTGATGACGAGCACGCGGTCCGCGGCGCTCGGCGACCGCGTGCTGTCGACGACGAGCGCGCCGACGAGTTGCGTGTTCCCCACGCGCTCATCGAGCACATGCCGCCCACGCAGCCGCATGGCGCGATAGAAGAACGCTCCGGCACGGTCGGCGACGAAGTCGACGGTGCGTGACGCGCCGGGGTTGAGCGGAACGGTGTCGCGGAGGACGCAGGCGTTGGACAACGGCGCGCAGAGCACGAGCGTGTCGGTGAGCGCGTTTCTGAGCGTCAAACGAATGCGCGTACCGATGCTCGTGCGAAGCAGCGGACCGGGAACCATCGGCTCCCCGCCTTCGGCAGCGAATGCCGCGATCCTGAGGCTCGGCCCCGAGTCCGCGGCCGGGAACCAGCGCGCCGGCGTCGCGACGACGCGAAGGGCAAGTATGCCGTTTTCCAGCGTTCCGCCGCTGGTGCGGTTGTCGTTGGCTCGCGCGGTCGCCAGCCGATAGTTGGGTCCGGTGCAGGCGGCGACCAGGGCCACGAGCACCAGCGTGGCGCCGAACCGTCGGTCTCTCACCGCGACGTGCTCCGTGTGATTGAGTCCACGATCTCGCCGTCGGGCGACCGAGCGGAGGGAGGGGCGGACTTGCAAACGTACGGCAGAAGATGGACGCGGGTAAGCGGGCAAAACAGTGGAGCGCCACTCGCCGCTCGAACACGGAAGATACCCGACGGGCGGCGGTCTGGTTGCGGGATCGTCCGGCGCGGAGTACGGTAGAGGCCCACGTTGCGTGGACTCATTCCTCCAGAGGGAGGGACCAATGGCAGTCACGCAGTCGCTGTCCGTGAACGGCACGCCGATCACGGCCGACCTCGACCCGCGAACACTTCTCGTCGACTTCCTCCGCGATACCCTCGGACTGACCGGCACACACGTCGGGTGCGATACGGGCCAATGCGGCGCGTGCACCGTGCATCTGAACGGAAACGCCGTGAAGTCGTGCACGATCCTCGCCGCGCAGGCCGCCGGCGCGAGCGTCGTGACGATCGAAGGCCTCGCCGGCGCCGACGGCACGATGCACCCCATGCAGGCGGCGTTCAAGGAATGCCACGGCCTGCAGTGCGGGTTCTGCACGCCGGGCATGGTGATGAGCGCGATCGATCTCGTGAACCGGTGCCCGGGCGCGTCCGAGGAGACGATTCGCGCCGAGCTGGAGGGCAACCTGTGCCGGTGCACGGGCTATCACAATATCGTCAAGGCTGTCCAGCAGGGCGCCGCGGCGATGGGCGTCGGTGCCGGCGTCTCCAGGAGCGACGCGAAGTATCCTTCGACGCTGGAGGCATCGTGGGCACGAGCGTAATCGGCCAGTCGGTCCGACGGAAAGAGGACGTTCGATTCCTCACCGGGGCCGGGCAGTACACGAACGACGTCGTCGTTCCTCACACGACCCACGCCTACTTCCTGCGCTCGCCACACGCGCACGCGAACATCCGGTCGATCGACACGAGTCGCGCGACGTCTGCGCCCGGCGTCGTGGCCGTCTTCACCGGCGCGGATCTCACCGGCGTGAACGGGCTGCCCTGCGGGTGGCTCATCACGAGCACCGACGGCACGCCCATGAAGGAGCCGCCGCATCCGGTGCTCGCCCAGGGCAAGGTGCGTTACGTCGGCGATGGCGTCGCTCTCGTGATCGCCAATACGCTGCACCAGGCAAAGGACGCCGCCGAACTGATCGATGTGGACTACGACGTGCTCCCGTCGGTCGTCCACTGCCTCGACACGCTGAAGCCCGGCGCGCCGCAGCTCCACGAGGCGGCCCCGGGCAACAAGTGCTACACGTGGGCCTTGGGCGACAAGGCCGCGACCGACGCCGCGTTCGCCAAGGCGGCGCACGTCACCACGCTCGACATCGTCAACAACCGGCTCATTCCCAACGCCATCGAGCCGCGCGCCGCGACGGCGACGTACAGCCGCGCCGACGACAGCTACACCCTCCACGTCGCGAGCCAGAACCCGCACGTCGAGCGGTTGCTGATGACGGCCTTCGTGCTCGGGCTTCCGGAGCACAAGGTGCGCGTCATCGCGCCCGACGTCGGCGGCGGCTTCGGGTCGAAGATCTTTCTCTATCCCGAAGAGACGGCCATGGTGTGGGCGACGAAGAAGGTCAATCGCCCGATCACCTGGGTCGCCGAACGCAGCGAGTCGTTCCTCTCCGACGCGCACGGCCGCGACCACGTGACGCACGCCGAGCTGGCACTCGACATCAACGGCAAGTTCCTCGCAATGCGAGTGCACACGACCGCGAACATGGGGGCGTACCTGTCGACGTTCGGGTCGTGCATCCCGACGATTCTCTACGCAACGCTCCTCGCGGGCCAGTACACGACGCCGGCGATCTATTGCGAGGTCACGGCGACGTTCACGAAC
>Ga0326726_10003670_pt1 | contig 14088 bp, 17 predicted proteins | sample MHFenrmetagenome_2_FD_207603 | JGI IMG/M metagenome (GOLD analysis project Ga0326726, IMG submission 207603) | Lab enriched peat soil microbial communities from Michigan Hollow, Ithaca, NY, United States - MHF15MN | ecosystem: Environmental > Terrestrial > Soil > Wetlands > Peat | place: USA... | reverse complement strand
AAGTATGGCACGCTCGATGGCTGCGTGGAGCAGTTGTCGGACAATCGAGTGACATGACCCTCCCTTGACACGACCAGCTCGCGCGACATTGTGTTCCACCCACATTACAACGTATGGAGATTCGTTCGCACGATCGGCATCTGCCTTGTCCTACTCATCGTGGGGAGCGGCGCTTGGGTCCAAGCCGGCGAACCAGTCCCGGATCTCGAAGTCTTTGTTCGCGCCGGCTGTCCTCATTGCGAAGCCGCGAAGGTCTTTCTCGGCGAACTTCGGCGTGAGCAGCCATCGCTTCGAATCGTCGTCCACGACATAGCTGAGAATTCAGTTGCTCGGCAGCGGCTCGGAATGCTGGCTGCCGAACGGGGAATCACCAACATTGGCGTCCCAACCTTCCTTATCGGCACAGAGCTGATTATTGGATTCCTCTCAGCAGATACGACCGGAGCAGAGATTCGCGCCAGACTCGACCGGCACACGCAAGGCGCCTCACCGCCGCCAGCCGTCGAGAGCATCCAGACCAAATGGTTCGGCGAGCTCCGTGTCGGGAATCTGGGCCTTCCGCTGTTCACAATCGTTATCGGACTCCTGGACGGATTTAACCCTTGCTCCATGTGGGTACTGATATTTATGTTGTCATTATTAGCAGGCCTGGACAATCGGCCGAAGATGTTGCTGATTGCCGGGACGTTCGTTGCCGTCGAGGGCATCGCGTACTTCGCGTTCATGGCGGCGTGGCTCAACATGTTCTTATTGATCGGTCTCTCCCGCATCACCGAACTGATCTTGGGGAGCATTGCCGGACTGGTCGGAGTGCTCAACATCAAAGACTTTTGGGCATTCCGGCGTGGGATCTCGCTCGGAATCCCAGAAGCGGCTAAACCAGGCCTCTATGCGAGGATGCGACGAATCCTCCAGGCCGAGAACATCCTCGCCGCACTCCTAGGGACAGTGATGCTTGCCGTGTTGGTGCAAGCGGTCGAGTTGGTATGCACGGCGGGACTGCCTGCTCTCTACACACGCATTTTGACAATGCAACAGCTTGAGCGGTGGGTCTATTATGGATATCTGGCTCTCTACAATGTGGCTTACATGCTGGACGATGTTCTCGTGCTCACACTAGGGGTCATCACGATGAGCCACTATAAACTTCAGGAACGCGAGGGCCGATGGCTCAAGCTGATCAGCGGGATCGTGATGGTCGGATTGAGCACGGTCATGATTGTGAAACCAGACTGGCTGATGTAACCCTTCTGCCCCTACAGAAACAAGGAATGTGCCGTGCTGGACGATTCGAAGCGATCGCAGCTCGCCTTGCCCGTCCTAGCCCTGACTCAAGAAGAAACCTTGCCTCAGCATGAAGCCGAGGATATTCTCCTCCAAACCCTCGTAACGTTGCGGGCATGACAAGGCACAACACAATCGGGATGAGTGACGGCGCCATGACATTGATCGCAGCCAGTCGAGTGGGCAACCGAGCATGAAGCAGATTAAACCTTTGTTCCAACCGCCTCCAGCATCCGGGAGTCTGGCATCGGGACCGGTCATCCTGCGCGATGGCACGACTGCATCTCTCCGCCCCACCCGTGCGGAGGACCAGGCGATGATGCAACGATTCATCGATCGGTTGTCACCGGCATCCAGACGTCATCGATTCTTCTCTGAAACCGCGCCCCCTGCCGACACGATCGCATCGCTCTGCGATTCCTCGAACCCGTCCAAGCAAGTCACCGTTATGGTCACGAGAACCATCGCCGGACAGCCGCGTATCATCGCCACCGGCTCCTACTGGGCGCGGACCGGCGACGAGGCCGAGGTGGCCATGGCTGTCGATGACGACTTTCATGGGAAAGGGCTGGGCACGATCCTGCTCGAACGGTTGGCGATGCTGGCCATACACCGAGGCTTTACCAGACTGTGGGCGGTCACACACACTGACAATATGGCCATGCGAGAAGTCTTCCGGGAATCCGGGTACCCGGTCCACGAAACCTATGCAGGCGGCGACATGCAAGTCGGGCTTTCGCTGCATCAGACCGAGAGCACGACGACCCGCTTGGAGTTGCGCGAGCGCATCGCCACGGCCGCCTCGCTCCGCCCGTTCTTCTATCCTCGTTCCGTGGCCGTGATCGGAGCATCCCGCGATCCCACGAGCATCGGCTACCGGATCGTCGAAGCCCTCGCCGGCAACCGGTTTCGCGGCATCATCTATCCGGTGAATCCCAAGGCAACAACCATTGCTGGCTTGACCGCCTTCTCGTCCGTCGCCGCGATCCCCGACGCCGTCGATCTGGCGGTGATTGTCGTGCCGCGTGATGCGGTGCTGCCCGTCCTCACCGAATGTGCGGGCAAAGGCATCAGCTCCGTGATCGTGATCTCCTCTGGCTTTGCCGAATCAGGCCCAGAGGGAAAGCAGGCCCAGAACCGTCTCGTGGACACTGTCCGTCAACAGGGGATGCGCATGATCGGACCGAACTGCTTCGGGCTGCTGAATACCGATCCGGCCATCCGTCTCAACGCCACGTTTACGTCGGCCTTTCCCCCCTCAGGTCGCATGGCCATGGCCTCACAGAGTGGCGCACTGGGACTCGCGATCCTCGCTGCGGCCCACCGATTACAGCTGGGAGTGTCCTCGTTCGTCAGCGTGGGGAATAAAGCCGACGTCTCCACGAACGATCTTCTGCAATATTGGGAAGACGACCCTTCCACCGACATCATTCTCCTGTATCTGGAGTCCTTCGGAAATCCTCGACGCTTTGCGAGAATTGCGCGGCGCGTCGCTCGCCGCAAACCGATCGTGGCGATCAAATCAGGTCGGAGTCTTGCCGGACGGCGCGCGGCCAGCTCGCACACCGCCGCACTCGCATCGAGCGAGGTTGCCGTGGACACACTCTTTCAGCAGTCCGGAGTGATCCGTGCAGACACCTTGGATGAGCTCTTCGCCCTGGCCCGAGGGCTTGCCGATCAACCCTTGCCGAAAGGAAAGCGCGTCGGCATCATCACCAATGCCGGCGGCCCTGCGATCCTCTGCACCGACGCCTGTGAAGCGGGCGGGTTGTCTGTCCCCGAGCTGTCCAAGGCGACCACCGCGGCCCTGTCAGCATTTTTACCTCCCGCCGCCTCGGTGAAGAACCCGGTCGATCTGATCGCATCCGCCACTCCGGACCACTATACAAACGCGATCACCACCCTGCTCGCCTCTAAAGAGGTCGATGCCCTGATTGTCCTCTATATCTCCGTGACGGTCGGCGACGCGGCCGGTATTGCGAACGGGATTTTGCGCGGGATATCCACTGCCAGACAAGCCGATGGCACCCACATTCCGATCTACATCTGTTGGATGGCGGAAGGAGATCTCGAACGGACCTTTCAGACAGCGAACGAGAAAATTCCCACATTTCCATTGCCCGAGCATCCGGCAATCGTGCTCAGCAAAGCTTGCCGCTATGAAGAATGGCGCGCACAGCCGCTCGGCATGATTCCCGATTTCGACGATATGGACTTCGGTATCGCTCGAGCCATCTGTGTCAAGACCCTGTCTCAAGAAGGGCTCGGATGGCTGACCGTCGAGGACACGAGAGCCCTCCTCGCCTCCGCGAAACTCCCTGTGGCAACGGGCGGAATCGCAAAGACCGTGGAACAGGCAGTGGCATTGGCCCGTGAAGTGGGATTCCCCGTGGCCGTCAAGCTCGCGTCACACCAGATCTTGCACAAAACTGAAATGGGCGGAGTGCATTTGAGTCTAGCGAATGAGCAAGCCGTGAGGAATTCGTTTGAAGCGATTCGGGCCAGGCTCGTACAGGAAAACAAACTGGATGCGATGGAAGGCGTGCTCGTCCAGCCGATGCTGTCAGGCGGCACGGAAGTGATGGTCGGCGTCACCCACGACCCGCTCTTCGGCCCGCTGATCGCGTTCGGTCTCGGCGGAATTCATGTGGAGATTCTAGGCGACGTGCGGTTTCGGATTACCCCCCTCACCGACCGCGATGCAGCTGAAATGGTGCGCGAGATCAAGGGTTATCGATTGCTACAAGGCTACCGAGGCCACCCTGCAGCGGATGTGGAAGCGATCGAAGACGTGCTACTGCGTCTCTCCCGCCTCGTCGAAGAAATTCCCGAGATCAGCGAACTTGACTTAAACCCGATCTTCGCCCTGCCGCCAGGACAAGGTTGCCGGATCGTGGATGCCAGAATTCGTGTTGAGAATCTGAAGGGGATAGGCGGTATATAGAAAAGAGCCCTGCTGATCAAGGCAGCGTCTTCAACCAGGCTTTGATATCGGCCATCTGTTGCTCCGTCAAGGCGTCTTTTAACGGTGGCATCACGTGTCGCCCTTCGGACAGGATCTTCCAGAATGCCTGCTCGTTCGACAGCACGGGATTACCCGCCAATCGTGGACCGATGCCTCCTGTCGCTCGTTGGCCATGACAGACGACGCAACTGGCGTTGTAGAGCCCCTCGCCGCGTGTGGTGTCCCCCGCGGGATGCATTGAAGCCATGCCGCTCGAACTATTTCTATCGGCGCCCTGTGGCCCACCATCGCTCGCCCGAGCGAGATGGTCGTCCACGTTGATGGTGGCTCCTAGGAGCAACACCGAGAGGGCAAGGGGGATCAAGAAGTTTTGCATGGGCGCGGTTCTCTTTCTTCCCCCTGCATCACAGAAACACTGCATCATTTGCTTTTCGCGGAGCCTTCACTCCTGAGGAGAGCCAGGTAGGCCAGCGTGTCGGTGAGTTCTTGATTGGTCATGGTCGTATCCGCAAACATGCCGGTTCCCGGATGTCCTTCCCGGATTGCCTGTGCGCGCTGTTTGTCAGTTTTCAGGGATAGCGCCTTTGGATTTCTCAAATCGACCGGCGGAGGGTTGAGCTGCGCGATGAGCGCGGCGGTGTCGGCTGCGAGTTGCGGTCGTTGATCCTTGTTCCCATCAATACCATGGCAGTAGTGGCACACGCCCTTCCCATTGAAGACTGCTCTGCCTCGTTCGGCATCGCCTGCCGCCTTTGTGCTTTTGGGTGCCGGTGGGGCTTCGGCCCAAGCATTCATCTCAGGCATGTGTGTAAACCCAATCGCCAACCAGCCCACTAGTAGAAAGCCGGCAAGAGAGAACCCCCTCAGAATCTTACGCATCGAGTCAGTCACCTCGCAACCCTCCCGATTGATCCCCGTCAGTGCTGTCCGCAACAGAGCTTGTACCGCTCCTCCGGGATGTTCTCCATATTTTGAAAAACGGTGTCGCGATCTTCCAGACCGGCCACCTGATCGATGGCGGGATAGAGTGCCCGCTCTTCTTTTCTGTTGTGGGAACCGAGTATATCCAACAGCGCCTGTTCCTCCTGGTCACTGTCGGGATTCTGCGCCGCCACTTTGCCATGAATGGCCTCAAGCTGCTGCCCGATCTGGCGATGCTCCGCTCGCATCACAACAGTCGGCCCTTCTTCCGACCTGCCGGTTCTCTCTTCCCACAACGGAAACAGCAGATCTTCTTCCCACACAATATGACGCTGCAAGCCGACCTTGAATGCCTTGAACGCTTCTGTAGCCTTGGGAAAGTCAGACCGCTTCAACTGTTGAAAGGTCTTGAACAACTCATCCAGCCGGTCATGATCCTTTTCAAAGAATTTGCTGATGGTGTTTTGCTCACTCATGATGCCTCCTGTAACCACTTATGAATGATCTCTGACTTTGAACTCCAGGTGACAAGCCACGCAGGCCTTCAGCACGTTATTGAATCGCGGCAAGATCTGTTTCATATCTTTGGAGGGGATGATGCGCGCCAATTCCTCCGCGGCTTCGTGGTGTGCCATGGCCAGATCGTGATAGGCAGGAGGAAACTGCTCCGGGTGCTGTTGCGCCATCGCCTGTCGATGCATAAAGAAACCAAGATGCGATTCGGTGAGCCCGCGTGCAAGCTCGTAGTCCTCTTCAACCAGGGCGTTCATAATCACTTGGATCGTTTCCAGGTGTTGGAGCATGACCGCGCGGTGCGCTTTCGCATCAGATGGCGAGAGAGGAAGGAGCTGTCTGGTATCGGAAGTGAGAAATGGATTGGACCGCTGGTCACTCTGGCGCGGTTCGATGTCGGAGCAAGCGGCTGATAACCCAACACAAAGAACCGCCAGCGCCACCCCTCGAAGGAAAACCTGTTTCCCTCTCTCTAATAAGAACATGTGAGTCGCTTACCTGTGATGCTTCGGCCCGGATTGCGGAGGCACTTATGCCTCTGAGCGTGATCCCGACACGATACCGACAACGTCATCCTCCTCAATGATGCATATGATGATCGTCAAGGTCATGGTCATGGTCATGATTGCCACGAACTTTCTTTTTTTCCCCGACAGACTTAGGCTTCAACGGAGTAAATCGGGCCGCATACGCATCCTTTTCAGGCAATTTGATAAATGCCACGATCACTGTTTCCGGGTTGATCTGAAACTCGCCGCTCCCTTTCAACATATGATGTTGTGACGGCTCTAGCTTGATTGTCAGTTTACTTCCGGCCTTACCCTGTTGAATATTCGCCTTACCCTCTCCACCATCGGTACTAATCTCTTGACCTATGTGATCGGTCACATGCAGTACCAGCTCTCCATCCTTGGCAACGAGTTCCAGATGATATGGACCTGCCGCGCGGACTTGCCCGCCATGTGGCGACGGCATAGCATCCAGAGATTCGTCAGTATGTGCCCAAACAGGTTGAAAGATAACCAGGGTCGCAGCAAACAGGACAGCAATGATCGATACCTTCATTTTTTCTCCTCAGGGTACGAATCGGAATGGCAGAAGAATTTTCAGCGACATATTAACCCGGATTATTCATGGATACCATCGCGAGACGCCCGAATCCAAGCCCGCCAGGCTTCTCGCAAGTAAGGCCGACGTAGGAATACAGGCAGTCCGTCAAGGAGGCCGAATGGGAAAAGCCCCGCCAGGGAAAAGAATCGTGCACGGTGCAGGTATTCATGAATAGTCCTGATTAAACCTCTCTCAAAGAAATCCAGCCTTTCGCTCTATCAGGATGCGGTCCCCGTCTTTTTCGCCTCCTGCCAATAGGCGTTGACCCGTGCCTGAATGTGCACAATCGCTTCCGTCTGCACCGTCGGCTCGAACAGATGCCGGAACCGGCCCTGCAACTTGAGGTACTCTTCCACCGGTTTCAGTTTGGGAACGTAGGTATGGGTGACGACTCCGTTGATCGCCTCTTTCAAGGGCCAGAGACCGGTCTCGACCGCCAACTTGGCCACTTCCGGTGTCTCTCCAGGATCGTAGAGCCAGCCGGTGGGGCAAGCGGAAAATGCGAGGAAGAGCTTCGGCCCCGTGAATTTGGCCGCCCGCGCGAACTTTTCTTCCAGATCCAATGGGTACCGCGGCGCGACGGTCGCGATATAGGGCGGTTTGTGCGCCCGCCAGATCTCGAAGATGTCCTTCTTCTCCTGCATGCTGCCAAGCGGGTGCTGCAGGCTGCAGGGCGAGGTGGTCGTCCGTGCGCCGTAGGGTGTAGCGGGAGAGAGCTGCGCGCCGGTATTGCCGTAGGCTTCGTTGTCGTAGCAAAAATAGTAGAAATCCAACTTCCTTGTGATGGCCCCGGATGTCGACGAGAGAGCCATGTCATAGGTGGAGCCGTCTCCTCCCAACACTACGACTTTCAGATTTTCGCGTTCCGGCAACCGTCCTTTGGCGATCAAGACATCCAACGCATCGCGCACACCCTGCGCGCCGGCAGGCGCCGACCCCATGGTGGTGTAGAGCCACGAGCCCTTGAACGGCGTGAACGGATAAGCCGCCAGCATTGTAAAGCAACCGGCGGCATTCACGTAGACGACATCGTCGCCCAAGACCTTCGCGGCCAGCCGCAAGGATTCGAGTCCGCCGCAACCGGCACAGAGTGCCGTTCCCGGAAGTACGTGTTCTTCACGGGGAATCTGTTTGATCTTCTTGAATGTCTCTCGTGGCCAGGTCATGTGCACTCCTGAAAGAACCTATCGCATACGGCGTATAGCAGATGGCCCCAAACTCCCTTTTCAGCCATTAGCTGTTGAGACCACCTGCCAAAACTTGGAGCTGCACCATCTCGCGGTGCTCGGCTTCTGTGTACAGGAGGACCGGCCCGATCCCCTTCCCTCGGATTCCCGCGTCTGCCGTCTGCTCGAAGATCGACCGAAGCTCACCTTCCGAAATATTCTTTCCTCCGAGGCCTCCGATGAAGGAACACAGCGCCCGCGGCCTTAACGCTTCATGGTACAGGCAGGCTGCAATTTCCTGAAAGAGAATCCCACCCTGCCCTGGAGACAGATTCTGATCCAGGACTGCCACAGCCCGGCGGCCTTGTAGCGCATGACGAATGGCCTCCGCCGGCCAAGGACGGATCATGCGTAGCCGCAGCAACCCCACTCGCTTGCCCTCTGCCCTGGCCGCATCGACCGCGGCTTTGCCCTTGCTCGCAAACGCGTTGGTCATGACAAGCACATCTTCCGCATCGTCAAGCCGATAGCCCTCGACCACATCGTAGCGCCGTCCGAACAGCTGCTCGAACGCCGCGGCCGCTTCCCGATGCACGTCCAAGGCGTTCATGGCAGCCAGATGCATTTGATGACGGAAGTACGAGTATGGCGTCCCGCCGAGGACCGCCACGCCGAGCGCATGCGGCGCCGAGGCTTTGAAGCCCAAGTGAGCAGGGCGAAACGGCCGCAGGAACAGCTTGACCTGCTCCGGATCCGGCAAGATCACGGGCTCACGGGTGAACGAAAGATAGAAGCCGTCCAGATTGACGATGACCGGCAACATGACCCGCTCATCCTCCGCGATCCGATAGGCCATGAGAATGGAATCCAGCACTTCCTGGCAGGTCTCGGCGTGGATCTGAAGAAAACCGCAGTCTCTCGCAGCTAGCACATCGTTGTGATCCGGCTCGAGCGTAATCGGCGCAGCCAGCGCCCGAGAAACGTTGACCAGGACGAGCGGCACACGCCAGCCGGAGACCGAATAGAGCACTTCGATGGCATACAACAGTCCTTGACTGGATGTCGCGGTGAAGACCCGAGCCCCCGTGGCTGCGGCAGCTCCGGCCGCCGTCATCATGGAATGCTCGGAATCCATGGTCACAAACCGCGCTGCCACCGTGCCGCTCTCGCACCACTTCGCCAGCGCCTCCACGATTTCTGTCTGCGGCGTGATCGGAAAGGCTGGCACATAATCCACATCTGCGAGTCTGGCGCCCCACGCCGCCGCGAGATTGCCCGTCATCATTTCGCCGTCCATGCCACCGCTCCTTCCTTCTCCCGCTCTGCCACCAATGCCTCGGTCGGGCATTCATGGACGCAGATCTGGCATCCCTTGCAATGGGCGTAATCAATCACAGGCCTGTCGTCTTTGTTCATTGAAATGACCCCCTCGGGGCAATAGGCGAAACAGAGCCAGCAGCCATTGCACTTGTCGGATACCAGCACCGGACGGAAGGTTCGCCAGCCGCCGGTTTCACGCAGAACCGAATTCGCTGCGGCGCTGATCCTGGCGGTTCCTCTGGTCGGCGGTTCATAGGTCGGCACTTGAAGCTGCGCCGGTGCGATCGGCTGCGGCGCGCCTGCTACCACGGAAACCATGCGAACGGCGTCATAGCATTGGAGCGCGCCCGCTTGATTGCGTTCAATCAACGACGTCGCAAGTCCGAGGTCAGCAAGCTCCCGCGCAATCGCCTCGCGGATCGACTCCTGACGGAGTCCAACGAGTCGTCCGGCGACGGCGCCAAGCAACGCGCTGATCCCGCCGCACTTTCCAAACTGTCGCAGAGCGATGTCGGTCAGATCCATCGTGGTCAGGCGACCGGCAAGCGAGGTCTGAGCGCCCAATTGTTCCGCTGTCAGCGGTGAATTGACGAAAACCACCGTGCGTTCATCGATTCCGTCCAGCACACGGGCGGCAGGATCGTTGATGAGCGACGCATCGGCGATGACAACAAGATCGGGACGCGCGATGAGGCCACGCTCGCGAATCGGCTCCTTGGCAATCCGCGTAAAAGCGGCCACCGGCGCGCCGCGCCGCTCGGCTCCATAAATCGGCGAGTCCTGCGCCACAAACCCTTCGAGGAACGCAGCCGTTCCCAGGATACGGCTGGCAGTCTTCGCGCCTTGCCCCCCACGGCCATGAAAGCGGACCGCTTGCATCGATTATTTCCTCAGCGCCGCCTGGTTCTCCCCCGCCTGTTCGCAAGCCACACAGGTGGCCGCCGCAGGGACTACCTCAAGCCTGGACTGGGGAATAGCCTTTCCGCATCGCTCACATTGGCCGTACTGCTCTGTCCCCAGCTTGAAGAGTGCCCGGTCGATCGCCTCGATCTCGGCCTTCGCTCGCCCATCCAGACGATCAAGCAACCGAACCATGGTCTCCTCCTGCCCCCGCTCCTCCACTTCGCTTTCGATATCGCTTTGGAACCAGAGCAGTTCCTCTTCTGTCTGAGCAGCCTGACGAAACAAGTCACGCCGCTGGGCTAACAGCTTCTTCCGAATACCCTCGACCAGTAGCATTGCAATGATCCTCCCTGACGGCAGCAACGTCAGCTACAACATTTATCCATTTTTTCCTTCATGGTCTCTCGTCCAATCTTAACCGCCGCTTCGGCATCCGCCGTTTTCTCTGCGATGAAATGCTTGCCACGCTCGATGGTCTCATCAAGGGCGGCTCGCGCCTCCTTCGCCTTCTCCAGGAATTCTTCCTCGGCCTTCCTGGCATATCCCTTCAACGCCCGACGCGATTCTTCCCCCGACTTCGGAGCGAGAAGAAGACCTGCTACCACTCCCACCACGGCCCCTCCTATGAATGCGAGTGCAACGGCCTGTCCCGAACCTTTCATTTCTCGACTGTCCATAGCGATTCCTCCTTGAATACAAAGGGTTCTCTTCGATTGAAAAGCGAAGGCCGTGCCAGAATTGGAGGACCAGGAAATCACCGATTACTGTGATTTGGCGAGGCCTTAAGGAAACTCATGAAGAGGGGAGACGCGCCCCTGGGGCGTTCCAGGTCTTAAGAGAAACGATCACTGTCGCAAAAGGCGACAGGTCTTTTCGATCACGGTAATGAACCGCCCTTCAAGAGCCTCGCGAACTTAGTTGATGGGATTAAAGGAAGCCAATGTGTGGATAGAGCGTCGTACATCCAACATCTCCTGCTCCGATAACCGATCTCCCCACCCGTGCATCGGGCTGAAGAGCACTCCCTGTTTGATCGCTAACAGCAGCTCCATATCGGTCTTTGAACGAGACTTCAGCGAATGAAAATTGGCCGATATCATGCCTGCGCCCTTGTCGCTACTCTTCCTGTTTGGCTTAGTTTTGGTGCATGTGCAGCAGTAGAATCGTTCCGACTCCGGCCAGGATCAGAAACAATTGCCCAATCCCTGTCTCAGCCCCGATTCGCCGGTGAAGACCAGGAACGAGATCGGCAAGTCCGATATACAGAAAACTTGCCGCCGACAAGGCCAGAATTGTGGCGTTGAACTGCGGCAGTTGCTGCAACCCCACATAGGCGAGGAGAGCGCCGGGTATCGTCGTGCTGCCGGATACGAGATTCCACGTCAGGGCCCGTCGAGAAGAAAACCCGCTATCGAGCAGGATGGAAAAGTCGCCCACTTCTTGTGGCAACTCATGCGCGATGACGGCGATGCCTGTGGCGATACCGAGCGGAACCGAGGACAAAAATGCCGCAGCGATGACGGCTCCGTCCACGAAGTTATGCAAGGCATCTCCCACCAAGATCAGCTGCCCCGCTGCCCCATGCACTTCACAGGGCCCCTCATGGTGACAATGCCGCCAGATCAAGAATCGCTCGAGGACGAAAAACGCGATCAGCCCCGCGAGCACGCTCCCGAGACCCGGTAGCAGACCGCCCTGCTCAATCGCCTCCGGCAGCAACCCCAAGAGGGACGCTCCGAGCAGCGTCCCGGTCGCATAACTCACAAGAAACGGGACCAATCGCTCGCGAACCCTTTTGGGAAACAACAGAAACAAGGCAGCCACGCCGATTGCCCCGACGCTGCCGAGAAGGGCAAAACCGAGAATCCAGGGGAAGGCCGATTGACTCACCGGTCTCGCCCGCCGAACAGCCCGCCGTGAGCATCGTCGAGCGGCTGCTTGATACTCACCGCGCCACGAAGCTCTCCTGTCTTGTATCCGATGGCCCGATCAAAAGGATACTCCTTCTTCAGCATGGTTCGAATCGACACCGGAATCTGCTCACTCGACCCATGACAGAAGAGACATTTTGGCTGAACCACAATCGGCTTCATGAACCGGAAGTACTGACCGGCCGGTTCTGTTACGACTTCGTGATGGGTCATGTCCGTGAACGCTTTTCCTTTCGCAGCGCGCTCGGTAAATTCAGCCAGCACCCGCTGCTCCCAGGCATCCGGCATCCCGAGCAAGGGATTGCGCACCCGCGTCCCCACGCGTGTGACCCGCCAGCCATGCTCCCGAGACAACCGGCCGGCCACTTCCGACGCCAGCCTTGTGCAGACCACAATCGCCTCGGTCGGGCCTCCTTTGGTCATCTCCCGCGTCATGGCCTCACCCAATTCTTCCAGAAGGGTCTCGGCCACTGCTGAAGCCTCCTGTTCAAGCGCGATCTGATCGGCATAGGCTACACTGGTCACCATCGCAAGCACTGCAACACTTCCTGCCAGTGCTCTCATAAAACGAAGTCTGTTCCTCGTCATCATGTCAGCACCTCATAGGCCTATGCCATGCACACATTTAATGTAGGTGCTGGCCTCCGGCCTGCTCCCCACCCGCGTGATCGCCACCACCCTGTCCTCCATGCCCGCTGCCACCCATCGCACCATGCCCCATGCCGCCACGATGCTGGCCCTCTCCCCCGCTCTTCATCTTTTCAAGTTGGGCACGGTCCTTTGCCCGCTGATCCGGAGTCAACATCGCCATCGCGTCACGTTTGCCCTTGATGGCCGCGAGCAGGAGCGCCCCTTCAGCTTTTTTCAGCTGATCCACCTTCGCTTGGATCGTCGAGAATTCGGCTTTTTCATCTTCCAAAATCGCCTGCAATTCAAGTTTGGCAATCTTGATATCGGCCTCTGTTCTCGTTTGGGTGCGATTGAGGTCCAGCTGCATGGCTTTGAGCTTGCCGGTCTGTTCCGGGCTCAGGCCGATCTCTTTCCCATGCTTCAGCAGATGCTGCAGATAGTATGCGCCGTGCTCATCTTGTTCGCCCTGATCGTGACCGCCCTGCATGTGGCCGTGCATCATGTTCCCGTGGCCCTCGTCGGCGAGACCGGAGAGAAACGATGCCGCGACCAAACAGGCCGCTCCAGCCAATACAACAATCCACTGTCTCTTCATCATGATGATCACCTCCCGTGTGAAGCCGTCCAAACTCGCTACTATTTGAACGGGGTTGTTCATTCTGTCTCCTGCTCTAGATCAGCTGGACTTGGCTCAAGACTTCCTGCTCCGCCTCAAGCCAGTCGTCGAGGTCAAAGCCATCCTGCCAGCCCCGCGCTTGGTACCGTACTGGAGATAGACCGAGGTCACTCAGAAAAACGGATGGGGGGATGTGCCGAACGGTAACACCTTGGTATCCTCACCTGCGTGGCCGCGAATGCGCCAGGCTCCGTCCTCATAGACCACGTGGTGAATTTCGTACCACCAGCTGTCGATGAACACCCGCTGTCCTGTTTCTTTCGACGATCCCCACAAGCTGCCGGTACAGGAAATATCTGCGGTGGGCTGCTTGGCTGATCCTCCAACATGAATGCGTGAAAACGTGTGGGTGCTGGCCAGGTTGTCGTAGCTCGCAAACATCTCCTCCCAAATTTTTCTGAGATCACTCTTCGACAATCCGTGGTAGCGATACTGCTCGGAATATAGGGCCATCAGGCCGTCCAGATCACGGGCGTGAAGCGCTTCCTCCGCCCTGTTGAAGGCGGCCAGAATTTCGCTCACATCCTTGTCGCTGCCCTTGATCTCGGCCCATCGGTCTACATAGATCTTGCCTGCGTCTGGAAGAGCTGGCAGGCTGCACCCTGCGAGGAGCATCACAAGCGCAACCACGGCTATGCATTTCCCGAAGGATCTCACCCTATTTATCTC
>Ga0326726_10003669_pt1 | contig 14091 bp, 13 predicted proteins | sample MHFenrmetagenome_2_FD_207603 | JGI IMG/M metagenome (GOLD analysis project Ga0326726, IMG submission 207603) | Lab enriched peat soil microbial communities from Michigan Hollow, Ithaca, NY, United States - MHF15MN | ecosystem: Environmental > Terrestrial > Soil > Wetlands > Peat | place: USA... | reverse complement strand
TTCAGGTTTGGAAATTCATCACGGATGATCGCCGCGGCAAATGCTGCCAAGAAGCCGCTCTTGAGTTCGGCGCGGGAACGGTCAATACCGATTTCGTGGTAGAGCGATTCGGCGAGCAGCAGAAAGCCGTCATCGGGGATACGGCGGCATTGCATGTTGGCTCCGATGATGCCGGCAGCCTTGCGGATGGGGTCGCCGAGGTCGGGACTGTACGGGCCGATGATCAGCGCCAGGTTGGGGGCGTGCAGCCAGTCGAACCCCCGCCCGATGCCGATGATCCATTCACGATGCTCGATGTCGAGTTCGCGGTTGCTGTGCCTGACTTCCGCGATATGGGCGATGTTGCCCTTCACCAGGGGCAACAGATCTTGCCGGACCTGGTCGGACATGTCCGGGTAGAGCCGCGCCAACGATGTGGGCAGGCTGTCGTGAATTGTGGAGGAGATGGTGGAAAGGTCCAGAATCTCTCCGTTACTACCATGGAGCACGAGGGCATCTTCATCGGTCTCGAAGCCGCACACCAGAGGATACACCGTGCTGTGACCCTTACCAAAGACCGCCTCCATCTGTCGTTTGATCTCGAACGTGTGATCGCGAGCGGCGGCAGTGTTGTAATTAAAACCGGCACAGCCGCGATGGATGTCGCCTTTCGAATAATGGTACGTGATCAGCGCCAGCGTGCGCCGGCCCTGTCTGATCATGCCCAGTACATGATCTGCCATTGCTTCCCCGAAGTGCGGCCAACCCAGGTCGAAGCGCCCGCCGAGATTGCGGAATGGCTGGATGATGCCGGCCGGCGTGCTGGTGGCCACAGACAAGTTGAGGCGTCCATCCATGCACTTGAGTGCGACGACGGCGGTTGGGTGCTGTGCGGTATAGAGGTTGCGCGCCAGAAAGGATTCTGGACTCTGGAATCCCACGGCATGGCGGCGAGCATGATCCATCAACCAGTCGATCCGTTGCCGTATGGGCATGCGGCGAATGACCGCGTTGTCTACGATTGTTGGCATTATGGCACCCCCCTGGACCGTTCAGGCATTATGGTCTCAGCTGTTAACTGTCGCATGGCGTTCGCAATACCAGTGCCCATTTTCATCCTGCTGAGAAAATTCGCAGCCTCTCTGCTTGTTTTGCGCGATGGATTGTTTCAAAGTGGCCGACATCCTCAGTGCGAAGGGCCGGTTTCTAGACCATGGCCGAAACGGACGCGGATCCGGCGACTGAGTCTGAACTTTCCTTGACAGATGGGTGTGTGCGTCAGTCACGACGTGGGCTAAGTCTGATCTCTGAACCTCACAGAATGGGAATACTAGAACGATATTATTCCGAGGGCGCTAATGCACAACCGATGCCACTGGATACACTCGTACTAGGCGCACATACCAAGCGTCATCATCGTAAAGATACGTGCGAATTCACCATGCTACAGAGACCGGTTACTCATCGGCACGAGTAGGGTAACAGTGAGTGAGTCCGAGTGAGCGAGACCGCGCAGAGCGTATGGTTCGATCTCGCTCATTTCCGCCCAGCTGAAAAACTTCTGGCTACGCAGATCCTCACCTGAATACGATGAGATGGGCGAACACCGTCTTGCGAGATATTCGCAACCTCGAACATTCGGCGACTGCTCCACTGAGCCTGGAGGAATCAAGGATGGGTAAATCCGATACGCTGTGATCACCTTGTGCAATTGTCCCAACAGGCGATGAGCCTGTGACCTGCCCGGGTAAATTAGGTCCGGGATGATTGTTAGGCTGGGCCGCAACCAGGGAGGTCAATGTCATGCCCAAGAAACGGTATACGCCCGAAGAGATTATTCAACATCTGCGGACGGTTGAGCTCGACACCAGCAAAGGCCTGGCGGTGCTCGACGCGTGTCGAAAGCTTGGGATCACCGAGCAAACGTACGACCGCTGGAAGAAAGAACTTTGAACGGGTGGTCTGAAACCCGGGCTGGAGGCTTGCGGGCAGATGTAGTGAGGGGTATGCTGTTGACAAGTAGGAACATCGAAATTGAATCCTGGTTCCCTCACGCGTGATATCCTTCACTGCATAGGGGGATCTGGTTCTGAGTCAGGATAGAGACAACTGAACCGGACCGGGACTCGGCGAGAGAGGAACGCATCATGGCAAGACTCCTGCTGCTCGGACTCGCGACAGTCCTGGGATTGGGGCCGGGAGTCGGCTTAGCGGGAGATCTGACCCCGCGCGAAATCTACGAGAGCAGCTCACCAGCCGTCGTGCTGATCATGGGGTATTCCCACAGCGGCCAACGGGGCAGCGGCGGCACCGGCTCCATCATTCAACAAGACGGGCTCGTCTTGACCAACGCGCATGTCGTGATCGAGGAGCACACAGGCCAGCCCTATCCCCGCTTGACAATTTACCTGAAGCCAGATCGTGTGACCGGCGACCGGAAGATGGATTTGTCCCGGAGTGGCAAGGCTCGTGTGGTGGCCTTTTCAGAGCCGTTGGATCTGGCGCTGCTCAAGCTTGATGGGCCGCCCGGACCGTTTCCGGTTCTCGAACTGGACGACTCCGATAAGGCCGAAATCGGTGATCGCGTGGTGGCGATCGGACATCCGGAACAGGGCGGACTCTGGACCTTGACCACCGGCACCATCAGTGCGGAATTCGAGAACTTTAACGCCACGAAGGGCAAGTCTGTGTTTCAGACGGAAACGGGATTGAACCGTGGGAACTCCGGGGGACCGTTGCTCGATACCGACGGCCGCATGATCGGGGTCAATACGGCAATCGCCCGCGTCGCACCAGATGGGCTGCCGATTACCAGTATCAGCTTCTCCTTGAAGTCCAACGTGGCGAAGCAGTGGCTGCGTGATCAGGGTGTTTCGGCTCGGGAGGCGCTGGTTCGCTCCGACACCCCGAGGCAAGACAAATCCGCTGATCGCTCTCTCCTTCTGCCTCGAGGGCAAACGACCCAACCTGGGAATTTCCTGGCCGCTCCCAGGATCGCCACTCCCTCTCTTCCCCCTGAGCTCACGGCACAGACCGTGCCCTCGCCCCGCCCCTACAATCTGGACCGCCTCATTAGTGAACGGAACCGCGCCGAGGCGGACCTCGAGGATATGATCACGGAAATGCGGGGCAAACTGCGCGGGCGATGAAGACCTCGCCATTCACTTCTCGACCAGCCATGAACAAGCATGGCTCGACCGACGTACGAGCGATCCGCCAGGTATCCTCATCCTATTAAAGTAAAGGGGAGACCCGCTCCCGGGTACAACGCCACTACACCAGGTAACTTTGCCGATTGGGATGAGGGTACTGATCAGGACGCGCAGGCAGCCTCGTTCTTCAAAATGTTCGGCATGACGACTCCCGTTATTTCGGGTTCACCGCCTGATAGTCAATGATGAACCGTCCGACAGCCTCTGAGATTCTTGTGCGAATGTCGGGCACTCTAGAGGCACTGAGCCAACTCGGATGTGCCGGCCCTTCCCATGTGGTCGCAAAGAATTCTGTGGGTGGGTCGCGGGAGAGTTGAACAAGTTGTTTCAACGTAAGACCGATCGCGTACGCGGTGGAATTCACTGAGGGACCCGTCATCGGGTGGACGGCAACGTAGAGATATGGAGCCCCGGGTGAATTCGCGATCTCCGAGATGGTCAGGACGCGCAGGCCTGCCTGGCGCAGTCGCCCTTCGATGTCGCGGGTGAGCTGCTCTCGGCTCACCCCTTCTCGCTCAACATCGTCAGGAAGATACTCAACGAGCACCGAGACCTCTCCGAGTCCTCGCAGCGTCTCACGTTTATCACCGGTAAAGGCGAATCCTACAATCGGCCAACACAACGTCAGGCCTAACAGAATAAGCACTCTCAGGCTCATGGGCCCCCTCCTAGTCGGTGTTCCGCACGATAGCTGCCCGTCTTATCTAAAGACAAGAGCAAGGCGACCACTTGAAAGTTGGACAGGGCGAGTGGGTTAGCAGCGACGATGCAGCAGAAGGAGGGCGTAACTAAGTTGGTTGCGGGGGAAGGATTTGAACCTTCGACCTTTGGGTTATGAGCCCAACGAGCTACCGGGCTGCTCCACCCCGCGGGCGGATGCTAACAAAGCGTTAAACGGCAAGTCAAGCCGACGTCCGTGCATTCAAGTTGCTTTCGCTCACCTGCAATGCTAAAGCGATGACATGCGTCTCGTGTTCATGGGCACGCCCGATTTTGCGGTGGCTTCTCTGGAGGCCTTGTTGAGGTCGGAGGATTCCGTTGTCGGTGTTGTGACTCAACCGGATCGCCCGAAAGGACGCGGGGAAATCCTTACGCCGTCACCGGTAAAACTTCTGGCCCAGCAAGCACAGATTCCTTTGTTGCAACCGCTCAAAATGAAGGATCTTGAATTTCTCCAGACTCTGGCTGGTTGGAAACCTGACCTAATTGTGGTCGCGGCATTCGGACGTATTTTGCCTCCGGTGATCCTCTCGATTCCCCCACTCGGCTGTATCAATGTGCATGGTTCCCTGCTTCCAAAATATCGCGGTGCTGGTCCGATTCAGTGGGCTATCGTCAACGGCGAAACGGAAACAGGAATTACGACCATGCTGATGGATGAGGGAATGGATACCGGTGCGATGTTGCTCCAAGAGGCCATCCCGATTATGCCGGACGATACCACCGGAACCCTCTCTCCACGTTTGGCTGAGCTCGGAGGCAGATTGTTGGTCGAGACGATTACCCGACTCAAGGCAGGCACCCTCATGCCGCGGCCGCAAGATGCTTCACGGGCGACCTTGGCGCCCCTGCTGAAGAAGGAAGATGGTGTGATCGATTGGGCCTTGCCAGCCGCCGTTCTGGCCAACCGGGTCCGCGGACTCTCTCCCTGGCCAGGAGCCTACACGACCATGGCCGGAGGCCGCCGTTTGACGATCTGGCGAGCCTTGGCACTTCCAAGCCCCGTGACGAAGCCTCCGGGGATAATCGTCGCTGTCACCACCGAGGCGATTCATGTTGCGACCGGGGAGGGAGTCCTTGTTGTGACGGAGCTGCAGCCGGCTAACAGCCGTCGCATGGCCGTATCACAATACTTGGCAGGCCATCCCGTTGCTGTTGGAGATCGATTTGGAGGACCGGCTCCTTCCTAGGTTACGCCCCTTCATTAAACAGTCGATGTGTCCTCGCTCTGAGTCTCCTATGACTTCTGGCTCTCGATCCTTCTTCACTGCCCAGACCGCACCGTCAGCCCGTGCGATCGCCCTCTCGTTGCTCGTGGAGTCCGTCAAGAGCGAGGAAGGGGTCGATGTCTTGTTAGATCGCGCGCTCGCGCAATGCTCGTTCGACGACAGAGAGCGAGCCCTCACGGTGGAGCTCACCTATGGTGTCTTGCGGCGGCTTGCGACCATCGATTGGCGGCTTGAGCCTGTTTTGGACAAGCCGCTCCCTCGCCTTCCAGTCGCCGTGCAGATGGTACTCAGGCTCGGCGCATACCAACTCCTCTTCCTGGATCGTATCCCACAGTCTGCCGCTGTCAACGAATCGGTCAATCTGGCTAAGGCTTTTGCCGGCTCAGTTGGCAGAGATTGGAGTGGACTCGTTAATGCGGTGTTGCGTGCGCTCTTGCGCCATCCGCCTCAGTCCTGGCCCAGTATGGATCTTGATGCCGCGCAGGCCTTTGCAGTGCGGTACTCGGTTCCCAGCTGGCTCAGCCGTCGATGGATCAATCGTCTGGGCGTGGCCTCTGCGGAAGTGGCCTGCGAGGGGGTCAGCGTCGCGCCTCCTCTGACACTTCGGGTGAACCAGCTGATCACAACCAGAGACGCACTCCTCGACACATTTGCGGAGGTGAGTATTGTGGCCAAACCGACCAGCGTGAGTCCATTTGGCATTGTGCTTCATGAAGGAGGCTCTGTGCCTTTGCTCCCCGGGTTTAACGAGGGCGCTTTCTATGTGGAAGACGAAGCTGCGCAATTGGTTCCCCCCCTGCTAGATCCTCAGCCGGGTGACATCGTACTCGATGCCTGTGCAGCGCCGGGAGGAAAATCGACTCATCTGGCCGCTCTGATGCATAATAAAGGGATCATCTACGCCGTCGATCGCAAAGAAACCCGCCTGGATGTGATGCGAAGCAATTGTCGTCGGCTCGGGGTCCAGGCTGTCGTACCAATCGTCGGCGATATTCGACAGCCACTCGAATGGGTTCCCTTGATCGAGACAGCAAGGCCCCCCTCCGAGAAGGCCAGCGCGGGCGAGCCATCTATTGATCGGATTTTGGTCGACGCGCCCTGCAGCGGGCTCGGTGTGTTACGGCGACATCCGGAAGCGAAGTGGCGGATACGCGAGCAGGCGCTCCCTCGACACCAGGCACTCCAGTGTCAGATTCTCGAAGCGGTTGCCCCACGCTTGCGGCCCGGCGGGGTGCTGGTCTATAGTACGTGCTCGACAGAACCGGAAGAAAACGAAGAAGTCATCGAGCGATTCTGTCGTGCTCATGCGGAATTCAAGCGTGAATCCGTCGTCCCATGGCTCCCGCCTACGGCACAGGGATTCGTCACCGAACACGGTGCCCTCTCGACAGTAGGCAACCGGTTCTCGATGGACGGATTTTATGCCGCACGATTGAGGAAGGTGTTGTGATGGTACGTCCCGTTCTGATTGCGCCCTCGATCTTGGCTGCTGACTTTGCCAGGCTAGCCGAGGAAGTGGCAGCTGTGGAACGAGCTGGAGCCGACCTCCTCCATATCGATGTCATGGACGGCCACTTTGTCCCCAATTTGACCATCGGACCGCCGATCGTGGCGGCGCTCAGAAAAGTCACCAAGTTGCCGCTCGACGTCCACCTCATGATCACGAACGCCGATGCGTTTATCGCCGAGTTCGCCGAGGCTGGAGCGGACTATCTCACAGTTCACGTAGAGGCCTGCCCGCATCTCCATCGCACGGTACAATCGATTAAGGAGCGTGGCGTCAAGGCCGGAGTGACCCTGAATCCCGCCACCTCGCTCAATACGATTGAGGAAATTCTCCCCGATGTCGATTTGGTCCTGATTATGTCGGTCAATCCGGGCTTCGGTGGTCAAAAGTTTATTACCTCTTCTCTGCGGAAGACTGCCTCCGCTCGTACCATGATTGATAAGACCGGGAGTCGCGCGTTGCTCGAAGTGGACGGAGGCGTCAAGATCGACAATGCGGCCCAGGTGCTGTCTGCGGGGGCCGATGTATTGGTCGCCGGGTCGGCCATTTTCTCTAGTCGGGACTATGCCGCGACGATCGCTGCAATGCGCGCAGCCGGCCAACCTTCTTCCACGACGCGGCCGCGCGTCTCCGCTCACCGATAGGCTTCGCGGGTGGACATTTCTTCCCTCATCGATAGCCTCCACCCTCTCGAGGTCAAAGCCCTATCGGCCTTTGGGGCAAATCCCTCCGCGATCCTACAGACGGAACAACTCGAGAAGTCCACCGGGTTAGAACCCTCCCAGCTAAGTATGGCGGTCGAATGGTTGCTCGCCAAGTCGTTGCTCGCCGTCGATGTCGAAACCATCACGCCTAATGTCTCGCTCACAAAAATCGGAGAACTCTATTTTGAAAAGTACTCGCCGATCGAACGGGTGCTGTCTGCCGCTCGTGACGCAGCCAAAACCGGCAAGCGCCTGACCATTCACGACATTCAATCCCGAGAGGGACTCGAACCGACGGAAGTGAGCGGTGCGATTGGACGGCTCAAGAAAGAGGGCGCGCTCCTCATTATTCAAGGCGGCTGTATCGAATCGACCGGACGACCGAGCCAGACGGCGGAAACAATGCGGGGATTGCTGCAACAGCTTCATGGAGCGCCTCGTGAGCTGCAGGCGTTTTCCGAGGCACAGCGGCAGGTGATTCAAGATCACGCTGTCAAACGGGGAAATGCACGGGAACCTTTCCGCATCGATGATCGGGTGGCCAGAGCGCTCAAGCTTTCCGTATCCGGTATCGAGGCCGCTCAGCAACTCTCTCGGCAAGGGACCGCGGAAGAGATCTCCCAGCTGACGCCGGAACTGTTAAAAGACGGGAGCTGGCGGACGAGGCGCTTCCGTAAGTACACAATCAGTCTGCGCGCGCCTCGGATTGCGCCAGGAAAACGGCATCCCTATCGTGAGTTTCTCGATTCGGTGAAGACAAAACTGGTGAGCATGGGTTTCCAGGAAATGCGGGGCTCGCTCGTGGAGACCGAGTTCTGGAACATGGATGCCCTTTTCATGCCGCAGTTCCATCCGGCACGTGACATCCATGATGTCTACTTCGTCAAGGACCCGATCCATGCCTCGTCAATTGAAGAACCGTTCTTGTCCCAGGTCACACATGCGCACCAGAATGGCGGTGAAACCGGTTCAACCGGTTGGAACTATCCCTTCGATGCGGAGCGCGCGCGTCGGCTGGTCTTGCGGAGCCAGGGGACGGCCGTCTCGGCCCATACCCTGGCGTCGCAACCCGCGGTGCCGGGAAAGTATTTTTCGATCGCCCGCTGTTTCCGCTACGATCAAGTGGATGCGACGCACGCGACCGATTTCTTTCAGGTGGAAGGCATTGTGCTCGGCGAAGACATCAACTTTCGCACATTGCTCGGCCTGCTGAATCTCTTTGCCCGTGAAGTGGCGCAGGCGAAGGAAGTCAAATTTCTCCCAGCCTACTTCCCCTTCACCGAACCGTCGGTCGAACTGCACGTGCGCCATCCGAAGCTTGGATGGATGGAGCTTGGCGGAGCTGGATTGTTCCGGTCGGAAGTCACTCTTCCGCTGGGCGTGACCGTTCCGGTGATTGCGTGGGGATTGGGGCTCGATCGCATGGCAATGGTGGCGCTCGGCATTCACGATATTCGGGAGTTGTTCACAGACAATTTAGATCTGATTCGCTCCACCAGGGGGGCATTCTAGGTTTCACATGCCCACGATTACTATTTTCAAGCAGGATCTCGAGGGATTGCTCGCAGGGCCAGGAGAGGCTTCTCAACCGGTCACCATGGAGCAACTCGAAGAGTCGTTGATGCTTGTGAAGGGTGAGTTGAAAGGCCAGAATCCCGACACTGGAGAGCTGCGAATTGAGCTGCAAGATAGCAATCGCCCCGATCTGTGGTGCTGCGAAGGAATTGCCCGGCAGATCCGGGTGAAACGGCAGGGTGCCCCCGGGAAGTATGATTTTCTCACGACCAAATCACAATCGCTGAAACGACTGAATGTAGCTCCCGGCTTGGAGGAGGTCAGACCCTATGTGGCAGCCTGCACCGCAACCGGCTACCTTGTGACCGAGGAGGGTCTCGCCCAGCTCATCCAGACGCAAGAGAAACTCGCCGAGATGTTCGGCCGTAAACGCCGGACTGTGTCGATCGGACTCTATCGGCTCGCGGCAATCGAGTTTCCTGTCACCTATGATTTGGTCAAGCCGGACGAAGCGTCATTCACGCCGCTTGGCATGGATACGGTGATGACGCTTGGAGAGATGCTGCTCGTTCATCCAAAGGGTCTGGAGTTCGGAGGGATCCTCGCGGGACATGATCGCTTGCCCTTCTTGTGCGATGCGAAGCGTCAGGCTCTCTCCTTTCCGCCGATCATCAATAGCCGCGAGGCGGGAGAGGTGCGGGTGGGAGACGATGCCCTGTTTGTCGAGGTAACCGGCACGGACCTCTCGATGGTCGTCCTGACCCTCAACATCTTTGCCGCAAATCTGGCGGATCGTGGCGCTGTAATAGAGCCGATCGAAGTTCGATATCCCTATAAGACTGCGCTAGGTATGGGGGTCATGACTCCACAAGATCTTGAGAAGTCACGAAAGATTCCCGTCGGCACGATCGAGCAGGCCCTTGGGCAGGCCCTCGGCGCCCACGAAGTCGCAAAGGCCCTCATGGCCTACGGCTATGAAGTGAAGACGAAAGGTAAAAATGTGACAGTGACGCTTCCGTTCTATCGTCAAGACCTCATGCATGCAATGGACGTGGTCGAAGATGTTGCGATTAGCCGTGGGTACGGAGACTTTTTACCGGTGATGCCTTCGCAATTTACGGTCGGGGGATTGTCGCGCATCGAAGAAGTTTCAGATCGTATGAGAGCCCTCATGGTCGGCATGGGTTTTCAAGAAATCATTTCCAATATTCTCGGTTCTCCCCAGGACCTGTGCGATGCGATGCGATTAGAAGGAACCGAGTGGGGGCGACTTGTTGAAGTGGACAATGTGATGTCCCAGAACTTCTCGGCACTTCGACAATGGATGCTTCCGTCGTTGCTTCGCGTGGAAACAGCATCGAATCGGGCATTCTACCCCCATCGGATGTTCGAAGCCGGCGAAGTGGCACGTCACGATCTTACGCAATCCCTAGGGTCACGCACCGTCACAGTGCTCGGCGGCGTGATTGCCCATGCCGATGCACATTTCTCCGAGGCCCATTCCTGCCTGGACACGCTGTTTTATTATGTGAACCAGGCTTATAGCCTGGAACCGATCCAGCATCCTTCGTTTCTCGCTGGGCGCGTGGGGGGTATCGTCTCTGACGGGAAACGGGTCGGTGTGATTGGGGAGTTACACCCCGAAGTGCTCGAACGCTGGCAGATCGGTGTTCCGGTTGTGGCGTTCGAAATCGATCTGACGGAACTGGCCGAACGGTCTTGAGGCCTACGCCTGTCGGCGCCTTCCTCAAGACCTACGCCCTATTACAATCAAATTTTCGAAGTGAATCCTCGTCAGGTCACTGCGCTTACGCCCCGGCAGGGGCGAGATGTTGCTTGGCAAGGCCGACCAGCTGCTCAAATCCCGTGGCATCCTTGATGGCCATATCGGATAAGACTTTCCGGTCCAAGAGGATATTGGCCTTCTTCAGCGCATTGATAAACCGGCCATAGGTCAGTCCATGCGCTCGAACTGCCGCATTGATGCGCGCAATCCACAGCACGCGGAAATCCCGTTTCCGATTTTTTCGTCCGGTATAAGCATACGCCTGACCCTTATCGACTGATTCTGTTGCAGTGCGGAACAGCCGGCTCTTCCCTCCATACTGTCCTTTGGCTAATTTCAACCGCTTCTTCCGCCGATGTCGTGTTTTGGGGCCACCTTTTGCGCGAGGCATGAGACAGTACTCCTTTTGGTTAACGCAATTCGTACATTCTAGTTATAGGGTAACAAGCGATCCAGTGCCTGAATCTTGGTCTTATCCACGAGAACAGTGCCGCTTAATCGGCGCTTCCGATCCTGTGTTTTGCTGGTGAGGATATGGCGTCTTCCCGCCTTTCGCCTGACCAATTTTCCAGAGCCGGTGCGGGAAAACCGTTTTTTGGCTCCGCTATGAGTTTTCATTTTCCTTTTTTTCATGATCGGTGTTTCCTTTGGTTATTAGCGTTTGAGCCGCCGTCTTACTTCGGCGCCACGATCATGATCAGGCTCCGCCCTTCCATGCGGGGGGCGTATTCGATCGTGCCTATCTCTCCCAACTCTGCGATGACCGTATTCATGAGTGTTCGGCCCATCTCCTGATTCGCCATTTCCCGACCGCGGTACGTCAAGAGGACTTTGGTCTTGTTACCATCGGCCAGAAAGCCCTTAATCTGTCGAATTTTGATTTCCAAGTCATGCTTATCTGTCCGGGGGCGCAACTTAATTTCCTTCACCTGCGTCGACTTTTGATGGCGCCGGTTCTGGTGGTCCTTTTTGCTGAGCTCGAACTTGTATTTCCCGTAGTCCATAATTCGGCATACGGGAGGCACTGACGTGGGTGCAACTTCGACAAGGTCGTAGCCATTTTCTTGTGCCTGTTTGAACGCATCCGCCGTGAGCAGAATGCCAAGTTGTTCGCTCTCCGGACCGATCACTCGGACTTCGCGCACCCTGATTTCCCGGTTAACTCGTAGTTTGGGGACGATAAGACACCTCTTTTATTATGTTAATGAGTGTTGCTGTCCTGCCGACTTCGTGTCCGCACGGAGCAGGTCGAGCGCTCCCGCGACGGTCATGCTGCCGAGGTTGGCTCCGCTCCGGCCACGTATCGCCAACGTCCCGCTTTGCACTTCTCGATCGCCAACCACAAACATGAATGGAACCTTCGCCTTCTCTGCTTCTCGAATTTTGAGGCCAATTTTTTCATTCCGAAGGTCTGCCTCAGCACGGAACCCTGCGGCCTTTAGCTGGGCCACGACCTCGGCGACGTAGGGCCGCTGGTTGTCCGTAATAGACATGACCATTGCCTGAACCGGAGCGAGCCAGGTTGGGAAGGCACCGCCGAAGTGTTCGATCAGAATGCCGAAGAACCGTTCGATCGATCCCATCAGGGCCCGATGGATCATGATTGGCTGGTGAGCTTTACCGTCTTCCCCAATGTAGCCTAACTCGAACCGCTCAGGATTATTGAAATCGACTTGAATGGTCGAGCATTGCCAGGATCGTCCCAGCGCATCTTTGATTTTGATATCGATTTTTGGTCCGTAGAAGACGCCTTCACCCGGATCGATCTGGTAGGCGACGCCCCGTCCCTTCAATGCAGCTTCGAGCGCGCTCGTGGCTTGAGCCCACCGTTCTTCCGAACCGACGGACTTTTCCGGCTTGGTCGAGAGGTACACTTCAAATTCGGTAAACCCGAAGGTACCGAGAATAAAGAACGTGAAGTTTAGGACACGGCTGACTTCGCTTTCAATCTGATCCGGCCGGCAAAACAGGTGCGCGTCGTCTTGTGTAAAGCCGCGAACCCGCAGCAGACCGTGGAGGACGCCAGTCCGCTCGTACCGGTAGACCGTTCCCAATTCGCCATAGCGGATGGGGAGATCGCGATAACTGCGCAGATGCGACTTGTAGATCATGATGTGGAACGGGCAATTCATCGGCTTGAGCTGGTACTCGCTGTTTTCAACCTTCATAGGCACGAACATGTTGTCGCGGTAATAGTCGACGTGGCCGCTCGTTTTCCAGAGGTCTAACCGGGCGACGTGGGGGGAGTACACCAGTTCATACCCGTTTTGAATATGCTGGTCGCGCCAAAAATTCTCAATCAACAGCCGGATCGTCGCGCCCTTCGGATGCCAGAGCACAAGGCCGGGGCCGATCTCATCCTGGATCGAGATCAAGTCGAGTTCCTTCCCGACCTTTCTGTGGTCACGTCGTTTAATCTCTTCCAACTTCGCCAGATGCGCGTCGAGTTCCGCCTGGGTCGGAAAGGAGGTCCCATAGATCCGTTGCAGCATGGGATTGCGTTCGTCGCCGCGCCAGTACGCACCAGCAGTACTCAAGAGCTTGAATGCCCCGACATGACCTGTCGTCGGAAGATGTGGGCCGCGGCAGAGGTCGGTGAATTCGCCCTGACTGTAGACTGAAATGGTCTGCCCATCCGGCAGCCCTTGAATCAACTCAACCTTATACGCTTCCCCGCGTTCTTGGAAAAACTTCACCGCGTCCTGCTTCGACAATTCTGCCCGTTTGACAGGAAGCGCTCTTTTGATGATGTCCTTTGCTCGTGCTTCGATTTTCTCGAGATCTTCCGGGGTAAATGGTCGCTCAAATGCAAAGTCATAGAAGAACCCATCCTCAAGGGCCGGGCCGATCGTGAGCTGTGCCGTGGGAAAGACCTCTTTGACGGCCTGGGCCATAATGTGAGTACTACTATGGCGGTAGACCTCACGGCCTTCTGCGCTGTCGAATTGCAGTGGAGTCACTTCAGCATCTTCCGTCAAGGTGCTCGACAGATCTACAGTCTGGCCGTGCACCTTCGCCGCAAGAATATCCCGTCCAAGCGTCAGGCCGAGAGTCGACAGAACGGACCCAACAGTCTGGCCGGCTGGAACATCTCGACTATTGCCATTTTTGAGCGCAACTTTCATAACACCCACACAATCGAGCACGCATTGGGAACAACAAGACCGCCCCGCCTGCGAGAAGCAAGCGGATACCCTCAGCTAGGTGGTAGGCGCGGACGGTCTTGAACCGTCGACCTCTACCGTGTCAAGGTAGCGCTCTCCCCCTGAGCTACGCGCCTATCGATCTGGATGCGCATGCTAATATAGCCCCGCCCAAGGTGTCAAGAAACAGCCTCTCCCAATGTGAATTGCGTCTGAGTCCTTGAATCCTGAATCGATCATGATGCAAGGCATGATGATCGACATGGAAGAAGCACGGCTACACACTTTGACGCGCG
>Ga0326726_10003668_pt1 | contig 14093 bp, 9 predicted proteins | sample MHFenrmetagenome_2_FD_207603 | JGI IMG/M metagenome (GOLD analysis project Ga0326726, IMG submission 207603) | Lab enriched peat soil microbial communities from Michigan Hollow, Ithaca, NY, United States - MHF15MN | ecosystem: Environmental > Terrestrial > Soil > Wetlands > Peat | place: USA... | reverse complement strand
GGCGATACTCGGTGTTCGATGCGGTCGCGCGCAGCTCGCGATCGATGTCGTCGGCGAGCTCGCTGTCGACGTGCGCGAGCATGCCGCGCGCGATGCTCGCGAACCGCCACACGAGCGCCTCGCGATCGCCGAGCAAGCGCGCGAGAGCGGCCCGCACGCCCGGGCGCGCCAGCACCTGCACGCCACCGCGATCGCCGCCGTCGAGCCGGCGCAGTGCCTCGCGTGCGCCGTGGGCGAGGATGCGGCCCGCGAGCCGGCGGGCGGGCAACGAGCCGGTCGCGGGAACCTCGACCCAGCTCGACGCGAGGGCCGGCTGCGCGAGGAGCCCGAGCGCGAGCTCGCCGATCGCGCCGGCGGCGGTGAGCGGCGCCGACAGCACGACCTCGAGGCGGGCGCGCAGCGCCTCGCTCGCGACGATCTTGGGCGACGAGCGCGCGAGCGCGATGAGCAGACGCACGAACGTGTCGCGATCGGCGTCGCGCAATCGGGTCAGCACGCGTCGCCCGAGCTCGCGGCGCTCGGCACCGGGTGGCAGCGCCTGTGCGAGCTCGAACAGCGCGATCGCGGCCGCGCTCGGCGACAGCCAGTCGAGATCCGCGAGCACGCCGTCGTCGAGGGTGGTGCGCACCGCCATCAGCAGCTGATCCGCGGCGAGCCCTTCGAGCGGCGCGGGCTCGCGCTCCGCGATCTGCGCCAGCATCGCGAGTCCCTGGCGCGCGACGCGACGGCGCTCGTCGGCGTCGGCGAGTGTGTGCAGGCTCGCGAACGCGGCCAGGTGCGTCCTGCCACTCCCCATTCGCCGATCTTAACCCTGCGGCGTCAGCTGTGCGGCAGAGATGGTTTCCTTATAGAAGACGTCGCCGCCCGGGCCGACGCCCGAGAACGTCAGCTGGTCGCCATCGACCTCGACGAGCCCGAAGTTGTAGCGGACGTCGCGGAACAGCACGCCCGGCGCCTCGCGCCCGACCATGCCGAGGCCGCGGGCGAGCGGGCCGACCTGGAACTCGCGGAGCCCGTAGGCGTGGCGATGCGCGGCGAAGTAGTGCTGGTCGCCGCTCACGAACAGGACGCCGGGGAGCTTCAGAGCGGCGATCGCGTCGAACATCTCCTGGCGCTCGACGGTGAACCCGGCCCAATGATCGACGCCGATCCCGAAGTCGAGCGGTACGCTGGTGAACACCAGCTTGAACGTCGCCGTGCTGGCGGCCAGCGCGGCGAACAGCCACGCCTTTTGCGTCGCCCCGAGCATCGTCTTCGCGGCGGTATCCGGGTCGGCGTTGGCGCTGCGAAACCGCCGGCAGTCGAGCAGGAAACACTCGAGGTTCGCGCCCCAGCGGAAGCTGCGATACCGGACGTCGCCGCGGGCCTGTGGCAGCGGGAAGAACTCGTCCCAGACCTGCATCGCCGCGGCGAACCGGTCGGGCTCGGCGAGCTCGAAGTGGGCGTCCCAGTCGTTGCGAAACTCGTGGTCGTCGTAGATCGCGTGGATGCCGGTTGCCTGGAGCCACGTGCGGACGCGCGGCGTGGTGCGCAGCTCCGCGTGGCGCTCGCGATAGACCGCGGCCGTCATCGCCGGCGGACCGTTGTCGGTGTACGGGACATCGCCGATCGAGACGAACACGTCGGGGTTCGCGGCGACGATGTGATCGAACAGATCCGAGGCGAACTCCGGAGACGGATCGAGATCCGCCGAGACCGCGAGCCTGACCGGGCGCGGGTCGTCGGGGGCAGGTGCCGTGCGCACGCGGTACGGGCCAAGCGCGGTCCCGTCGTCGCTCGCGAGCGCGACCTGGTACTCCGTGCCGGGAGCCAGGTTATCGACCACGAGCAGCGCCTGCTGCGCACCGTCGACCGCGACGCGCATCGACCGCACGAGGCCATCGCCATCGCGCACGTCGACCGTGAACGATCGCGCGAGCGTCGACCAGGCCGACACGAGGAACGACTGCTCGTCGGGCTCGAGCACCGCCGCGGCGTGCGACTGGCCCGCCGGGCGCGTGACGAGGTTGTCACCGCAACCGAGCACCAGCGCCGCGCCCCCCGCGAGCCGGAGCACATCCCGGCGACTGGGGTCACGGCTCGACATGATCACAGGATATCCGAGGTGGCCGGCACGCCGCGTGGGGCATGAAGTCTCGCGTATAGTTTGCGCGTGTCGATCCAGCGCATGGAAATCGCCGGCCTCACCACCCGCATCGTCGAACGAGGGCCCGACCCGAAGCTGACCGTGATCCTGCTCCACGGGTTCGGTGCGCCGGGCGACGATCTCGTCGCGCTCGCGCAGTACATCGACGTGCCCGCGCGGTTCGTGTTTCCCGAGGCCCCGCTCGAGCTCTCGGGCATGTACGGCGATTCGCGCGCGTGGTGGCTGCTCGATCTCGCGAAGCTCGAGGCGGAGCTGCGTGCCGGCGGGCTGCGCGATCGGCGTGCCGAGATCCCGCAGGGCCTCACGGAGGCACGCGTGCAGATGTCGCGGCTCGTCGATCAGGTCGCCGCGCGCTACAGCGTCGCGCAGGATCGCATCGTGCTCGGCGGGTTCTCGCAAGGCGCGATGCTCTCGGTCGATGTCGCGCTCCATCGCGACGCCCCGCTCGCCGGCGTCGTCGCGCTCTCGGGCACGCTCATCGCCGAGACCGAGTGGCGGCCGCGGATGCCGAAGCTCTCCGGGCTGCCGATCTTCCAGTCACACGGCCGCCACGATCCGCTGCTGCCGTTCTCGATCGCCGAGATGCTGCGCGATCGCCTGCGCGAGGCCGGTGCCGTGGTCGACTGGCACCAGTTCGTCGGCGGTCACGAGATCCCGCCGCTCGTGCTCGACGAGCTCGGGACGTTCCTGCGCGCACGCGCGGGCTAAATTGCGTGTTCATACGGGATCTTGCAGACAATGTTGTCGCCATTTTCTTATAAGATAAGAACTTTTTGCTACCGTAGGTAGGTGGTAACTCATCGAGACGGCTGGTCGTTTTACGGGCGTAGCCTCGAGCTCGAGCGGGTTCGAGCGATCTTGAAACGAGGGCGCTGGTTCTTCGCGAAGATCAGCGGCCGCCGGCGCATCGGAAAGACCACGCTCGTCCAGCAGGCGCTGGTGACGACCGACCGGGTCTTCTACGTCCAGATCCCGGACTCTGCGGTCGCGGGTGTGCTCACCGCCGTTCACGATGCGTTCGACACGTTTGCGATTCCACCCGCAATCTCCTCGCGACCGCGGAGCCTGAGCGAGCTGGCCGATGCTCTCGGCGCGATGGCACGCGCCGGGTATGTCGTTGTCGTCGATGAATTCCAGTACTTCCACCGCAAGAACCTGTCCGAGTTCCCCTCGCACCTGCAGCGCGTCGTCGACGAGCTCGGCCGACATGCGAGCCGTGTCCCGGGTGGGCTGTTCGTGCTCGGCTCGATCCACACCGAGATGGAGGCGCTCCTCAACGAGCGGCGCGCGCCTCTGTTCAACCGGGTCACCGACGACATCGTCATCGAACATCTCGACATCGCATCGGTGCTGGAGATCTTGCGCGCCCACACCGAGGCTACCCCCGAGCGCTTGCTGTTCCTGTGGAACCTCTTCGAAGGTGTGCCGAAGTTCTACAAGGACTGCTGGGAGCAAGATGTCCTCGCGCACACTCGCCAGGAGCTCTTGCGACGGATCTTCTTCCAGAGCTCGGCACCCCTACGCAACGAAGCTGACAACTGGTTCTTGAACGAGTTGCGCGGGCGCTACGAGATCATACTGAAGTACGTGGCCCGCAATCCCGGCTGCATGAACGGTGACCTCCTCGCATATCTCAAGGAGCTCAATCCGGGAGCCAACGATCAGGCGGCGGGCTACATCAAGATCTTGATGGACAAGTATCGGATGATCGTGCGCCGGCAACCGATCTTCGCGCGGCGCTCGGAGCGATCCGGTCGCTACTACGTCGAAGACAATTTCTTGCGAAGCTGGCTCCATGCGTTGTCCAAGTCGGTCGCGGCCGTTCACTTTCGGCCGGAAGAAGTGCTGCTCGCACAAGCCGACCACGCGCTGGAAGACGCCGAGGGTTATGGGCTCGAGAAGCTCGCCGGGATTCTGTACGAGGAGCGCAGCCGCAAGAGCTTGCCGGGATTCGCGCTGACCTCGCGGATCCAGGGCTACTGGGACAGTGCCGACACCGAGATCGATCTCGTCGCTCTCGACGAAGAACGCGAGACGATTCGATTTGGAACCTGCCGCCGCGCTCCGGCGAGCTTGCTGTCGTCGCTCACGACCACGGAGGGCCACATCGCCCGGTTCCTCGCCACCCATCGCAAGTATCAAGCGTGGCGCCCGGAACGCGTCGCCATCACGCCCACGATCGATCCCTCGTTGCGGGCGGAGATCGAGGCGCGCGGATGGATCGCCGAGGACGTGAACGATCTCGTGCGAGGGCTGTGAGGAATCGCATGCATCCAAGTTGAATCCTGGATGGCTCGGTCGAGCCGAGACGATGTCGGAGCCACGCGCTACAATCCGCATGATCGGGTTGGAGGAGACGTGTCCACCACAGACGTTCTTCGGCGATTTGCACGCGATCGGTGGGTGAGGCTCCACGGAACGCCCCGCGTGACGGTCGTGGTCGGCGGCGAGCACGCGCGCCAGATCTACGCCGCCTGGCTCGCGCAGGCGGGCCTCACCGGCTTGATCTTGGAAGGCGATGACCTCGACGCCGACGTGCGCACGGCGTGTGGAAGAGCCGCAGAGCATCCCAACGAAACGATCGCGATCTGTACGCCTCTAGCAACACTCGCTCGCTGGAGAGTAGGGCGCACGGATCGCCTCGCCGCGATGGTCGACGAGGGCATGGTGACGGTGCCCGATCCGATCGATGATGTTGCGGATCCTCCCGCGAGCGCGGTCGACGTCGTCGATGCACGCAGTGCGGCAGAGGCTACGCTCTTCGAGGCTCTGGAAGCGACGCGAGCAACGGCCGGCAGGTTCGAGCTCAACGGCAACCTCTCGGTGCGGTTCGGTCCAGTCGCTGCCGAGTGCGACCTGCTGTCCCGGGCAGATCGGATCGCCATCGAAATCGATGGAATCCACCACTTCGAGAATTTGGATCGTTATCGGCGAGACCGGCGCAAGGATCTCCTTCTTCAGCGACAGGGTCTGTTCGTGATCCGCTTGCTCGCAGAGGACGTTCTGGGCGACCCTCGCGGCGCGGTGAACGTGGTGTGTGAGGCTTTGGCGTACCGGCGTGGGAGTGGGGAGTGAACCTCGTCGACGAGCGGATGGAGATCGTGGCGCTCGCACGCCTCGCGACCGTCGCAGATCCGCCCACGACCGACGGACTTGCGAAAACCTTGTTGCGTTTCGCGCCGGCGTCGCTCACCGAGGCCATGTGGCACGACCATCTGGTCTCGGTGGTGTCCCGCCTTCGCGATCAGGGTGTCGTCGGTGCCGGCACCCGCGTCATCCGAAATGACGAGCTGTCTCGAAGGATCGGCAAGTACACCGGCAACACCTGGGGTCAACTTGCCGACCGGGTGCTGCCGGCACTCTCGCTCGGTATCGCCGCGTCGGACGCGAAGACGATCAGTCGCCTGTCGGGTCGCGACGCGTGGACCGCTGCGATCGCCGCCCGGGCGCTCGGGCTCTGGACCCAGGGCCAGCCACCATCGCTGACGACCGTCTGCGATGCCTACGCATGGCGCGAGCTCGGTCTGACGGGTCGCCCCAAACGCTGCCCTGCCGAGGTTCGAGCCTTGTTCATTCAACGCGAGCTCAGGACCGACGCTGGAAAACCCGACCGACTCCTCCGGTTGTTCGTAGCGCGCGAGCTCGGCGCGCGACGCCCGGACCTTCGTCTCTTGCGCGACGCCCTGGTATGCAAATGGTTGGGCGGGGAGTCGCTGGGGCACACCAGGAATTTCGTCGAGCAGGTCCGGACCGCGGCCCAGACTGCGACCGATGGTGTCTTCGGTGGCCGTAAGATCTTCATCTCCTTCGCATGGCGTGAGCTCGTGCGTAGCGCGGCATGGAGCTCGCTTTCTCTCGACGAATTCAAGACGCGTCTACTCGCCGCACACCGGAGCGGCGAGCTGGTGCTGGCCCGCGCAGACCTCGTAGCTGCGATGGACCCAGCAGTCGTCGCGGCGTCCGAAACGGTGGCCGATGGTGCCAGCTTCCACTTCATCGTGCGGGAGTCGTGATGTCACAGCTTGCTGTCCTCGATCTACCTGAGCTCACCGCGTGGCTGAACCGTGTCGCGCAGACGATCGATCGCAGTCTTCGCGAGCCCGCACGGGCCGAGGCCGTCGCCACGCTCAAGCTCGGGATGAATGACACGCGCGCGGCGTTGCCGATCCTCGCGCAATTGGCCCTGCTCGATGACTGCCTTCGCGTCGCTCACCTGGCGATGGAAGCGGATGGTCGGATCGAGGCCGACGAGCTCGTACGGGTCGCGGATCTCGTTCGCGTGGCGGCCGACAAGTACTTCGCCGCCTTACCGCACTACGAAGGGTTCGCGGAGGGTGCGAACACGGCCGGCGAGGTCGAGCGATTCCTCCGCGTGCATCGCGACGATACCGGTGCGTTCGGCTTCGGTGGCGCCCGGCCGTGGGCCGGATTGCAGTTGGCTCGGAGCGTCGAGCAGCACACGCGCAACGCCTCACCGCTGCGCGATCACGAGAGGATGCTCGCCCGCATCATGGATGAAGTGTTCGCGGGTCGAGCGACCGAGGTCGAGCGCGCGGCCCGCCGCAAGCTTCGCGACCTCTTCGAGCCTCCCAGCGCCGGTGGGGCAGACCCACGGGCGATCGCCTTCTGTCGTGACGATGGTCCCGAAGTCTTTGCGTCGGTGGCGCACGGCTCGCAGATTCACGAGCGAGATCCGTTTGATGTGGAGGCGATCCACGCCGAAGCGCGCGAAGAATTCCATCGTCAGGTCGAGCGAGCCGCCATTCCCGAGCAGCATCAAGGCAGTGTCGGACGAACGCTCCTTGTTCTCGGTGAGTCCGGATCGGGCAAGACGCACCTGCTGCGCGCGCTGAGAGCTCAGGTCCACTCCCAGCGACTGGGGTATGTCGGCTACCTGCAGATGACCTCCGAGGTCGGGGACTACTCGCGCTACGTGCTGCGGAATCTCATCGATTCGCTCGAACGTCCCTACGACGCTCCGGTGCTCTCCGAATCCGGCCTGATGTATCTCTCGGACGGGCTCGTCGAGGGTCGCGTCGTCATTCCACCGAACGAGCTCGAACGGCTGCGCACCGCAGAGCTTTCGGGCGACGAGCTCGACGCGATCGTGGGCCACCTCATCGATCGCGTGGTTCGCACCGAGGGTCTCGAGAGTCTCGAAGTAGATCTCCTTCACGCGTTGTTATTGCTCCAGCGTCGCGACCCTGCATTACAGCGCCGGGTTGTGCGATTCCTGCGCTGCGAAGCGCTGACGAACCACGATCGGAAGCTGCTCGGCGGCCTTGCAGCTCGCGACCAGCCGGAAGATCCACTGCGTACGATTCGCCACCTCGCGTCGATCATGTACGAGCTGAACATGGCGGCTCTCGTGATCCTGGTCGATCAGATCGAGGAGACGGTTCCCGACGGCACGACCGTGACTCGACTCCAGCAGGCCTTCGACAGTCTGCGTGGGATTGCGGACTCGATCCCCTCGGCCGTGGTCGTGATCTCGTGTCTCGACGATGTGTACGGCGTCGTTCGGCCCAAGCTCTCGCGCTCGCTCGTCGACCGCCTCGAGAGCGATCCCGGGCCCGTGCGCCTGACCAGCCAGCGTCAAGTCGACGAGATCGAACAGATGCTCGTGAGACGTCTCGATCATCTCTACTCGACCTACGACGTCGCGTGGCGCGAAGACGAGCCGTTGTTTCCGTTCACCACAGCACAGGTCGAGATGGTGAGCAAGTTTCGCGCACGCGACTGCCTCGCGAAGTTTCGCGAGTACCATGCCGCATGTATCTCGGCGCGAGCCATCGGTCGCGCCGAGAAGTCGACTACCTCCACGATCACCTCGCCGACACCCGACGAACCGCGCTCACCCGCGCACCCCGATCTCGATCGGACCTGGAACGACTCGCGTATCGGCGCGGCCGCACCGCCCGATGATGACGAGGGTGTGCTCGGGCTCGTCGAGGATGCCCTGCGCGGCGGGGCGCGAGAGGCCGATCTCGACGTGGTGATCGCGCGGGACCACCGCGCCCTCCAGCTCACCGTCGAGGGCAAGAGCATCGGCAAGCGGGCGATCGCGCTGTGCAACCGCGGCGCGCAGGGTGGACACCTCGGGCGTCAACTCGACCAGCTCAAGGCACTCGCATCGAAGGGCGTGATCCCGTTCGCGGTGCGGAACTCGGACTTCCAGTTCAAGCCAAAGACGCAGATCGCGCAGCAGGTGGGCGAGTTCATCCTCGCGGGAGGAACGGCCGTCTCTCTGGAGGAAGGCGAGCTGCGCATCGTGGGCGCCTTGCGAACATTCGCGGAGTCGAACCCGCCCGGGATCGTCGAATGGCGCAAGCAGGCCCGTCCGATCGCCCAGTTATCGTTCGTGCGCGCGATCCTCGGTTTGGATAAGCCACCCGCGTCGATCGCGTCGCCCCACGTCGCTCTGCCGCCGATTCCGCACATCAGGTCCACGCAACCCCTGCCCATCGTTGTCGCGGCAGCTCCGGTGGCCGCGGTGCCGCGGGATGCCTCGCGAGTTCGACTCGGGGTCACGACGTCGATGCGAGCAGATCCTCAGTTCCTCGCGCTCGAGCAGGTCAAGTCCCACATGACGTTCGTGGGCGGGACCGGCAGTGGCAAGACGACCGCCGCGCTTCACGTGATCGAACAACTTCTCGAGCGTGGAATCTCGGCCCTCCTGCTCGATCGAAAGGGTGACCTCGCGAGGTACGCGAGCGAGGTCTGGTGGAACGACGATCATCCCGAGCACGCCCGCAAGGCGGCGCTGCGCAAGGCGATCGACGTCGAGTTGTTCACGCCGGGCAACAGCCAGGGCCGTCCACTGCGGCTTCCCTTGATTCCGTCCCTCGTCGATGCGAGCGCGCAGGATCGCGTGCAGCTAGCTCAGTTCGCCGCGAATGGTCTCGCCACCATGATGGGATACGGCGGCAGTACGACGCACACGAACAGACGCGCGGTGCTCCAGTGCGCCATCCAGCTTCACACGGACCGCGAAGTCACGCTCGACTTGCTCCTGGACACGATCAACCGCCCCGATCCGGAGCTCCTTCAGTCGGTGGGGGCTCTCGAACGCCACTTCGCGACGCTGTCCGAGGATCTGCAATCGCTGAGGATCCAGCGCGGTGCCCTGCTCGCGGGCGACGGCGAAGGTCTCGACGTCTCCGCGCTGCTGCCCGTGCAGGGCTCGCGACCCAAGCTGACGATCATCAACACCTCGGCGCTATCGGAGGTGCCCGTCCTTCAGTTCTGGGTCTCGCGGCTCCTGATCGAGCTCGCGCGCCTGTCGCGCAAGCGCCCGGCGAAGACGCTCCAGGGCGTCGCGTTCTTCGACGAAGCCGATGCCTATGTCCCCGCGGTCGGCTCGCCTCCCACCAAGGAGCCGATGTTCGATCTCCTGCGTCGAGCGCGCTCGGGAGGAATCGGCGTCCTGCTCGCAACGCAGAACCCGGGCGACTTCGACTACAAGGCGCGCGACAACATCGGGACCTGGTTGGTGGGAAAGGTCGCGCAAGATCGAGCCATCGAGAAGATGCGCAACCTGATCGGTGCCTATCCCAACGTGGGGCCGCGCCTCGCGACGCAGCCCACCGGCCACTTCTTCGTGCTGGCGAGCGGTCGAGCCGTGGAGGTCAAATGCGATCGCTCGTTGATGCAGACCGAGCAGATGGCTGAGAACGACGTCGTCGAGCTCGCACGACGCACACGCGCGCATGACGAACGGGGCGCCTGAGATCCCGATCAGTTCTTGTTGAGCATGTTGCAGAGCTGCGCGCCGGCGTCGGGGCAGCAGATGTCGAGGCCACCGTACTGGGTCGTGTGGACGCAGACGTGGGAACCCTTCGACGGGTAGTAGTAGGCCCAGAAGAAGCACATCTCGTTGTTGGCCGACTCGCCGAACTTCACCGTCGCCGCGGTGGTGTTGTTGTACGTGCACTTGAAGTTGAGGCCGCCGCCCTGGGGCACGGTGAACTCGGGACTGTGGACCTCGGTGAGCGGCTCGCTCCACGTGAACGGCACCGGCTGATAGACCATCGTGTCGACGCCGGCGCTGGTCTCGCGCGTCGACACCTGCATGTCCGTGCCCAGGTGATGGGTGTGACCGGTGATCGCGAAGAACTTCGCCCCGCTCAGGTCCAGGCTCGCGCGCATCGGGGTGAAGAACTCCTCGACCGTGGTCGTGGTTCCGGGCGCGAGGTTGATATCCGGCGAGCCGATGAACAGGATGCTCGCTTCGTCGTGCACCGAGCCCTCCGGCGCGGCGTAGAAGTCGCTGGTCGCCGTCGCCGTGATCGTCGCGTCCGTCGCGTTGATGTAGTGCATCTCGATCCGCATCATCTGATGCGCGGCGAGCGTATAGGCCACGCCATCGGGCAGGGTCAGCGGGTCGTCCTTCTTCTGGGTGATCATGATCGGCGCGACCGTGCCGCTGAGGTTCAGCGCGCCCGTGAACGGCTGACAGTCGTAGGGAGTCGTCTGCTCGACGGTGTCCATGTCGTCCTTGTAGACGATCAGGTGATGCGAGCCCGGACCGAGGACGTTGTGCATCTGGTGCACCTTGATCTCGGCATCGTTCGCCAGCCGCACCAGGATGCACTGCGTGTTCTCTTGCCCCGGCGGGACCATCACCGGACCCCAGTTGATCGAGTACTTCTCGCCCGTGAGCGGCGGTGCGTCCATCCGATCATCGCCGACCGGTTTCTGACAGGCTGCGATCGAGATCAACGCGAGGACGAGGATGGAACAGCGCATGATGCCTCCCGACTCAAAGCTGAAGAAAAGCGCAGAGTGCGTCCCCGGGGCAGCAGACGTCGTGACCACCCTGCTGCGCGGTATGGAAGCACACGCGGGAGCCTTGTGACGGCCAGTAGTAGGCCCAGAAGAAGCACATCTCGTTGTTCGCAGACTCGCCAAACTTCACTTCCGTCTGCGTGTCGTTGTGGAAGTTGCACGTGAAGTCGAAACCACCACCCTTCGGCACGCTGAAATCCGGAGTTTGAGCCTGGGTGACCGGCTCACTCCATACGAACGGCGCCGGCGTGTAGACCGGCGTCATCGGCCCGGTCTTCGAGGGGGAGACGTTGATCTGGACGTTAGTGCCGAGGCGATGCGTGTGGCCGGTGATCGCGAAGACGTGAGCTGCGGACAGATCGAGCGAGGCCGGCATCGTGAGGTACTGGTGAAGCATGAAGTCCTGGCCGGGCAGGATGTCGATGTCCGGCGACCCAGCAAACAGGAGACCAGCCTCGTCGTGGATCGTCGCCGGATCGGCCGCGTATAGGTCAACCGTCGCGGTCGCGACCTGGTCGGTGTCGGTGCTGTTGATGTAGTGCATCTCGACCTTCATCATCTGATTCGCGCCGAGGTAGTACGCGACGCCGTCGGGCAGCGTGATCTGGTCGTCCTTCTTCTGAGTGATCGCGAGGGGCGCGATGTTGCCAGCCGTGTTGAGCGCGCCGGTGAACGGTTGACAAGCCACCGGCGTGGTCTGCTCCACGGTGTCCTTGTCGTCCTTGTAGACGATCAAGTGATGGGAACTGGAGCTCAGCACGTTGTGCATCTGATGGACCTTGAGCACGCCCGTGTTCGGGAGCTTGACCCAGATGCACTGCGTGCTCTCCATGCCGGGAGGCACCATCACCGGACCCCAGGTGATGGTGTACTTCTCGCCGACGAGGCTCGGCGCATCAGGCGTTCCCATATCGTCGCCGCCGCCGCCGCCGGTGGTTGCCTTGTGACACGCAACGGTCGCTAGCAAGGACACAACGGAGAAAACAAGACTGCGCATGCGAGCCTCCCTCGGCGCGCACTTTACCTATCTCTACCCCTATTGAACAAGAGTTCGTTTGGTTGGTCAGTACAAGCTGTACCGACTGTAAGATACGTCACCTGCTATGGACAGGGGCGCCAACGTGGGGCGGTGTTCGCATGTCCGGGACTGTTCGTGACACGCGTTGGATTCGTCCCATCTGCATTCGCGACGTAGATCTCTTTGTTGCTGTCGCGGTCGCTGACCCAGGCAACCATTGTTCCATCAGGCGACGGAATTGGTTCGAGATCGTTGTGGACGTCAGTTTCTACGGGGTGTTGGTTCGTTCCGTTGGCGTTCATCACAAACAGCTGGGCTCCGGCCATCGGACTGTTCACGTAGTAGATCTGGTTGGTCGACGACCATCGCGGATTCCCCTGATCTGTGATCGTGCCCGTCAGATTAACGGGATTCGATCCATCCGCACCCATGACCCAGATGTGAAAGAAGCCAGTGAAGACGATCTTGGTTCCGTCACCGAACCAGTGTGCTCCGTCCACTCCATCGTCGTGAGCCCGGTTCGTCAGATTCACCTGATTGCTTCCGTTCGGATCCATCTTGAAGACGTCGTAGTCGCCTGTTCGATTCGAGATAAATAGGATCTTGGTGCCATCAGGCGAATATTCGAGTGGGCCTTCCGCCTGTTGTGCAGGTGTCAGAATCGTTCCGGCGCTTCCCGTCACCAGCGCCGAATAGACCTCCGCGCTCCCACTCGATGGATACACCGTATAGGCGAGTCGCGTGCCATCTGGCGACCAAGCCGGCGGGCCAAGCAGCGAGCTGCCGCCACTGTCTACTTGATGGCCATTCGAACCATCGGGATCCACCGTCCACAGAGTCGTGCCAGCTCGGACGAGTGCCACCCTGGTGCCGTCGGGAGACCACGTCCCGTAAAGATCAGTGTCGATTCCGTTCGAGATCGGATGCTCGACGAAGTCGTCGAGCCTGATGCGAATGATCTGTCCGTTCGTGAACAGCGTGTCGCGCTGAAACAGGAGCTCCGGAACACATGCTTTCATCCCGGCAGTGCACTGATTGGTTGCAGGATCACACGCCGGCATGTTCGCCGGGCATTGCGACGAGTCGACACATCCGACACACGCACCATTCGACGAACAGTGCGGCTTGTCGGGGATAGACGCGCATTCGTCATCGACAACACAGCCTCCGACGCAGAGCTGGTTCTCGCAGAAAGGCCGATCCGGCGTGGTGCAATCGGCGGCGGTCGCGCACTGCGGAGCGACGCAGCTTCCTGAGTCGTCACAGACCAGGATTCCATCACAGGCATGCAGCTCGTCGAGCCCGTACGTCGCACATTGAACAGGCGTGACGCAGCAGCTCGCGGGGTTATGCTTGGTGCACGCGGCCATGGTTGAGAGAGAAAGAACGAGAGCGAAGAAGCGCATGAGGATCCTATCGGCCATCGTAGGATAGGGTTTCCTAGAATCGCCAGCCGAATAGCCGGTCGCCACATCACGGTGTAATTCGCGTGACCTTGTAGCCGCGCTGCCGCAGCAGATCGAGGACCGAGCCCGGGCCGACGAGGTGAAGTGTCCCCACCGCGACGAACCCGCCACCATCGGCGTGCATTCGGTCGATGAGCGGAATCCACGACGCGTTGCGGCGAAACAGCAGATCGGTCATCTCGTCGCGATACTCGGCCTCGGTGTGGCCGCGCTTGAGCGCGACGGCGTGCTCGTCCTCGGTGACGCGCTGGATCTCGCGCTCGTCTCCGGATACGTACGCGCCGAGGAGCCGCTTCGTGCGCGCCGTCGTGTCGGGCACGTCGTCGAGCATCTCGCCGAGCGTTCGCGTGGTCAGCCACTTCTCGATCACGGTCACCTGGGTCTCGATCGGCTCGAGAAATACGATCGGCTTGTGACCCTGGGTCGCGTGGCGCAGCATCACGCCATCCATCGGCACGGTCTGCGGCAGGCCGCTCGAGCTCACGAGCGTCGCCGCGATGTAGGGCTTCATCTGATCGACGCGGAGTGCGGGCTGCTCGCCGATCATCTTTTGGAGCCGATGCCACCTCACGCCGCCGAGCTCCTCGTGGAGCGTCTTGCCGTCGTGGCGCATGAAGTCGATCTTCGACACGTCGTTCGGATCGGTCTCCATCGCGAACGTCTTCGCGGCCTCGAG
>Ga0326726_10003667_pt1 | contig 14095 bp, 7 predicted proteins | sample MHFenrmetagenome_2_FD_207603 | JGI IMG/M metagenome (GOLD analysis project Ga0326726, IMG submission 207603) | Lab enriched peat soil microbial communities from Michigan Hollow, Ithaca, NY, United States - MHF15MN | ecosystem: Environmental > Terrestrial > Soil > Wetlands > Peat | place: USA... | reverse complement strand
GGCGAGAAGCACGGTGAGCCGTGGAATACGTCCTCAGATTCTGGATTTGCGAGAAGTGCAGCCGGCCGAACAAGACCGAGGTGGCTCGTGACGGAACCGTCATTTGCGAGCAGTGCGCCGAGCTCGTGAGCGTCCGGGGTCTGAATCGACGCAAGCTCCCGCGGTCCGGCGACAGGGTCCGGAGTCCGCAACCCCTGGCCTGACTGGACCGGACGCCTGATCCCTTCGCAGCGCTACGGCTCCCACGGCGTCTTTTGCGAACCGCCGTGTCTCCCAGCAGGGCATAGAATTCTCCGAGCGATTCCATGACGCTGTCTGCCGGCACCCGGCTCGGCCCTTACGAGATCCTGTCGCCACTCGGCGCAGGCGGGATGGGCGAGGTGTACAAGGCCCGCGACACTCGCCTCGAGCGGACGGTGGCGGTCAAGGTGCTGCCGTCGCACCTGTCGGCTTCGCCCGAGGTACGCCAGCGCTTCGAGCGCGAGGCGAAGACGATCTCGCAGCTCTCTCATCCGCACATCTGCGCGATACACGACGTCGGGACAGAGGGCGACACCGACTACCTCGTCATGGAATACCTCGAGGGCGAAACGCTGACGGATCGGCTCGGCAAGGGCGCGCTCCCCCTGGAGCAGACGCTTCGGTACGGCGGGGAAATCGCGGGCGCCCTGGACAAGGCGCACCGCCAGGGGATCGTGCACCGGGATTTGAAGCCCGGCAACGTGATGCTGACGAAGTCCGGCGTGAAGCTTCTGGACTTCGGCCTGGCGAAGGCGATGGCGGAGCCGGTCGAGTCCGGCGTCACCTCGGTGCCGACGGTCCTCGGCTCGCGGCAGAACCTGACGCAGGAGGGGACGATTCTCGGGACTTTTCAGTACATGGCACCCGAGCAGCTCGAGGGCAAAGAGGCCGACCGACGCAGCGACATCTTCGCGCTCGGCGCGGTCCTCTATGAGATGGCGACGGGGAGGAAGGCCTTCTCGGGCGCCAGCCAGGCGTCGCTCATCTCCGCGATCATGAAGGAAGAGCCGGCCTCGATCTCCGCGGTCCAGCCGATGGCACCGGCGGCTCTCGATCGGGTCGTGAAGACGTGCCTGGCGAAAGATCCGGAGGATCGCTGGCAAAGCGCCGCCGACGTTGCGCGCGAGCTCGGCTGGATCGCCGAGGGATCCGCGGCGGGCGTGGCAGCGCCCGCCACGGTCGTCTCGAAGCGCCGGCGCCGCGAGGCCATCGCGTGGCTCGTTGCCGCGGCGGGAGTCGCCGCGGCCGCCGCCCTGGCCCTGACGGGCCTGCGTCGGCCCGCGCCGCAGGCGCCCGTTCTCGTTTCGAGCCTTCTCCTGCCTTCGGGGCTGCAGCTCGACGAGCTCAACCGCTCGCTGGCGCTTTCGCCGGACGGGACTCGTCTGGCGATCGCGGCCAGCTCGCAGCTCTGGTTGCGCTCGCTCACGGGCGCAGAGGTCCGCGCCATTGCGGGCACGGAAGACGCCTCATATCCCTTCTGGTCGCCGGACGGGAAGAGCCTGGGCTTCTTTGCCGCGCACAAGCTGAAAAAGCTCGATCTCGGCAGCGGCGCCATCTCGACGATCTGCGCGGCCAGCGAGGGTCGGGGAGGGGCGTGGGGCCCGGACGGGACGATCGTGTTCGCGCCCGGCGCGGTCGGCCCACTCTTCCGAGTGCCCTCGGCCGGCGGGGAGGCCGTCCCGGCCACGAAGCCTGCGAGCCCGAAAGACACGCATCGCCTGCCGGTGTTTCTTCCGGATGGGAAGAGGATTCTGTTCGTCGCGGGAACCGTTGAAACGACGGTCGGAAAGCTGCGCCTCCTCGATCTTGCCTCTGGTCGGGTCTCCCAGTTTTCGGAAGAGAACAGCGACGCGCTCTTCGCGAAACCCGGCTATTTGCTCTTCCGGAGGGGCAAGACGTTGATGGCGCAGCCCTTCGACTCGGATTCCGCCCGGCCGAGTGGTAGCCCGGCATCCATCGCCGAGGAGCTCAGTTTCTACCAGGGGCGTTACGCAGGACAATTCACCGTTTCCAACACCGGGCTCCTCGTGTACGAGCCTGAGCCGGCGCTCGTGACGAGTCAGCTCACCTGGTTCGACACGGAAGGAAATCGACTCGCAACCGTGGGCGAGCCCAGAGCCTTCCAGGGCGGCGAGATCAAGATTTCTCATGACGGGAGGAACGCGGTCGCGACCGTTCGCGACCCTTCGCAGCGACCGGACATCTGGGTCGTCGACCTGCAGCGCGGCGGAGCACGGCGCCTTTCGTTCGAACCGGCGGGCGGCGAGACTCCCCGTTGGTCCCCGGACGATCGCACCGTCGGCTATGTCGAAGGCAACGGCAGCATCTGGATCAAGCCACTGGGTGAGGGAGGCCAGGCGCACCGGCTGCCGGTCACGGCCGACCTGGGATCCTTCTCACCGGACGGCACCCTCGTCATCGTCAATCCGACAGGTGAAGGGAACACGTTCGGTCTGAGCCTCGCGCCCGTGGACGGCTCGGGACCGGTCCGCTCCATCGTGGCCTCCCACGTGCAGCGCGAGTCCGGCGGTTTTTCGCCGGACGGGCGATGGATCGCCTACGTCAGCGACGAGTCGGGGCGCGACGAGTTGTACGTCGTCTCTTCGTCCGGGTCGCCCGGGAAGTGGCAGATCTCATCGAACGGCGCGTTCTGGAGCGCGTGGCTCGCGCGGTCCGGAGAGTTGGTCTTCGTCGAGCCGGCAACGGGAAAGCTCTTCTCGGTCGAGTTCCGGGTCAAGGGCGGCGACGTCGAGGTCGGCGCGCCGAGGCCGCTCTTCGGGGGGCGCCCCCTTCCTTCGAGCACGGCCATGGACATGACCCCGGATGGCAAGCGCATCCTCTTCGCCATTCCCGTCGAGCGGGGCGGAGCGCACTCGTTGACCCTCGTCAGCAACTGGCCGGCGCTCTTGCGCAAGCCCTGACGAGCGTCGACCTACTGCCGGACGAGGCCCCTCGTCACTTCTGTCCCCCGAGCCACTTCTCGGGCGCGGCGTCGAACTGGTCCTTGTGGCCGGTCGAGCAGAAGTAATAGGTCTTGCCCTTGAAAGCGGACTTCGGCGCCAGCGCCGGATCCACGTCCATTTCGCACACCGGGCAGAGCGGATGCGCGCTCGTTCCCCTGCGAGCCTGCGCGTAGACCGCGTTCGAGGCCGGGTGCGACCAGCCCTGCCCCTGGTACTCCATCTGGTACGCCGTGGCGACGGCGGCGTCGGCGCCGAAGTAGCGCGCCACGACGTGGAGGGCCAGGTCGATGCCCGAGCTGAGTCCCCCGGCGCTGGCGATGCCTCCCTCGTCGACGAATCGGACCCCGCGCTCGACTCTGATGTCGGGGAATTGCATAGCGAAGGTGCGGTACGACGAGTGGTGCGTCGTCGCGGCCTTTCCCGACAGCAGCCCCGTGCTGGCCAGCAGGAAGGCGCCCGTGCATACGGACATCGTGATGTCGGTGTTCTTCGACGCGGCGCGGACCCACTCGACCGCGGCCGGTCCTCCCTTCTGGGCCGGAATCACGATGACCTTCGGCTCAGGCGCGTCGGCAAACGAATGATCGGGCACGATCTGCAATCCGCCGGAGATCCGCACGGGCTTCGTCGAGTCCGACACGGTATAGAGATTGAAAGGCATCTGGTCTTCCATGTCCGGGCCGCGGGAGGGGAGGTAAACGTCCTGGAAGACTTCCCAGGGCCCCGCGAAGTCGATCATCACGGCGCCTTCGGTGATGAGGAAAGCCACCGGTATGCGTCCCTTCCCGGGAGGGTGCAGGGGAGCAATCGCCGCGGGAGCCCTGGGCGCCCCCGTCGCGCCGGGGCCGGCTGAGGCGCGGCCGAAGACCGAGGACGGGATTGCGGCGACGAGGCCTGCCGTGGCCGATCCCTTGAGAAACTCTCTGCGCTTCATGAGTGCCTCCTGTCGTTTGTCTACAGGAGATACGCACGCCCCGCCCCAAGGTTTGGCCGCGGGCCATTGGTCGGCGACCCCGGGATTCTCAAGGAGTCGGACCCGCGGCGACCAGGTGCGCCAGCCAGCGGTCGAGTCCCGGCGCGAGCATCGAACCCGCGCTCCAGACCCAGAGGGCCGTGACGGCGCCGGCAAAGACGTCCATCGTGTAGTGCGCCCGCAGCACGAGCACCGTCGCCACCTCGACGAGGACGATGGCGATGCCGAGGGCGGCGGCAAAGGGGCCTCCCCAGTGGGCCAGCTCAAGGCTGCCGTACACGGCAATCGCGGTGTGACCCGAGAAGAACAGGTCGGACGTCGTCGCGTAGGTCACGAGAAGCGAGGGGAACCCGGGGTACCGCCAGATCATGTGCTCGGGCGCGGGCAGCGCGCAGAGCCCCTGGCAGGCCTGCCGGAGTGCGAAAAGAAGGATCAGGCCGAGGAAGGGGCGGATGCTCGGCCCGAACAGGGCGAGCACCACGAGAAAGATCCCGAGCAGGTCGATGACCGCCGACGTGGCGACGAGCAGGGCATTCGCCCGCCGCGGGTGCTCCCGGAGGCGACGATTCAGGGGCTCGGTGAGGTCGAGGAGACGGTCGCCGATCCGGCCGCCGGGGAACGCTCGCCGAGCGATGAGGGCCTGAGTGTAGAACCAACCGGCCAGGCCGAGGACGACGAGAATCGCCCGCAACGCCCAGAGTGGAAGGCTCATGCGGGCTCCGCGGGGATCGCCTCGGCGACGAGGGCCAGCGCGCGCAGCTCCTCGGCGAGGGCCTGGCGCCGCCGGCGCAGCTGGTTGGGCAGGTCGCGATCCCGAAGAAAGCGGGCGAAGGCGCGCGCTTCTCTTCTCACGCGCTCGAGGCGCTCGTACCAGGTGAGGGCCACGAGCCCGGTCGGAAGCAGGGCGATCGCGAAGATGGCAAGGGCCGTCTTGCCTCCGATCGCGAAAGCGGCCCAGGCCTCGCCGAGCCACGCGAGGGGATAGAGGACCAGCCCGGCCGCGATCTTGTCGGTGGCCTCCTCCTCGTCGGTGTGGGGGATTCGTCGCACGGCGGTGGCCGTGAGCCGATAGGGAATTGCGTGCAGGACGATCCCGCAGACCGCCAGCGGAGCCGCCACGAGGAGGGACAGCCCCTCGGTCACGACGAAACGGGCGACCGTCGCGAAGGAGTAGCTTCGGGACAGATGCTCCGCCGCGAGCCCGGCTCGCTCGGACTCGGCATCGAAGGCCTCGAGGTCCCGGCGGAAGTGCGAGATCCGGTCCGGGTCGGTCCGGAGCAGGCCGCGGTAGGTTCGCATGGCGGCCTGCAGCCATTGGACGCGGACCGCTTCCGGCGGGGGCGGCGCGCCGTCGCGATCGCGCCACAGCTCCTCGACCAGCCTCAGCAAACGCAGGGTGTGCCGATCGTCGGCTTCGACGATCTGAGCGCGAAGGGCGCTCGCGAGGCGATCGGTCAGCAGGCGCGCCCCCGCCGCGGACCGGTCGCCGCTCAGGATGTCGGCGGTCGAAACCGGCGGCCCGATCAGCACGAGGGCGCGGCCGTCTCGAAACGTCCCCGGCCGGTCGAAGACGAGGCCGACCGGAAGCAGCGTCACCCGGGTCTCGCCGCCCGCCGACTCTGCGGCCAGGAGCATTCGCGCGGCGCCGGTGCGCACCGTCTGGAGCGCGGGTTCGGGCTGTGTGCGTCCTTCCGGGAAGATCAGGATCGCGCCGCCGGCTCGAAGGGCCGCCGTCGTGGCCGCGAACAGGGCCGCGTTCTTGTCGGGATCGTCGCCGGCCTCCTGGCGGCGGCGCACCGGGAGGCCTCCGACCAGGCGCAGAAACGGGCCGATCAGCGGATGACGGAACAGGGGCGCGTTGGCCAGGATGCGGAGAGGCCGCGGCACGGTTGCGATCAGCAACATCGCGTCGACGATCGAGTTGTGGTGGTTGGCGGCGACGATCAGCGGCCCGGCGGAGGGCACGTTCTCGCCGCCGACGACCTCGATGCGCGCGTAGAAGAGTTTGAGGAGCAGGCGCGTGAGCCCCCGCACGAGGGAATATCCGCCGCCGGGCCGTGCGTCTTTCATGGCGCCGCGCGCGCGAGCCGGGCCTCCACGAGGGCCGTGTCGCGCTCGAGGTATCGGGCGCCGGCGAGCCACAGGATCCCGGCGATGACGAACATCGCTCCCACCACCACGAACGCGAGGTGCATGGAGTAGCGATCGCTCACGACGCCGATGACGACGGGGGAGAGGACGTCGCCGAAGGCGTGGATCAGCAGGATGTTGAGGGCAAACCCGGCCGCCCGGATCGACGGGTGGCTGACGTTGGCGAGGATCGTGTTGGTCGGCCCGGTATTGAAGAAGAGACAGAAGCACGTCACGAAGAGCCAGATCCAGATCAGCGGGAAGGGGGCGCTCAGGGTCAGCAGCAGGAAGGGAAAGCCGACGATCATCGCGGTCCCCGAGACCAGGAAGTACGAGCCGGAAAACCGGGAGCGCAGCCGGTCTCCGGCGACTCCTCCCGCCAGCGTCGCGAGCAGCCCGGCGACGCACGTGATCCCGCCGAAGACGACGGTCGTGGAAGCCGGGGCTCCGGGCCTGCGGGCGAGGTAGTACGGCATCCAGAACGCGATGCCGCCGATCGCGAACGTCATCGCGGTCATCCCGAGCGTGCAGGCGACCCACGAGGGCGTGCGCAGGAGCACTCCGTAGTCCCGCCACCGGATCCGGTCCGGTCTGGCGGCCGCGACGCGCTTGCCGCGGCCGAGCGCCGGGTCCTTCATGAAGAAAGCCAGCGCTCCGAGAAGGAGGCCGGGCGGAACCACCAGGAAGAACGCCCAGCGCCAACTCTCGGCATGGATCCCGATGATCCGTCCGCCGAGGTCGCCGATGGTCGAGCCCGCGACCGCTCCGCCGAGCACGTAGCCGAGGGCGCTGCCGACCGGGATGGCCATGTAGAACCAGGCGAGAACCCGGCCCCGCACTTCCACCGCGTAGAGGTCGGAAAGGATGGTCGGAGCCACGGGCCCGTAGGCCGCCTCGCCGATGCCGACGAGGCAGCGCGTGAGAAGGAGGCCGAAGAAGGTCGTGGCGAGGCCGGAGGCGCCGCTCGCGAGGCTCCAGCCGATCACACCGACGCCGACGAGTCCCCAGCGGGAATGACTCTCGGCCAGGCGGCCGAAGACCGGCGCGCCCACCATATAGAGGACCATGAATGCCATCGAGAGAACGCCGATCAGAGCCAGCTCCGGCTTGAAGCCCAGACGCGCGCGACACCACTGCTGCAGCGCCTCGAGCGCGGCGGATCGCGCCGCGCCGTTTGCCTCGCCGAAGAAGCTCTTCTCGATCGAGGGCACCACGGCCGCGAGGACCTGGCGGTCGACGTAGTTGAAGAGGTTGATGAAGAGAAGCAGTGCCAGCGCTCGCCGCGAGCGGTCAGCCGTCACCGCGACCTCCGGCGCCGAGGCTCCCTTCGACTTGCTGGAAGGACTGGCATGCCAGTGATTCCGGCATTCTAACTAGCGCCCGGGGCGGGGCCCGGGAGCGCGCTTCCACGCCTGCACGTCGAGGACGAAGGCCTCGACGCGGCGGTCCCACGTGTGCTCGCGCAGGGCGCGCTGGCGGGCGCGGCGGCCCATCGTCGAGCGCGCGGCCTCGTCGGACAGGAGCGCAGCGGCCTTCTCGACGATTCCCTCCGAGGGCGTGAAGGTCGCGATCTCGACGCCGGGCTCGAAGAAGTCGGCCACGCGCGGAAAGGACTCGACGAGCGTGGGCACGCCGCAGGAGGCCGCGAAGAAGGCGCGGGGCGTCAGGCGGTGCCGGCCGCGGTAGGGTCCCTGCGCGTCGTCGAGCAGCGCCGTCTCGAGCGCGAGGCGGCAGCGGTTCAACCCGGCGCGCAGCGTCGCGGGCGTGTCGAGGGGAGCAAGGACCGGAACGCTCCACCGCGTCTCGCCCTCGTACGCGTGCACGCGGACGCGAAAGTGCGCGGCGAGCGCCGTCACGAGCCCGTCGCGGTACGGCGTCCACTTGCCGTAATAGAGGATGTCGCACTCGGGGACGGCCCCCCGCTCGGGGGCGTAGAGCTCCGGGTCCGTCGCCGGGTCGCACCGCTTCGCGGCGATGTGGCGCAGGGCGTAATCGGGCAGCGTCTGCGGGTCCTGCGTGTAGAAGAGGTCGAACTGCGGCGCGATGGCGACCGACGCCGCGAGGCCATAGGGGTCCGAGAGCGCGAAGGCCGCCAGCGGCGTGCCCCCGGGGAAGATGCGCAGCGCCCGCTCCGAGAAATGCAGCGCTCCGCCCAGGCACACGACGACGTCCGGCGCCGGGTCGGTGTGGTCGATGACCGCCGCGTCCGGGATGAGCGCGGGCTTCGCGCCTCCGGTCGACACGAACCCCTCGACGTGGAAGGGCTCGACCACTCGCGTGCGGAACGCTCGCTGAAAAGCGCGCACCGGCGGAAAGAGGTTGTTGCAGTAAGGCGGCGCGCTGACGTTTCCGAAGAGAAGCAGGTCGCTCATCGCCCGCCTTCGTTCCTGTCCGCGGGGACAGGAACGCCGGCCGGGCGGACGGCTATCGCGCGAGCTTTCGCTGTGATGCAGTTCACCATGACGTGACATTAATGTACGACGAAGAGCCGGCGGTGCGCGACCGCTGCTCTAGAATTCGAGGATCATGAACACAAAAGGGTTTCGTTTTCCGTCGGCGCGGGTCGGCGTGGCGGTCCTGGTAGCCGCGGCGGCCTTCGCATTCTCGCCCGCGGCCTTTGCCGCGGCGTCGCTGCGCTTCCACGGCAACGGCTCGGGCGACGTGGACCGCGTCAAGATCGCCGTCGACGATTCGACCAATTCGAACCCGGGCCCGCCCGCCGACGTCGGCGCCGCGGACTTCACGCTCGAGTTCTGGATGATGGCCACCGCGCCGGACAACAGCGCGGGCCCGATCGCCTGCGGCGGCAACAAGAACTGGAAGAACGGCAACGTCCTCTTCGACCGCGACCGCACGGGCGCCGACCGCAACTACGGCGTCGCGATCGCCGGCGGCAAGATCGTCTTCGGCGTCGCGGGCGACGGCACCTCGGACCGGACCCTCTGCGGGACGTCGAACGTTCTCGACACGCGCTGGCACCACGTTGCGGTCGAGCGCCGGCGCTCGGACGGCTGGATGTGGATTTTCGTGGACGGCGTCCTCGAGGCGCAGGTGGACGGTCCGGACGGCGACGTGTCGTACCCGGACGACGCGGCGGCCGCGTCCCCCAACGACCCGTTCCTCGTCGTGGGCGCGGAAAAGTTCGACGCGGGGCTCGCCTACAACGGCTTTCTCGACGAGATCCGTCTGTCGAAGGTCCTGCGCTATTCGAGCGGGTTCACGCGCCCGCGGGCGCCCTTCGTGGCGGACGCCGACACCGTGGCGCTGTACCACGTCGACGAAGCCACCGGCGGCGCCGCGGGAGACAGCTCGGGCTCGGCGGGCGGTCCTTCGGATGGAGCCCTCGCCGTGGGCGGCTCGCCCGCGGGGCCGGAGTGGTCGAGCGCCGTCGCGCCGCTCGGCGGGTTGCCGGCGGTGATGTTCACGCCGCTTCCCGGCTCCGTGAGCTCGCCGATGCAGGTCGCCAACGCGCACGACGGCTCCGGCCGCCTCTTCGTCGTGGAGCAGACCGGGTACATCCGCATCTACGAGAACGGGTCGCTGCTCGCGACCCCGTTTCTCGACATCCACACGCTCGTGACCTGCTGCGGCGAGCAGGGGCTGCTCTCGGTGGCGTTCCACCCGGACTACCCGTCGAACGGCTACTTCTACGTCTACTACATCAACAACCTCGTCTCGCCGGGCGACATCACGATCGCTCGCTACAGCGTCTCCTCCGGAAACCCCGACGTGGCGGATCCCGCTTCGGCGCAGATCATCCTCGTCGTCCCGCATCCGACCAATTCCAACCACAACGGCGGCCAGTTGTTCTTCGGGCCGACCGACGGCTACCTCTACGCGGGCACCGGCGACGGCGGCGGGGGAGGCGACGTGCCGAACAACGCGCAGAACCTCGACGTGCTGCTCGGCAAGATCCTGCGCATCGACGTCAATGGATCGGGCACGGTGCCCTGCGGCCAGTCGGTGGCGATGCCCTACGGCATCCCCGCATCGAATCCGTTCGTGGGAGTTTCGGGGTGCGACGAGATCTGGGCCTACGGGATGCGCAATCCGTGGCGGTACTCCTTCGACCGCGTGACCTCGGACCTGCTGATCGGCGACGTCGGCCAGAACCTCTACGAGGAGGTCGATTTCCAGCCGGCATCCAGCGCGGGGGGCGAGAACTATGGCTGGCACAAGATGGAGGGATTCCACTGCTACGATCCCTCGTCCAACTGCGACGACGGCACGCTGACCCTGCCCATCCTCGAGCACCCGCACAGCGACGGCTGGTGCGCGATCATCGGCGGCTACCGCTACCGCGGCACGGCGATCCCCGGGCTCGTCGGAACTTACCTCTACTCGGACAACTGCCTGGGCGACGTCTATGGCGCCACCGAGGCCGGCGGCGGCAGCTGGAGCACGGCGCTCTTGAAGGCGTCGAGTACCTCGACATCCGGTTTCGGCGAGGACGAGGCCGGAGAGCTCTACTTCTGCGACCTGGGCGGAAAGGTCTACCGGATCGATCCCTCGCCCTACCCGGCGCCGACCGCGACGAGCCTGTCTCCTTCGGTGGTCATCGCGGGTGACCCGGAGTTCGGGTTGACCGTCAACGGAGCCGGCTTCGTCTACGGCTCGGTCGTACGCTGGAACGGGGCGGACCGCCCGACGGCCTTCGTTTCGGCCTCGAAGCTCGTTGCCTCGATCCCCTCGAGCGACATCGCCTCGGCAGGGTCGGCGGCCGTCACGGTCTTCACGCCGGCGCCGGGCGGGGGCACCTCGGCGACCCTCACGCTCGCCATCAACCCGACGTTTCTCGACGTACCGCTCGGCGCTTTCGCGTACCAGTACATCCAGGCCGTCTACCTCGCCGGCGTGACGGCGGGCTGCGGACCCCGGCTCTACTGCCCTGACGCCTCGACGACGCGGGCCCAGATGGCGGTCTTCCTCCTCAAGGCGAGCCTGGGCTCGGTCTACCAGCCCCCTGCGTGCTCCGGCATGGTCTTCAACGACGTTCCCTGCACCGGCGGGGTCTTCGATCCGTGGATCGAGGACCTTGCAGGACGGGGGATCACGGGGGGCTGTGGCAACGGCGATTACTGCCCGACGGCTACGGTGACGAGGGCCCAGATGTCGGCCTTCCTCCTGAAGACCGAGCACGGGTCCTCTTATGTGCCTCCGGCCTGCACACCGACGTTCGATGACGTGCCGTGCCCGAGCCTCTTTGCCGATTGGATCCAGCAACTTGCGGCTGAAAACGTAACGGCGGGCTGCGGAGGCAACAACTACTGTCCCTCGACGGCGGTGACTCGAGCCCAGATGGCGGTTTTTCTGACGAAGACGTTCGGCTTACCTCTGCCGTGACCCCGGGGTGCGGCGCAAAAAACTGAACCAATCCAGCTTTTCGGAGAAACTGGACACGCCGGTCGAGAGGCCGGCGTTTTCCTTTTCCGGAATCCGCGCCGAACGGGGACGGCGCCTCGGCCAGTATCCTGTCCGGCGGGTCAGTCGCGGTTGCACAAATTTTTGTGCAATCGAATCTTCGCCAGAGTTTCTTGTTGACTCCAAATCTCCTCGGGTAAATAGTTCCCGTTCGTATTCCCGATTGTTTCTTTTAACCGAACGGAGGAATGGCATGCACCGGAGCTCGGCGAAGAGTCTCTCCGCCTTGGTCGTGTCGGTTGGAATGTTTCTAGGTGGGTCTTCGCTGCTTCTCGCGAGCACGAAGGCCTCGAGCTCGCCCCAGCAGCCTGTCGTCAAGACGCCCGTGCGCGCCGGAAAGTCGGCGCTCATGAGCGAGTACAGGATGCAGGGGCCGGTTAGTCCTGGCCCGCATCGCGCGATTCGGAACGACATGCCTCCTCAAAAGGGCGGCACCGCGCCTCGCGCAAAGGTCGTCGATGCCGCGACGCAGAGAACGCCCGGCATCACGGCGCCGGGCGAGCTCGGTCAGTTCGACGGCCTCACGGATCAGGACAACCAGAACACCATTGGGACCGAGTACGTGCCGCCCGACACCAACGGCGACATCGGCATCAACAACTACGTCGAGTACATCAACACGATCTGGTCCGTTTACGACCGCGACGGCAATCTCGTCCTCGGCCCGCTGCCGGGCAACTCGTTCTGGCAGGGACTGGGCGGCCAATGCGAGTCGAATGATGACGGCGACCCCATCATCAAGTTCGACCGCCAGGCCCAGCGCTGGTTCGCCAGCCAGTTCGCCATCAACGGCGGATCCGGACCGTTCCACCAGTGCATCGCGATCTCCGTCACGGACGATCCGACCGGCTCCTGGTATCAGTACGACTACTTCATCAGTAACACGGACTTCACCGACTACCCGAAGTTCGGCATCTGGCCGGACGCCTACTACATGACGGAGAACATCTTTGGCGCCACGTTCTACGGCGGCGCCTTCGCGTTCGACCGCGCGAAGATGCTCGACGGCGATCCGACGGCCGCGATGATCCAGTTCACGACCGGCGGCGAGGGCGGCGTCCTTCCCTCCGACTGGAACGGCGCGATTCCTCCCCCGGACGGAGCCCCGAACTACTTCATGACTTTCGAGGTCGGACCGGCGCGGCTCCTGATCTGGCAGTTCCACGCCGACTTCGGCACCCCGGCCAACAGCACGTTTACGGGCCCGGTCGAAGTCCCCGTGGACGAATTCAACTCGCCGGTCTGCGGCAGCTTCCGAGACCAGTGCGTTCCGCAGCTGGGGACGTCGGAGCTTCTCGAGACGCTGTCCCAGGACCTGATGTACCCGCTGCCCTATCGCAACTTCGGCGATCACGAGACGCTGCTCGCCTCCCACACGGTCGGCGACGGGACGGGCATCGCGCAGGTGCGCTGGTACGAGGTCCAGGATCCGGGCGGCAGCCCGACCGTCACCCAGCAGTCGACCTACGCGCCGGACTCGACGCACCGCTGGATGCCGTCGATCGCTTCGGACCGCCAGGGCAACATCGCCCTGAACTACAGCCGGTCCGATTCGACGCTGCACCCGCAGGCCGCCATCACCGGCCGCCTCGTCACGGATCCTCCCAACACGATGGGCGAGGAGGACATCTGGTACGCGGGCGCTGGAAGCCAGGACAGCAGCTTCAGCCGGTGGGGCGACTACACGTCGATCTTCCTCGACCCGCTCGATGACTGCACGTTCTGGTCGATCAACGAGTACTACGCGACGACGTCGAGCTTCAACTTCAGGACCCGCATCGGGTCGTTCAAGTTCCCGGGCTGCACGGCGGGCCCGTCCGGAACGCTCGAAGGCACCGTGACCGACGGCTCGGACCCGATCGCCGGGGTCAAGGTCAAAGCGGGCGCTTCGTCCACGACCACGGATGCCTCCGGTCACTACTCCTTCACGCTTCCGGTCGGCGACTACGACATGACGGCCTCGAAGTACGGTTACTTCCCGGCCACCGCCACCGCCGTTCACGTTTCGGACGGCGGCGACACGGTTAAAGACTTCACGCTGACGCCGGCTCCGACCACGGTGGTCAACGGCGTCGTCAAGGACGGCTCGGGCGCGGGCTGGCCGCTCTACGCCAAGGTCGTCGTTTCGGCGCCGGGCGCGCCCACGTTTACGACGTTCACGGACCCCGTGACCGGCTACTACACCTTCACGCTGGTCGAGGGAACAACCTGGAACTTCGTGGTCACGGCGGTTTCGCAGGGCTACCTGCCGGGCGGCGGCGCAGTTCCGATCGGTGTCGCGCGGCCGACGACCGGCGGCGGTGTCGTGCTGAACTGGGACCTCCAGGCGGAGCAGACGGTCTGCAACGCTCCGGGCTACGCCCTGGTGACGGGCGGCCTGGCTGAGAGCTTCGACGCGGGCGTTCTGCCGAAGGGCTGGACCATCACGAACGACAGCGAGGATGGCGGCTATCCCTGGTACATCTGGGAAGGGGCCGATCCCTGCGGCGCGTTCGGCGGCAACCTGACGGGCGGCACGGGCCCGTACGCTCTGGTCAACAGCAACTGCGACGGCTTCGTCACGGACAGCACGAGCCTGATCACGCCG
>Ga0326726_10003666_pt1 | contig 14099 bp, 17 predicted proteins | sample MHFenrmetagenome_2_FD_207603 | JGI IMG/M metagenome (GOLD analysis project Ga0326726, IMG submission 207603) | Lab enriched peat soil microbial communities from Michigan Hollow, Ithaca, NY, United States - MHF15MN | ecosystem: Environmental > Terrestrial > Soil > Wetlands > Peat | place: USA... | reverse complement strand
ACGGCGTTATCCCCTCATTGTCTCCCCCGAGACGTCAACTATTTCATTTTCTTGCCAAAGAAAAACAGAAATCTTATAATGCTTTTTGGAAGGAGAAGAGAGATGAGTGGGAAAAGTAGCTTTCCTTACCGAAAATACGATCGAAAGCCCCATCCGCACATCGTCAAGCAAATTCTCGATGACGACGAATTGATCGAGATGATGAAAGAAGTTCTGATTCAGGAGGGAAGGGCGTGTCCTTTCTGTCATCGGAAACTGAAGGAAGCGTCTAAGGTAAGAGAAATTTGGTGATGGGGGAAGATGAAAAGAAGTGATTCAAGCCCAATTTGAAACACCTCTCTTCACCTGATCAGAAAGGCTTGCAAAAAGTCAGATTTCCTTACCTGTCGGGCGCCTTACTTGAAGAGCTTTTGAAAAACCGCGTTCGCCCCTCTTAGATATCGTCATCCGGAAATTGTCTAACAAAAGAGAATTGAAAAGGTTTAACGATAAATATATCGGCTGCGTCTCGAACCCCTCCGGTAGGAATGGTAAAGGGTAATGAGACGACAAAGATGGCGCTCCCTGCGATTCCAGCGATCACCCCAATGGGCCTGGCAAACAGTACATCGAGGATGTAATATTCTTGTGCAACGGGGTCGTTCCTCCCCATACTGTTGTCTCCTCCAGCCCACCCTGTCGAGCAAAGACTGGTTACGACCAAAGAAAGGGTCAACAATAACAGTAGAATCCTTTTCATGACAAAGCCCTCCTTTTTGACCTATTTTAAATTAAACTTACCAGAATCAAACCAAATTGTCAAACCCGTTAAAAAGTAAGATTCGCGTGATGAAAAATCATCTAACGATGCACTTTAGTCATCAGGGAGGAAAATTCTTTGACGATGTGCAGTTTAATCATCAGCCAATGAATTTTCATGAGATGCAGGTTAGCGACTACGCTGTCTTTCGTTAGTCTCATCGTCGCGTCGTCCCGCGGCAAACCGAGCTTTGGGAAATTGGGGAGACAGGTAAACGCATTAGTATAAGAAGGTTTAGTGCAATTTTTTCGCCAATCTGGTGCATGAAACCATAAAAACTGCAACCATTTGAAACTTAAGGAGAAGTTCCTCTTTAACCGAGAAGATAAACATCATAATCAGTTTCTGAATGTGACAAAGATTGTTCCGTGAAGCAAAATTGTCGTCCCCCTGCGCATGGGATCGCGCTGCGCGCTGAAGTGTACATCGGCGTGAGCATAAGCATGGGTAGTCCTCTCTTTTCGAAGGTATCGCGTTTGGTTCACTGCAGTTTGTGATTTTATGCAACAGTTATAATGGCTTTGCGGTAAGGTCTCTCTAGTTAAAACACTTGACAACTGAATCAAAAATCGATATACCTACCCAGAATTCAAAGGAATATTTCGGTTTTCCCTTAAGGCGATGGATTGGACCTTACTTCTCAATTCTACTTTTGAGCCACTAAAAGTTGTGACATGGAAAAAGGCGATTATCATGGTGACGCTTCAAAAGGTGGAAGTGATTGAAGAATACGACCGCCTGATTCGGGGCATCAGTTTATCATTGCGCCTTCCGGCTGTTATACGGCTGAACCGGTTCATCCGAAGGAAAACCCCCATTGTCAAGTTTTCTCGCCAGAACCTCTATGTTCGTGACCGAGGCAAGTGCCAGTATTGTGGCACGCCTTTCGAGCACAAGGAATTGACCTATGACCATGTTGTCCCACGCTCTAAGGGTGGACAGACGGAATGGACGAATGTTGTTACCTGTTGCACGGCGTGTAATCTCAAAAAGGGCGGGAGAACCCCTGAAGAAGCGGGGATGTCTCTGATCAGAAAACCCAGGGCACCCATCTGGATACCCTTATTGCCGATGAGCCTTGGAATCAAGGAGACCCCGGCCCCTTGGAAGGATTATCTCTACCTGAATCTGGAGTTGACCTCTTAATTTTCCACATGGGCGCACGTTTTCGTGACGAGCCTCTCATCTCTTCAAATAGGCCTCGGAAATGAACAGAGGAAGCAACAAGACGGGATGAAGATCTGATAAAAGCCTCCTATGTGAACGGGCGGACAAGAACGTAAGGGATGGATACCGATGAAATATCTTTGGGCACCGTGGAGGATGCATTACATCTTGGGAGAAAAGAAAAGAGGATGTTTCTTTTGCCGAGAGCTTAAGGAGAAAAAGCAAAAGAAGAACCTGATCCTCTATCAGGGCCAATACGTCTTTGTGGTGATGAATAAATATCCCTATAACAACGGCCATCTGATGATTGTTCCTAAGCGCCATTCCCTGAATCTGGATGATTTGAACAGTGATGAGTTGAAAGAATTTTTTGAATTACTCAAAGCGGCCACACGGGTCCTGAAGACTGCCCTCCGACCGCACGGTTTTAATATCGGAATGAACATCGGAAAAGTAGGAGGGGCCGGTGAAGGCCACGTCCATCTCCATATTGTCCCAAGATGGGAGGGAGATACGAATTTTATGCCACTGATTGGCGAAACCAAGGTCGTCCCCGAATATTTGGAAAGAACCTATCAGAAACTTCACGATGCCTTTATGGATCTTTCCCGAGAGGGGAAAATCCAGAGAGGAGGATAAAAAAGTGGGATGGGTCAAGAATCTTTTTCTGTTGGTAATCCTGATCGTCAGCATCTTTTTCTTCTTGCAAAACACGGAGCAGGTTGTCATTCGGTTTGGCCTCTCTCCTATTACAGATTATCAATTTTTCGAGATATCGAAAATTCCCCTCTTTTTGGTGATCCTCTGCTCGGTGCTGTTGGGAATTCTGATTGGGGGTTTGGGAAACCTCTATAAACACTTTCAACTGAAAAGGACCATTCGACAGAACCAGAAAGCAATCGAAAGATTGGAGAGGGAGATCCAATCCGTTCGAGGCCCGGGTTTGGATCAACCCTCCTTTTTAAAGAAAGAGGGTTAACCTTTTGATCGGCGAGGAGAATTTGATAGCATGGTAAAGAAGATTCATCTCGTTCGGAGTAAATTTTTGCTTGCATTGCAGAGAGAATTGTAGTATAGTCTGAATGTAATTAGTTGGTCTGCTGGAAAAGCGGGCTATTTGCCCGCTTTTTTTTTAAAAAACTCACTGGGTGGAAGATGTTAGAAAAAGAGATTGTCGATCGGGTGCGTGTGATCGCCGATGCCATTCTTGTCGATGAAGGGATGGAATTGGTGGATATTGAGTACCGAAGAGAATCAAGAGGGTGGGTCCTACGCCTTTATCTGGACAAGGCGGGGGGGGTTACCCTTGACGATTGCACCCGAGTGAGCCAGGAGGTTGGCATGACTTTGGACGTCGAGGATTTCATACAAACTCCATATACATTGGAGGTCTCCTCTCCAGGGCTCTCGCGGCGCTTAAAAACCGAAAAGGACTTTATGAAATATCGGGGCCATCTGATCAAAGTGAAAACCTTCGATTCCATTGAGAATCGCCGGCAATTTAAAGGAAAGCTCCTAGGGATTTCTGAGAACGAACTCGAAATCGAAAGTGATGGAGGGATCTTTCAGATCCCTCTTTCCAATGTGGCGAGGGCGAATCTGGAAATTGACCAGGGGATGCTCCAAACGGGGCAGCATGATCGAAAGTGATACGATATTTTCTGGAAACCTTATCCTGCTTGGCCGGGAAGGGGTTTCCTTTTAAAGAGGGAGAGAGCCATTATGCCATCCAATCTCAATTTTGTGATTGACCAAGTGGGCAAGGATAAGGGGATCGACCGGAAGGTGATCATCGAAGCCTTGGAACAGGCAGTGTTGACCGCTTCAAGAAAGAAATACGGGCACCAAGGAGAGATCGAAGTCCACTATAATGAGGAAGCAGGCGAGGTGGAATTGTTTCAGTTCAAGCAGGTGGTTGAGGAAGTGGCAAATTCATCGACGGAGATCTCTCTTTCCGAGGCACGAGAATTGGATAGCGAAGCGCAGATCGGAGACAGCCTGGGCGTTAAACTGAATACCGACTTCGGCCGCATTGGAGCCCAAACGGCGAAGCAGGTGATCATCCAGAGAGTGAGGGACGCTGAGCGGGAGAATGTTTACAATGAATTTAAGGATAGAAAGGCAGATTTGATCAGCGGAACCGTTCAGAGGCTGGAGAAGGGAAATGTCTATATTAACATCGCCAGGGCAGAAGCCGTCCTTTTGACAAAAGAACAAATTCCCGGGGAGAGTTACCGGCAAGGGGAGCGGCTTCGAGCGTATATTCTCGACGTCCAAAAAAGCTCAAAGGGACCGCAGATATTCCTTTCCAGGACCCATCCAGGATTCCTGATCAAATTATTCGAGATGGAGGTGCCTGAGATCTCAGAGGGGATAATCAAGATTATCAGTGCTGCACGGGAACCCGGTGAGAGGGCAAAGATCTCTGTCTACAGTTCGAGCCGTGACGTGGATCCAGTGGGAGCCTGTGTGGGGATGAGGGGTTCCCGGGTTCAGAGTGTCGTTCAAGAACTTCGAGGGGAGCGGATTGACATCATCCCTTGGTCTCAGGATCAGGCCAAATATGTGTGTAATGGCTTAGCCCCCGCTAAGATCTCGCGGGTTTACATCGATGAGGAAAATCGTCATATGGAAGTGGTCGTGGCTGACGATCAACTCTCCCTCGCCATCGGGAAAAAGGGCCAGAACGTCCGGTTGGCTTCTAAGCTGACGGGCTGGAAAATTGACATTAAGAGCGAATCCAGGATGGAGAAGATCTCCAGTGAAATCCTGGAGAAATTTAAAGAGCTTCCTTATGTCGGAGATGTGGCAAGCCGTATTCTCTATAACGAGGGATTCAGATCGGTCAAGGAGGTGAGCGAGGTCGACCCAGAAGAACTGGCAAAGGTCTTGGAACTCGAGAAGGAGAAGGCTTCAGAGATCGTTGAAGGGGCGATTCAGCTTTCTCGGAGAGAGGAAGGCGCCGAGGTTGGCCAGGGAGTTCCTCCAATCGCGGGGGGGGCAACTGCCGACCCGGTGAACCGGATGGAAGGAGTCGGAGAAAAAACGGCCCAAGTCTTAGAAGCGAATGGCTTTAAGAACGTTCACGACATCTTGGAGGCGAATATTGAAAAGCTTTCTACTCTTCCGGGGATAGGAATCAAGAAGGCTGAGAAATTAATCCAGTCTGCGAAAGACTATATCGAAGGAAAGAAGGCATGACTCAGAAAAAACATATCCCCATTCGTACCTGTATTGGATGCCGGAAAAAAAGAAAGAAAGGGGAGATGATTTGGTTTGCCTATGGTCCGGAAGGACTGGTTCGGGTGGACGGGAGAAAACCTCATGTCGGGCGGGGGTTTTATCTCTGCCCGGATCTTCAATGTCTAAAGATGGCAAAGGGGAGAAAGAAAGCGGTTGAGTTTTCTGGGACAATGGATTTTCAATCCCTTTTGGCAAAAGGTTTTTCACAGAACGATACGGTATGTGATAGAGGAGGAAGGGAATGACAAAGAGTAAAGTCCTCGATCTTGCGAGGGAAGTCGGGATGGAGGATGATAAACTTCTTCTCAAGTTGAGACGGATGGGTGTAAAGGTTAAAGACAAGAAGCTTGACGAACCCGAGAAACAGGTGTCTCTATCCGATGAGAAGATCATCGAAAGGGATTCAGAGAAGGAGATCGTTGAGAAACGGGTTAAACCCACCGTGATTCGGAGAAGGGCAAGAACGTTGGAAGTGAAAGTTGAGGCCCCGCCTCCTCCAGTCATTTCCGTCGAACCCGAAATTGTCAAAGAGAAGATTCCAAAAGCCAAGGGGGAGAAAACAGAAGCTGAGCGGAAGGCCCCGAAGAGAGCAGCTGAGAAGATAGAAGAATTGGAAAAGGAGGAAAAGCCACCTGTCGGGCCACCGAGGACAAAGAAGAAGGAAACGTCTAAAGAGGCCACCCCAGAGATCAGAGCGAGAGCCGAAGAGAAGGAGGTGATCCCTCTTAAACCGGCGGGTCAGCCCCAAGCTGTTCTGAAAGAAGGAAAAGAGGCCATCGAAGCCAAGAAAGGGCTTGAAGAAGCCAAGCCGAAGGAAGTTCCTCTAAAGCCGGTTGAGATGAAGCTGCTGGAAAAGGAAGAATTATTAGAAAAAGAGAAAGTGGGGCCCCTTGCAAAGAAGAAGGGCTTTGTCAAAAAGAGAAAGAGAATCGAAGAAAGGATGTTGGAAGAGGAGGTCGAAGGAGACAAACTCGAGGGAAAGGAAGCTGAAACCAGTTTCAAACCTTTCCGACCCATGAAGAGGAAGGTCGTATTAAAACCGCACAAGAAAACAGAGGTGACCGTCCCCAAACCCATAAAGAGGATTATTCGAATCGCCGAAGTCATTGTGGTCGGGGATCTCGCAAAGCGAATGGGGGTGAAGGGTGGAGAGTTAATTAAGAAATTGATGGAAATGGGTGTGTTGGTAAATATCAACCAACTCATCGATGCGGATGTGGCCTCTCTGGTAGCCAGTGAGTTTGGCTACGAGGTGGAAAAAGTCTCCGTAGAGCGACAGGACATACTGGAAAGAAAAGAAGATCTTCCTGAACAGTTGAAACCGAGGCCGCCTGTCGTGACGATCATGGGCCATGTGGATCATGGGAAGACCATGCTCCTGGATGCGATTCGAAAAACGAATGTCGTGGGAGGGGAGGCTGGAGGGATCACGCAGCACATTGGAGCCTATGATGTCGAATTGGAGAATGGCCACGTGGTCTTTATTGACACTCCCGGCCACGAGGCCTTTACCGCCATGAGGGCAAGAGGAGCTCAGGTGACCGATGTCGTCGTTCTGGTGGTCGCTGCGGATGACGGGGTGATGCCGCAGACCAAAGAGGCGATCGATCATGCCCGAGCAGCCAAGGTCCCGATTGTGGTCTCGATCAATAAGATTGATAAGCCGACTGCAAATCCTGAAAAGGTGAAGAAAGATCTTGCGGAATATGGACTTGTCCCGGAACAGTGGGGAGGGAATACCCTCGTCGCAGAGGTGTCCGCCAAGCAGAAGAGCGGAATCAAAGAATTACTCGACTCGATCCTCCTTCAGGCGGAGATTTTAGAATTGAAGGCCAATCCGGACAAACCTGCTCGAGGGGTCATTATTGAATCCAAGTTGGACAAAGGGAGGGGACCCGCGGCTACCCTTCTGGTACAGGAGGGAACGCTGAAAACGGGAGATGCCTTTATCGCAGGCTCCCACTATGGCAGGGTCAGGGCAATGCTGAACGATAGAGGACAGAAGATCGAAGAAGCTCCGCCCTCTACCCCGGTAGAGGTCGTTGGGTTCACCGATGTTCCTGAAGCGGGAGAGACGTTCATCGTTGTGTCGGAAGAGAGGATGGCCAAGCAGATCAGCCTTTATCGACAGGAAAAAATTCGTGAAAAAGAGCTTTCCAAGTTGAGCAAGGTCTCCTTGGAGGAGCTTTATGATAAGATTAAGAAAGGGGAAGTGAAAGAGCTGAATGTGATTATCAAAGCTGACGTCCAGGGATCCATCGAGGCCGTAAAAGAGGCGTTAAAGAAACTCTCTACGGACGCGGTGAAGGTTAATGTCCTTCATGACGCCGTCGGCGGGATTACAGAGACCGATGTCAATTTGGCCGCGGCTTCCAATGCGATCATCATCGGCTTTAACGTGAGGCCGGGACCGAAAGCCCAGCTTTTGGCGGACCAGGAGCATGTCGACATCCGAACTTACTCCGTGATCTACGATGCAGTGACCGACATCAAGAATGCCCTGGAGGGATTACTGGAACCCACCTACAAGGAACATATCTTGGGAAGGGCGCAGGTGATACAAGTTTTTAACATCCGCAAAGTGGGGATGGTGGCGGGAAGTCTCGTCACGGACGGAAAAGTCGTCAAAGGATCCCACGCGCGATTATTGCGAGACAATGTCGTTGTTTATGACGGTCGTATTTCCTCCCTCAGGCGATTCAAAGATGATATGAAGGACTGCAGCCAGGGCCTTGAGTGCGGGATTGGCATCGAGAATTTCAACGACGTTAAGCTCGGAGATGTGATCGAATCTTATGAGATGGAAGCAGTCCAGGCTCGGTTGGCCTGACGTGATACAACGAACGATGAACCTTATACGATGAACAATCTGTTAGTTCGCTGTCCGTCGTTCATTGTTATGGTTCCTTGTGCTGGGGAAAAAGATGGTCGTTGGAATTTGCCAACTCGACCTTCGTATTCCGGAAAATCATTCTCTAAAAGGAAAACGGCATGTGCTCCGGAAACTGATCGATCGGGTGAGGCATCGTTTTAATGTGGCAATTTCAGAGGTGGGCGACAATGACCTCTGGCAACGGGCACAGATTGGCTTCTGCACCGTGGGGAACGATCGGCGACATATCAACTCAAGTCTGGATAAAGTTGTTGACTTTATTGAACAAATGAATCTAGCCGAGATGGTGCATACAGAAATCGAAATCATCACGATATAACTTCTCGAAGGCTTGGATGGAAGGAAAACGTTCGGAAAAAGTAGCGGATTTGATCCAAAAAGAGATCTCTCAAATGCTGGTCAAGTCGATCAAGGATCCCCGCATCGGCTTCATCACCATTACCAAGGTGACCGTTTCGGAGGATTGCCGTTTTGCGAAAATCTACTTCAGCGTGGCAGGGAACCTCGCAGAGAGGGAGAGTTCGCAGAAGGGTTTGGAAAGCGCCAAGGGATATATCCGAAAAGAATTGGGCCGTCGGATCCGACTGAGATATACTCCGGAGATTATGTTTCAGTTTGACCCTTCCATCGAGTATGCCATTCATATGGAAAAATTGATCCAGAGCATCCACCAAGAAAATGGGCCGGATGGGGATGAATAGGAATATGGACGGGATCCTCATTGTGGATAAGCCCGAAGGGATCACCTCCCTCGACGTGGCGAGAGAGATGAAGCGGCGATTTGGTGTGAAGAAAGCAGGCCACGTTGGAACCCTCGATCCTTTTGCCACCGGCGTTTTGCCAATCGTCATCAACGAGGGGACGAAGCTCGTTCCATTTTTGGGAGAAGGGCCTAAAGAGTATGAGGTCACCCTCAAACTAGGCGAGGAGACGACGACGGATGACTGGACCGGCCAGGTGGTCACGAGCAGGCCATGGGAGGGAGTTTTACCAGAAAAGATTGAAGCGGTCGTCCGAACATTTTTAGGGAAGATTCGTCAGATCCCTCCCATGTTCTCAGCCGTTAAGATTGCCGGAAGACCCCTTTATCGGCTGGCCAGAAAAGGGATCGAGGTCGAGCGAAAAGAGCGGGAAGTGGAAATTTATGGAGTTCAAACGGAAGGAATCGATCTGCCCCTTGTCCATTTGAAAGTTTCCTGTTCAAAAGGAACGTACGTCCGCGCTTTGGGGAGAGACATCGGAAGGAAGATCGGATCCGGAGCTCATCTCCTGCGGCTGAGAAGGACTCGGAGCGGGCCTTTTACACTCGGGGAAGCGATCTCTTGGGAGCGGATAAAGGAATTCTCCGACCCCAGTCTCCTTTTTCCTTGGTTGATTTCCTTGAAAGCGGCCTTGCCGAGCCTACCCGAGGTGGTCGGGGATGAACATTTGTTAAGGAAGGTGCGCCTGGGGAGGAAAATGATGGTCCAAGATCTTTCGCTTCAGGATCTTCCAGCCTTTGAAAAAGGAGAATGTCTCAAAATATGCTCTCTTAAGGAAGAGTTGGTAGCCGTCTTAAGATCCGAAATGAGGGGTGTGGATATTCGAAGGGCGAATCCGGAGGCAGTCGCCTTTCGCCCACTCAGAATATTCCAACCCCAGAAAGGATGACCACGTTTCGTTTAAAAGGAGGAAGTTCATGGCACTGATACTGGAGAAGAAAAAGGAGATCATCGAACAGTTTAAGAACCACGAACGGGATACAGGCTCGCCGGAGGTCCAAATCGCTCTTCTCAGCGAAAGGATTCGTTATCTCACAGAGCACTTTAAAGCCCACAAACGAGACCATCACTCTCGTAGAGGTCTTCTTAAATTGGTCGGACAGCGGAGGAGACTTCTCAACTACTTGAAAGAAACCAAGGTAGACCGATATCGGATGGTCATCGATAAGCTGGGTCTGCGAAGGTAAGGTCCGTATGTTTTGAATCAAAAGGAGAATCCATGGAATACAAGTTACAAATCGATTTGGGAGGAAGGCCATTTTCCATTGAAACGGGAAAAGTGGCAAAACAGGCGAACGGTTCAGTCTTGGTACAATATGGAGACACGGTGGTCCTCGTCACGGCCGTGGCATCCGACAAGAAGCGCGAGGGTCTCGATTTCATTCCCCTCACCGTTAATTATTTGGAAATGACTTATGCGGCAGGAAGGATCCCAGGAGGTTTTTTTAAGAGAGAGGGGAGGCCCAGTGACCGCGAAACCCTGATCTCCCGGTTTATTGACCGGCCCCTCAGACCCCTTTTCCCAAAGGGGTTCCAGAATGAGATTCAGATCATCGCCACCGTTCTTTCTGCGGATCAGGATAATGACCCTTCCATTCTCGGAATGATCGGGGCTTCCAGCGCCCTTTCTCTCTCCGACATCCCCTTCGGTGGTCCGATTGCAGGAGCCAAAGTGGGTCGCATTGATGGAGAATTTGTCCTCAACCCCACTCACGAAGAGATGGAACTGAGTGATATCGATCTTTTTGTGGCGGGCAGTGAGGATGCCATCATCATGGTTGAAGGGAGTGCAAAAGAAGTCAAGGAGGAGGAGATCTTGGAGGCCATTTTATTCGGGCATCAATCGCTGAAACCGGTGATCGATCTTCAAAAGAAAATGAAAGCGGAATCAGGGGTTACCCCGCGCGAATTTGAACTCCGAAAACCCGAAGAGACTCTTTATGAAAGAGTAAGCGCCCTCGCTGAAGGAAAACTCACGGAGACCTTTCAGATCACAGAGAAGGGGAAAAGAAGAGAACGATTGGAAGAGATCGTTCAATTGACCTTGCAGGAGTTGGGTGCGGAGGACGAACCAACACAGAAGATGGTGAAGGTCGCTTTTGAAGAGATCTATCGTAAGCTGGTCCGAAAATCGATTTTAGAGAAGAAGCAGCGGATCGATGGCAGAAAGCTTTCAGAAATTCGGCAGATTTCCTGTGAGGTGGGCATCCTTCCCAGAACCCACGGTTCCGCGCTTTTTACGCGCGGAGAGACCCAGGTCCTGGCGGTGGTCACTTTCGGGACTTCTGAGGATGAGCAGAAGATCAATTCCTTGACGGGAGAAACCTATAAGTCCTTTATGCTGCACTATAACTTCCCTCCCTTTTCCACGGGAGAAGTTTCCCCGTTGAGATCGCCCAGCCGAAGAGAAATTGGGCATGGCGCGTTGGCCGAGAGGGCGATCCTGCCCGTCCTTCCCTCCAGTGAGAACTTTCCTTACACCATTCGAATTGTCTCAGAGGTGCTGGAATCGAATGGATCCTCCTCCATGGCCACCGTATGCGGAGCGACCCTCTCGCTGATGGATGCCGGTGTTCCCATTAAAGCGCCTGTCGCTGGCATCGCTATGGGGCTCATTTTGGAAGACGGTGAGAGTGCCGTTTTATCAGACATCCTGGGCGATGAGGACCATTTGGGAGACATGGATTTTAAGATGGCGGGCACTCGAGAAGGGGTCACTGCGATTCAGATGGATATCAAGGTTCATGGCATCTCTAAAGAAATCATGGGAAAAGTTCTCGATCAGTCCAGAGAAGGCAGATTTCACATTTTGAATAAGATGAGTGAGACCATTTCGGAACCCCGAAAGGATCTCTCCCGGCATGCGCCTCGGATCGTGAGCCTCCAGGTGAAACAAGAAAAGATACGAGACATCATCGGTCCAGGGGGTAAGAACATTCGATCGATCGTCGATCAGACAGGTGTGAAGATCGACGTGGATGATTCGGGACTGGTGAAGCTCGCTTCTCCAAATTATGAGGCCATCGAAAAGGCCATCTATATGATCAAGCGGCTCACCCAAGAAGTGGAGGTAGGTGCGCTCTACACCGGGAAGGTCGTACGGATCTTAGGTTTCGGTGCCATTGTCGAGCTGTTCCCGGGGACCGATGGCCTCGTCCATATCTCCCAATTGGCGGAGGGACATGTCAAGGAGGTCTCGGATGTTCTAAAAGAAGGAGATGAGGTGCTCGTGAAGGTGATCGATATCGATCCACAGGGTCGCATCCGCCTTAGCCGTAAGGCCGCCCTGAGGGAAACGAAGCAAGCCGCTGAGAACAAGAGTTGAGGGGGAGAAAGAACAGAGGATCAAGAGTCATGGGTGGAACCTCTATGGAAATCCGGGATCCATCGAGTCAATCGTGGATCGAAAGTGGATCGGGGTATCAGAAAACCGTCCTTGATAACGGTATTCGGGTGATTACGGAAAAGATTCCTTATCTGAGGTCTGTCTCCATCGGCGTATGGGTGATGATCGGATCGAGAGATGAACAACCCGATGAAAACGGCATCTCCCATTTTATTGAACACCTTCTCTTCAAGGGGACGGAAAAGAGGACGGCCTTCGATATCGCCAAGGAGATTGATTCGGTGGGTGGAACACTGAATGCATTTACAGGGAGGGAATACACCTGTTTTTATGCCAAGGTGATCGATCATAATTTGCCCCTTGCCATCGATCTCCTCTCTGATATCTTCCTCAACTCCATCATGGACTTGAAAGACGTAGAGAAGGAAAGGATGGTGATCCTGCAGGAGATTAAGATGGTCGAGGATATCCCTGACGATTATGTTCATGACCTTTTCAACCGGGTCTGCTGGGGAGATCATCCCTTGGGTTTCCCGATTTACGGGAATTCGGAGCTGGTCCAATCTTTCCAGCGAGATCAACTCCACCGGTTCTTCAAGGAGAACTATCCGCCCGACCAAATCATCGTCTGTGCCGCCGGAAATTTAGAACACCAGAAAGTGGTCGATCTGATCGATGAGACGTTCGGGAAGATTCCAAAGTTAAATAAGACAAGAACCAGGAGCAAGCCGGATCCGATCTCTACCACCAACGTTTGGAAACGAGATTTGGAACAGGTTCATTTTTGTCTTGGAACCAAAGGGCTTCAATATAACCATTCCCTTCGGTTCGCCTCGTACGTGCTGAACACCATTCTGGGAGGAGGGATGAGTTCAAGACTTTTCCAGGAGATTCGCGAGAATCGGGGCCTCGCTTATTCTGTTTATTCCTATCTTCCCACTTATATCGATACCGGACTGGTCGTGGTTTATGCAGGGACCAATGAAGGGGCCTTCCAGGAGGTCATTGACCTGGTTCTCAAAGAGTTCAAACGTCTTAAGAACGAACCCCTCAAGAATGAGGAGCTGGAAACGGCAAAAGAACAATTGAAAGGAAATCTTCTGCTTAGCCTGGAGAGTTCGGACAATCTGATGACCCGTTTGGCAAAGAATGAAATCTATTTCAAATCTTACCTCCCCGTGGCAACGATTCTAAAAGGGATCGATGAAGTAACGGAAGAGACCGTTCAACGTCTTGCCGGCGACATCTTCGATGAACGATTCTTCTGCCTGACTGTCTTGGGACCGATGAATGGAAATTACTTAGACAAGATCCGGTTGGATAGTAAATAGAGGGCAGATTCTTTTTCAAAGGCAGACCGCCCAACATGAAAATCTATTTTAAGCGTATGAGAGGGGATCCTCCCGTGCCCGTCCCCCAATATATGACCCCAGGTGCCTCTGGAATGGACCTTTTTGCCTCTCTGGAAAAAGAGGTGACTCTGGAACCGGGGGAGAGGAGGCTGATCCCCACCGGGATCTCCGTGGCGATCCCTGAAGGGTTTGAAGGCCAAATTAGACCTCGTAGCGGGTTGGCGATTCAGAAGGGAATTGGCATTGTCAACGGACCAGGCACGATCGACTCCGACTACCGTGGGGAGATCGGTATTCTCCTCATCAACTTTGGAAGAGAACCCTTCACTGTCCACAACGGGGAGAGAATTGCCCAGATGGTGATTTCAGAAGTTTTTCGAGCAACCCTGGAGGAACTGGAAGAGCTCCCAGCAACGCCGAGGCAAGGAGGCGGATTTGGTCACACGGGTATCTGAGGGGGAGTTGAAGACGATCGATTTGACCATCCAAGCAGAGGGGAGAGTCACCTCTGCTTTTTATTTGGTTTCGCAATTCAGGA
>Ga0326726_10003665_pt1 | contig 14100 bp, 10 predicted proteins | sample MHFenrmetagenome_2_FD_207603 | JGI IMG/M metagenome (GOLD analysis project Ga0326726, IMG submission 207603) | Lab enriched peat soil microbial communities from Michigan Hollow, Ithaca, NY, United States - MHF15MN | ecosystem: Environmental > Terrestrial > Soil > Wetlands > Peat | place: USA... | reverse complement strand
AAGAGGCTTCGCAAAAGGTACTATTGGAAGTTGGCTTCTTTTACTTGCTAAAGACGGCAACATTTCATATGCTCATACTGCAAGATGGGTAATTGGAATGAAATCAGATTTCCATGACTATCAACTTGCACAGAAGGTTGCAAGAGAAACAGGGCTTGTGAAGGCGTTCGATAAAAGAAGCTCTGATGTCGGTGTAGCTTTGAGGTTTGCCAAGGCTTTTGACGAAGAAGCAAGCAAGCATTAGCTTTTCTTGCTTGCGTTCTGAATCAGGGTTTTCCACTTGTCATTTTCCTGAATGGTTATTCCGCAAGCTTCTGAAGGTGTCTTTCCACTGAGAGCTTCGTGAGGTCGGATGTAGTTGTGGTATAGCTGATAACCAGAGAGCATCACGGTTCGTCGTTTCTTTAATCTCCTCATTGTCTTTTCTCGGTCTCGGATTTCTCCGTTCATGCGCTCCATTTTGTTATCAAGTCAGCCGTATCTCTTCGTGGCCCAACTGCGTTGGAAGGCACGTAACTTGCCAACAGTCGCGCATGGGAAAACAACTCATCACTCTGCACGTGCTGACCACGAGGGAAGAACCGCACACGGTCAGTCGCTCCAACTTCTGCGTGACGGCAACAGGTTGTAAAACATGCACAACCAAAACACAACCTCACCCCAAACCAAAACAGCAAAACCAACAACAAGCTCAGCCCCTAAGAAGAAGTAGTGTACAAGGGGATTTTCACTACTACTAACAGAGAAAAAAAGACACAGTACACAGTCCACTAAGATGCACTAGAAACCAAAATCACAAGAACCAAAAAACTGGAAAAAAGAAAAGGCTATTTCTTCTTTTCCTGGAACAGCTTCTTCACAGCGCCGATTCTTGCCTTCTGCGCCAGCACGTCGCTCGTCACCAGCGTCAACGCCTCTTCAGGACACCACTTAATGCACTGAGGTTCACCCTGATCCTTGCACAAGTCGCACACGTACACCGTCTTCGTCTCAGGATGCAGCATCATCGCACCGTAATCGCACGCCTCGATGCACCAGCCACAGCCGTTGCACTTGTCCTTATCAATCATAATCGTACCCGTTTCCTCGCTCTGCGTCAACGCGTCACGTGGACAAGCAGCCACGCAAGCAGGGTCTTCGCAAAGCCTGCAAGTCACAGCCATGTTCGCAACCTGATTAATGCGCACAACACGAATGCGTGACTTCATCGGATTAAACGCCTTCTCCTTCGTGAATGAGCAGGCGTACTCGCAAGTCTGGCAACCAACGCATTTCTCGGTGTCGACTGAAACGAATTTTCGCTCATGAATCTTCGGCATATCTTACGCCTCCTTACCGGCAACTATTGCTGCAAGCTCGTCCATGCCCAAAGCCTTCAACTTCTCGACTTTTGGCACGCCCTCAAAAGTCCATCCACGAACCTCATAGTAATCATCCAGCATCAAATCCAACTCCTCCTGCGTCACAACCGCTCCTTTCACGGGTCCATCGTCGGGAATCGGCACGTTCATCACCTTCCACGGCAACGAATCATCCTTCCTGCCCAAGCCCTCACGTACGTTGATTAGTCTTGCCAACGTGTTAATCCGCTCTGCAGCCACGCTGAGTTCCTGAGCTGACACGTCAAAGCCAGTCACCAAACCGTAAAGCTTCGCGAGTTCCTCCAGCTCTCTGTAAAACGTGGCTTTCGCATTCTTGCACACAATGAACGAATCAATCAGCGAATAAGTGTCCTCAAGGTCTTTCACGATTTTGCCTCTTCCGCGCTCAGCCTTCAAACGGTCAACCTTACCCTTCATATCCACACCGTAAGCGCTGCTCCTAGCGTGATCCGCACCACGGAACGACACCGCAAAACTCAACGCAGCCGTCTTCAAACACCTCAAATCGTAACCAGTGACCTCCAAACCCTTGATGTGCTGTGCAAGCTTATCAGAATCCTTGCCGATTTTCTCAGCCGCAGCCTTCACACCATCAGCCAACACCGCACCGATGCCTTCACGCTTACCCATCTCCTCCACCAACGCCACCAAAGCATCAGCATTGCCAAAATGAGCGTCAATTCCACCAAGCTCATCATGCGACAAAATGCCTTTCTCGTGGCACTCCATCGCAAATCCAACCGTCACGCCAGCACTCTGTGCGTCCATGCCGTAGTAGTTGCAAAGCTCAGCCGCCTTGATTATCGCGTCCAAGCGGTTCACACCGCAGTAAGGTCCCAAAGCCCAAAGGCTTTCGTACTCGATGCGTGCCATCGTGCCCTTGTAGGGTCCTTCACGGATAACGGCTTCGTGCTCACACCGCATCGGGCAAGAATTGCAGGCGATGATTTTCGCCACGTAGTTCTCATTCACTGCTTCGCCGCTCACCTTCTCAGCATCCTCGAAGCGTGCACTCGAATAGTTCCTCGTCGGCATACAATACAAAGTGTTGTTAATGAGAATGTTCTCGACGGTGCCCAGCGTGCGGTACTTCTGGGTTGCAGGACCCTTCATGCGTTCGTGGAATTCTTTCACCATCTCCATGAACTCATCAGGCTTTGCCACTACGATGTCCCGTGTTCCACGAACTGCGATGGCTTTGAGGTTCTTGCTGCCCATGACTGCACCTAAGCCTGTTCTGCCTGCTGCCCGCGTTTTTTCGTTGATTATGTTTGCGATTCGGGACTGTCTTTCACCGGCTAACCCGATGGAGGCAACGCGAACGTAATAATCGCCCAGCTCGTCTTTGATGGCTTCCTCGGTTTCGGAAGGCGACTTGCCCACGAGGCTTGTCGCATCGAGAAGCTGCACGGAGTCGTCGTCAATCCAGAGGTAAACGGGTTTCTCGGCTTTGCCCTTAAGGATTATGGCGTCGTATCCTGCACGTTTCAGCTCTGCGCCGAAAGTTCCATGCGAGACTGCTTCGCCGATGCCGAATGTCTCGGGTGATTTGGCGATGAAGGCATGTCCGTTGCCGCCTGTGGGGAACATCGTGCCGGAAACAGGTCCCAACGCGAGGACAAGCGTGTTCTCAGCGCTCAGCGGGTCGACACCCTGTTTCGTGTTGTCGAGCCACAAGCGCATGCCTAAGCCGATTCCGCCGATGTATTTCTTGGCGTACTCCATGTTGAGCGGTTCTGTGCCAGTTTTTCCCGTGGTTAGATCCACGACGAGGAGTTTGCCAGCGTAACCGAACAAGCCATGTTCCTCCGTGATTTGTGAAACTACTAAGCCACTTGGAAGCTATATTAACTTAATGGCATGGCACATTCAAACCGAACGGTGAGATTATGTACTTCTGGTTTGTTGTGCTGTTGCGATTTTTTGTCATAACCCCCTTATTTAAACTACAAATAGATGGTGGTTGCTGGGGCTAGCTGCTCACGTGAGACTATACTCCCTGTATGAAGCAGCAACATGGCTGTTAGATGGAGTTTGTGCCGATTTTGTTATTGTGTTAGGTAGGCTGTTAGGCTTTTACGGTTGTAGCCCTTGATTGCGTCGTCTACCGTCTTTGGTGTGTAGCCAGCGAAGTTTAGTAGGTTTGCTGCTGAAGCGTACAGGAGCAGGAGGTATTGTCTGGTGTCTGCGTTCACGTTTCTTTCTATGAGTTGCTCTGCTTTGACTCTGTATTCGTACCGTTTGCTCTTGGCGTTTGTGAAGAGGAAGCTGACGTTTTTGCCTGCATGCACTTCCGCGCCTTCGTGGATTAGTTGTTCTGCTGCTATGGCTTGGCTCACTTTTTGTCTGTACTTTTTCGGGTTTTTTGATAGGTGTTTGGTTATTATCAAGTCCCATAATTGTACATCTCCGTTGAGTAACCGTTGTCTTGCTTCTTTGACGATTCTGAGGGCGTCGGGAATTTTCTGCATGAATTCGTTGGAGTTGTTGGCTGAAGACAGCGTTTTAATCATCTCCATTTGCGTGTCGTAGATGAAGCGTGGGGTGTCTCTGCGGCGTACTTCTATTCCGCGCACTTTGAGTTTGCCGTTCTCCATCACTCCGTAGTACCTGTTGAGAACGCTTATGTTTGGGTGCATTCTTGATGGCAGAAAAACTATCCATTTGTAGCGCCCTTCGAAGTTCAGTGGAACTCCAATCTCGGCTTCGACTTCCGCACAAAGGTCTCGGTATTCTTGGATTGATGGTTGTTGTTTTTTCAGCCATAGCGAGTCTACGATGCCATGGATAACCGTGAAGCCTCGTTTTTCCGCTATTCTTGCCGCTTTGAGAAAGGCTTCTCTGCCGAACGCGCACACGCCGATGTGTCCGTCGATGGTGCCGAATTTGGCGTTCCTGTAGCCTAGATAACCGAAGCATGTTACGAGAATCCATTTCAGAGCAGTTTGCCGCTTGTCATAGATTTCTCTGAGTTTAGAATCTTGGGTTTCATCTCTCATGCGTTTGTATGACAATCGTTTGGAGACTATGAGTTCCAGAGCTTGAGGGACGATGCCTCGTCGTTTCTTGCATATTCGATAATTCAGTTCAGGGATACGCCGATGAGAGTCAGGGCAGCAGTTGCATTGGACAGTTTCAGCGGAAATGTTGTTCCTGATCATTAACGTCGGGTACATTGAAGTGAAGTCTACTTCGCCCACGTCGTCGTGGATTCCGACTTGGGGTTCGTAGATGAAGCCCCCTCGATCGCCGACTAAGAGTTCGTACGCTGATTTGAAGTTTTCAGGTATGTTCTTGTTGCGTGGAATGAGAATATCGTTTTTTATGGCTTGGTAAAATTGAAGCGAAGACATGCTAGATCCAATCGATGCTCGCGACGCTGTATGCAACGGCATTCTGCAAGTTCTTGCCACCTCAATTAAGCCTTCAAAATCAGCTTCGCTCAGGACGAAGGTGTTATGTGAGTCAATGTGTATTCTTCCGAAGAGCCGCAGGGTCGATGCCCTGTAGAAAGTGCGCCCATACGAAAAGAAGGTTCTGCCCTGGGGTGCTTTAGGCGTGAAGGACACGTCATCTCTGCTTAGAATAAACTCTGCTAGAACATCGTTTGTCACTGCTCTCTGGATTAAGTACGGGAAAACAAACGTGTCTCCGTTCGAAGTCAGAATCACGTCAGGGTCCAGAGTTTTTACCGCCTTCACAAGCTGGAGCAACGCTTCCTTTTCGTCAGGGCATTCAATAGTTACTTGTTTGTCAGCTTGCGTGAGCATTATTTTGCTGATGGGGTCTTGGAAGTTTGCGATTTTGCCTTCTTTAGCAATTTCGACGTTTAACGTCGTCACCCGCAAAGGAGGAATGGCGTAGTTCAAACTTTCCACGGCGTCTAAGAGTTTATACTTGAGGCTCGTTTTCTCAGTCGTCACGTCCACAAACGCAAGAGGAAACAGGTTGCAGCTGAACAAATATGCGCGATCTCCATGCAGGTCACAGTTATGGACCTCGTACTGCAGATAGTTGCCGAGTTTCAGAATCTCATTCGTGAAAGTTGCGGTGACGCGACAGTCTTTAAGCGTAATTTCCAAAACTCTGGAGCGTTCAACGTCGGCTGGATGGGCATATTTGTACGTGAAATTCCATTTTGCGATGTGTGGGTTTGAGAAGAAGCCGCTGGCTAACCTTTCTATGTCGTTCTGCTTTCCTGATACGTAAATTATTGGTTGAAATTTGTCGGTTAATCTGACTCTTTCGCCGTTTTCGCCAATTATCCAGACGGCGATTTCACCAACGTTGGAAGGGTAAACATCCAGAATCCAGCCTCTGGTACTACTGTGGTTGGCTGATGTGCTGTTTGACTGCATTCAATTCCTTCTCGAGTCTTTGCAGTTTCTTCTGTTGGGAAAGTAAAACTGACATGACCATGGGTTCAAAGATTATGGGTTGCGTAGCGTTGCTTCCTGCCGACGCGGAACTTCTGCATGCATCCATCAGAGCCTCGAAGGCTTCGCGGTCTTCAGCACGTAATGCCTTTGCGAAGCCACTCCACCTGCGGATTTCATCCTCCAAAGCCATACGGTAAGACTCAACGGTTCGCCCCATCGGGATGTACCAGCTGCATGAAGTCGGTTAACGTAAGGTTCTCGGAGGGCAACTCTACAGAGCCTAGCGTGAAGCGTGGATGCTTCTCTAAGATGAATTCGCGGTCGTACTTGGTTTGGTTTAGGACGATGACCACGTTTGCCGTTTTGCAGGTTAGCGTTTTAAGGTAAAGGTTTCGCTCGTTACTGGGATGCGGCGGGTAGGTTGCGACTAGTATGATTTGGTTTTTTTGGGCGAAGTCTGAAAGATACGTCAAGACCTGATTGAATATGCTGCATGCTTCTGTGTCTGGAACGTCTTTGTCTAGAAACAGCTCTGCGATGTCGGAGATTACTACGAGTTTTGCATGAAATTTTTCAACTGCCTCTTGGAGACGCTCGATTATCAAAGAGGTCAGTTGGTACGCTGTGAATGCTCGAGAAATGTAAACTCTTTCCAACGCCTGCCTCGGGTCGAGCTGGTGAACCCTGGCGAGGCGAGCCACTTGATAGAGCCTGAACGAGTTTCCGCCATCAACAAAAACCACATTGCTGCTCAAACCGCCAAGTTGAGTTGGTAGCTGCGCTTTAACACATAGAATCGAGATTAACGACTGAACGGACGGCGAACCGTAGACCACTGCAAAGTCGCCAGGTGCAAAGCCTGGAAATAACGCGTCAACGTTTCGCATCCTCAGCGGAAACAACATTTGAGCGTGGGGTAAGGGGTTAATTAATACGTTTTGAGACATGTTTTCGCTCTCCTTTTTCGGTTTAGGGGTTTGAACTTGCGCTCGCCACGGTTTTTAAGCTGTTGCCGAAGAGAACCTGATGCGCAGAGGAGAGGATAGTAAAAATGAATTCAGCATGATAGATATCAAGAACACGACAAATGCCTCAGGAATAACCAAACGCAGAAGCCCTCGAAAATCATCTTGCGCTGCTGAGGGCTGCGCTTTCTTCTTTGTTCAAACTAGGCGTGAGTGGGCAGCAGTTTTGAGGACCAGCTGGTAATTCCCAGCCACGGTCATCTGCATCGACACTTTCAGGGCATCGCTCTCGAGGGTTCGCGCACCACTCGTGGAGGTCAACACGTATTGCTTGCCGCTATTCACCATGAGCGGTGTTTTGAACTCGAACGTGTGACGTGAGCCGTGGTCCCACCAGAACGAACCGCCGTATCGGTCGTAGTCTTTGCCATCCACGACGACTACGGTGCCGACAAAGTCCCTTCCAACCCCACTTACTCCAAACGTGACGCAGTGCTGCCTCTTCCTGAACACCACTAGAACTGGTGCGGCAACCCCGACAACGGCGGCCACAGCAACCACGACCACTGTGTAGTCTAAGGGCGAGGATAGGTTTTCGATTGGAGGCGGCTGCGATGGTGGTGACGGGTCAGTCTGCGTTGGAGGCGGTGCATATGCGGGCGCGGTTGTATTCGTTGACGTTGGCGTTGCGGGTGGTATGAGGTTTGTGTCGTTCCAGTAGAGGAGTTGGCTGTATCCGTTGTTGCCCGGCTGTAATCCATCGTCGTAGATTATGTCCAAGTTGGCGCCGTATTTAGTCAGGAGGTTGCTGACGATGCGGCTGAGGTTGCTGGAGAGGTCATCTGCGGGCCAGAGACCCCAAATCTTGTCGCCCGGACCGCGGAAACCGTAGCCGTAGCCGCCTGGCAGAGCAAACGCGGTTCTGCCGTTGGTTGGCGTGCTTTTCCTTGGGTTAGTTTGGACGTATTGCCAGAACTGCTGCATAGCTTGGAGGTGCTCGGTCTGCAGGATACTGCCTGTGTAATCTGGATTTGAATCGAAGATGACGATGTATTTTGCGCCGTTGTCGTAGGCCAAGACCATATCTTTGTAGAGGTCAGAGCCGGACTCGAGGTACGGAAAATGGGTGTAAGTATACAGAATTATGGCGCCCCAGTTCTTGTTTTGAGCGGTGGCTGCTCCTCGGCATAGTGCCGCGTTGAATTGCTTGCTGTAGTTCCAGCCGAACTCTGCAAACATCGTATCATAACCTGCTTTGTAGTCGAACCAGTAGAGATCGTAGTCTGATGTGAACAGCGGCAGGTAGTTCGTGGTGTTCGCTGTGTAATAGCTTCTCGTCGCGCTCAACTGGCTGCCGAGGTTGCTTTCAAATTCTTTCGCAGCATCAACATAATTGTTGGATACGCTTCGTATGAATTGCGTGTCGTTTTGGTCAAGTTGACGACCCGCGGGTTCATCTAAGGCATAGAAGCCCAAGAAATGGTCGCCCCAAGCCTGTTTTGCGTTGCTAAACCATGCTGTTCGGTTGGCACGACCTATTCCTGTGGGGGTCCAAAGCACGAATGACAAGCCGTGGTCGTAGGCGTATTGGCAGGTTTCGTTCAGCCGAGCTTGATTCCCAGTTATCTTGGACGTGCCGATTACGATGAAATTCGTGTAAGAGCTGACTTGGTCAATTAGGGTTTTTGCTTCTGCGGTGCTGCCGTACGCTAAATCGACTCCAACATAAACGTCTGGTGTCGACTCCGATTTGGCGGTAAGAGGCAAAAAGTTACATATGAAAATCTGAAGAACAAGCAGAGAAACAAGGACAAGCCCTAGTCGAATAGTCTTCATCATTAGCAACAAATGGCAAATGGTCATTTAAGAGTTGCCGATTACCGAGAAAACCGTTCTAAACATGAGTGAACAGGAAGGTTCGCATCGGAAACGCTAAAATGCCCAATCGCCTTTCTACTGTCGTCAGGAGCCCCCCGAATGCCCTACAACGAGTTGAGAAAAGATTTCCTCATCGACCGCTGGGTCGTCATCGCAACCGAACGCGCCCGCAGACCAACCGACTTCGCCAAAAAACGAGCGGAGCAGGCGCAGACGAGCACGTGTCCGATGTGCCCGGGCAACGAGAACATGACTCCACCCGCCGTGTTGCTGTACTTGAAATCCAACGACCGAATCGTGAAGGACAAGGACACCGCAACCCTTCGCCACAAGAACTGGCTCATCCGCTGCGTCCCCAACATGTATCCTGCCTTCGCCCCGCCAAAAGAACACGCGGACGAATTGAACATCATGAAAGCAGAGAATTTCGGCAACGCGGTCGGACACCACGAAGTTCTGATTGAATCGCCAAAACACGATGAACATCCAGCAGACGTTGAACTGCCCCAACTCGTCCATGTCGTGAACGGCTACATCGACAGGCTTCAAGACCTCTCGCAAAAACCCTACGTAAAGTACGTCTCGATTTTCCGCAACCACGGACAGGAAGCCGGCGCATCATTGACCCATGCGCACAGCCAGATAATCGCCATGCCCTTCGTGCCCACCATCCCAGCCGGAGAGATTGAGGCAAGCATGAATTTCTGGAAGGAACACGGGAAATGCGCGTTCTGCAACTTGGTTGAGAAAGAGACTAAGAGCCCCAGACTAATTCAAGAGGACGAAGATTTCACAGTTTTAGCGCCCTACGCCAGTGTAAACCCCATGGAATTCTGGTTCATTCCCAAAAAACACGCCCCCAACCCGCTCGACCTAACCGACGCAGAGAAGGAAGCGTTCGCGAAGGCGCTGAAGACCACGCTGAAAGCGCTGAAGACCCTCGTGAACGACCCACCCTACAACTACGGCATCCACCTCGCGTTAGACAAGGAATCACAGGATTGCTACCACTGGCACCTCGAAGTCTACCCGCGCCTCGCGATTTGGGCAGGCTTCGAGAAAAGCACGGGCGTCTACATCAACACGATTCCGCCCGAAATCGCCGCCGCCGAACTCAAGAAAGCCCTCACTTAACCTGCTTCAGCAAGGTCTCGCGCGGCAAAAACCCATACCGCTTATAGAAGCCGAACGCCTGCTCGTTGCCAGCAGCCACCTCAACAATCTTGCTCTCCGCACCCTGCTCATCCATCCAAGCCAAAGCACGCTTCATTAGGGCATCTCCAATGCCGTAGCCTCTAAACTTCTCACCGACAAAGATAGATTCAACCTCGCCAACCTTATCGTCGTTCACGCTGCTCACGATAAATCCGACGTTGCGACCCGAGGTTTCGTCAACGGCGAGGTCAATCCGCAAACGACCCGTCTCCCCCTTTTTCAAGAACGCAGCTTTCCTCTTCGCAAAATCCATGTCACGATAATACTGCTTGAAGCCTGGAGAAACGTTCATGTGATGAGTGTTCAGGGCTTCCCACAACGCTTGGATTCCGTCGAGAAGCGCCTCGCCGCCATAGACGTATTTGATTCGCGGCTTACCCTTCAAGATGAGCACCCGCATGCAAAACCTGCCGCTCGTAAAGAGGTCTGACCTGCAACACGTCCTCGACGTAAGCCCTCAGCGGCTCAGCTACGCTCCACGCCTGAGAAATACAGCCTCCCGACCTGTGGGGTGGCTCACCGTCGAACACCTCGCTCACCGTTCCCAACCCAGCCTCGAAAAGTTTCTCCGTGAACAGGGGATGGATGAGGTTTTGGAGAGCGAACTCGCGGGCTTCGGGCTCAGGACCCTTTACGTTCATGTATGCCGTCGTGAACGGCCCAAGAAGCCACGGCCACACTGTGCCATTATGGTATGCCTGATCACGGTTCTGACGGTCACCCTCATACCTGCCCCGGTATTGCGGGTCGTTTCGCGCAAGAGTTCTGAGCCCGCATGGTGTGAGATGTTCACGTTGAACGATGCCGAGGACTTGTTCGGCTTTGTCTGGGTAGAGGACGGGAAAATCCAGCGTAACGGCGATTATCTGGTTAGGTCTAACAGAAGCATCTCCGCCCGCATCGTCCACGACATCAAACAGACAACTCTTCTCCCTATTCCAGAATTTTCTGTCAAAGCTCCCTCGAACTCGGGCCGCCATGTCGGAGCAACGCCAAGCGAGAGCCTTGTGCCCAAACTTGCCAGCGAGCATCTGGACCGTCTTCAGAGCATTATACCATAGGGCTTGCACCTCGACCGCCTTTCCAGCTCTAGGTGTGACAGGTTCCCTGTTGACTTCGGCGTCCATCCACGTTAACCTTGGACCATGCACCAGCAAGCCGTCGCTGTCAATGCGTATCCCATTTGTTACGCCTCGTTCGTGGCTTTCCACGATGGTTTGCAGAGTCGGCCAGAGGTTTTCCTCGACGAATCGGAAGTCTCCCGTGTATTTCAGGTACTGCAGGATCGAGTTCACGTACCAGAGCGTGGCGTCGGCGGTGTTGTAGGCGGGCTCACCCGAAGCGTCGGGCACGAAATTGGGAATCAACCCGTTCTTGACGTAGCCCGCGAAGCGTTTAAGGACTTTTTCGGCTTCGCTGAACCTGCCCGTGACGAGCAGCAAGCCAGGTAGTGAGATGAATGTGTCTCTGCCCCAAGCTCCGAACCAGTGGTAACCAGCGATAACCGAACGCGCGTCGCCGCCGTCTCGGACTACGAATGAGTCGGCAGCCAAGAGGACCCAACTTAACCAGTCGCTTATGGGAACACGGTTCTGAGCATCGTGAAAACAGCCGAGATAAGAGGCTTTATGTCTTGTTTCAACCTCAAAGGACTTCTTCACTTCAAAGGTGCTCGTGCCCACGGAGTTCAGAGTCGTGACGCATTCCTGTGAGTTCTCGTCGACGGCAGCCACAACTGCGAATTCCTTAACCGCTCCACGTGACATGGAGATTTCAAAGTAGCCTGGCTGGTAGACATCGTCGATGCAGCTCTCGCCTCTTCTATTTTCCTCGCGGTAGAACAGGCGGCGAACCCAATTCGGATGTTCAATGAACGTGCCTTCCGAAGCGCTCAGGATGGTTGTGGCTTTCGGGCTGGTAAACGTGAGGGTGACCGTTCGTTCATCACGCATCTGTTTCAGGTTCAGCGGGGTCGATTCGCTGTCGACGACGTCGTGGAAGCGCCTGCAAGTTAGAAGCGGATAGACTCGGACTTTCATATCTGCCTCGTTCCTGTTGGTGAGCCTGTAGAGCGCTGCGGCGGCGTTTTTTCCCTGCGGCATGAAAAGACTCTTCTCAACTGTCACGTTGCCAGCAGCGTAAACGAAGCTCGGAAACGGCGAGACAAGGAATTCTCTGAGATAAATGTACCCGCTCGGGTAGAAACCGTCCATGAATTCGTTGGCGCCGAGCCTAAAAACCTCGTTGCCAACAATCACGTCCTCGTCCAGCTTCGAGATGCAGACGGTTCGGTCTCCAGGCGGATGAAGCGCAGCCACGAGCAAACCATGATACTTACGCGTGTTCGCGCCCAAGGCGGTACCGGATGCGTAACCACCCAAACTGTTCGTTACAAGCCACTCTCGCCGTAGCGCGTCATCTAAGGGTGAGAGGTCCGGCGCGTTCAGGCTCAGGCTGGGCAAGCGCATTTTTACGGCATCAGCTTGGCTATGTTCTTCTCCCTTGGGGCACAGAAATAGTTTGCGACTGGAATGCATTTTGTGCGGAACATGAGGAAGTGCGGCTTGTTTAGTTTGTATTCGGTGAGGGTTTCTGCGTAGCCCATGCCTTTGGCGAAGACGAGTTCGGCTGCATCGTAGACTCTGAGGAATTCGGGTGAAACCTGCGTCTTCTGGAGACCCACGGCGTCGGTGCCAGTCGTGAGCACGTTGTCTGCGAGTTTATCCATGCCTGAGAAGGCAACGTCTTCCATGGTGGCGTCGTTGAGGACGGGCCCACCTTTCACGACGTACGTGACTTTGACGCCTATGTTCTTCAGTTGCTCCACGAGCAGGGTGTCGAAGACGATTTCTCCAGCGTTGTCCGAGAGGAACAAGATGCTGTTGGCTTTCTTGGCGAGTTCGTACGCTTGGTCAATGTCGTCGATGTAGAGGTCTTTTGCTGCCTCCTTCAGATTCTTAGCCAGCGTCTGCGACGTGAACGTGTGCCCGGGTATGTCAAATTCCATGGTGTTGCCGACGATGGCACAGAGGCAGGCTTTCTTGAATCGTTCCTGCTGGTTGTTGCCCGAATCCACGTATCGCTGGGCTTTGAGGAGGAGTTTGAGGGCACGTTCGTTGCTGGTTCTCTTATTTCGGCTGTAGGGATCGGGGTTGCCGCTTAGTTGTTTGATGATGCGATCTCGTTTCGTGCCCAAGTCAGCTGAGACTGCGGTTGGTCGGAACTCTCGGTTGAGGAGTTTGATGTTTTCCGCCATGCAGCGAAAACGCAGCGCGGGATTTGTGGTTGCCATGTAAGTTTCCGCCATCGCCCTAGATAAGAGGCATGAGGCGCATTCGGGTTCGACTTTCATTGTTCATTCACGTGGGTTTGGTTGAGTCTGCAAACTCCCGCAGGACTGTATATGGGTCTTTCGCCTTCACGATGCCGCTTGCCACGAGGACACCTTGCGTTCCCAGCTTCAAGGCGACTGAGACATCTTCGCCGTGGCTTATGCCCGCGCCGCAGAGGATGACGGCATGGTCGTTGACTTTGCGAACCAGCTTTATGGTGTTGGTGACGGCTTCGGGTTGGGCTTTCGAAACTGCGATGCCGGTTCCGATGAGTTCGGGTGGTTCGATGGAGATGATGTCGGGATGCAGATAAGCGACGGCTGCGCTTATGGCAGGGTTGCTCGTGCAGACGCAGCTGATGAGGTTTTTTTGGCGTGTGAGTTTCACGATGGCGTCGATGTCGGCGAGTTTCAGCTGGCGTTCGGAGTGGTTGACGAGTGTGCCGCATACACCTGCTTCCTTGACGGAGTCGACGAGGACTTGTCCGGTGAAGGGACCTGATTGGATGGGGTCGATGTGTTGGGCGAAGACTGGTATGTCCACGGTTTGGGCGATGCAGCAGAGGTCGATGAATTGGGGTGCGACGACGATGTTGACTCCTGTTTCTTTGCTGGCTTTTTCGGCTTTTTTGGCGAGCTCGACGGCGTGTTTGCCGGTTGCTTCGGAGTAGGCTTTGAAGTTTACGATGATAACGGGTGTTTTGAGTTTCATCGTCAAGTTGGGGTTCACCGAGTAAGGGTTGACTGTTGGATTAATATCGTTTGCCGTTGCGGTGCTGTTTTGGGGAAGAGGGTTGTGTGGTTTTTGTTTGTGTGTGTGCGAACCGAGTGCTGCGTGGTTTGTTGTTTAACTGTTTTGTTTAACGTGAGGTTCTTTGTTGATGGTTCAGGATCCATTGTGGTGTGTTGGTTTGTGGTGGGCTTAAGAGGGTTTTACAAACTAGTGTTGA
>Ga0326726_10003664_pt1 | contig 14101 bp, 11 predicted proteins | sample MHFenrmetagenome_2_FD_207603 | JGI IMG/M metagenome (GOLD analysis project Ga0326726, IMG submission 207603) | Lab enriched peat soil microbial communities from Michigan Hollow, Ithaca, NY, United States - MHF15MN | ecosystem: Environmental > Terrestrial > Soil > Wetlands > Peat | place: USA... | reverse complement strand
TCATAGCTTGACCGCTATTCTGCCGTCGATTCGCATGTTCAATCGCCCCAACCATAATCTGCGACTCATCGGCGCCTTGTTGGCTCTGGTGGCGGCCCTGGTCTTTCTCGGTGCCGCGGCCCATGGCCATCACGATGCCTGCCACGATTTCTGCTGGTTATGCCAGTCCTCATTCGGGGCGGTCGGTCTTCCCGCCACGATAGTCGCCTTTCTGATTGTCTGGGCAACATCATTCATCCGCGTCGAACTGACGCCGGATATCATTGCGTGCGACGTCACTTTGCACACATCGCCACGCGGCCCTCCTGCAGCCTGCTTCATCGCATCGTTCTGACAACCTGACATCTCTCGTGCCGGACAGATTCATGTATCCGGTGGGCGCTGATGCGTCCGATGGAGGCTTTTCATGCGCTGCACGCTGCTATGCAGCTTGGTGACGGTGTTAATCGTCGCCGGGCCCTTACATGCCGGGGTCGTCAACCCCGATATCTCCGTCGTCGGCCAACCGTCTCTTGGCTTCACAGATGATTCACAAGTGCCGGACGCCAAGCGCGTCCGCCTTGACGTCGGCGAAACGGAAATGATGTTCGATTCGTACCTGAACCCCTACGCCCGTGGAATCTTCATTCTCTCACTGGCTGACGGCCAACTCGATTTAGAAGAGGGATACTTCACGATTCTCCGGGGATTGCCCGGTGGCTTGAATCTAAAAGGTGGGAAATACCGTGTTGGCTTCGGCAAGCTCAATTCAGCTCATCCTCACGCCAATCCGTTCGCGGAACCGTTCCACGTCCTCCGCACCTATCTCCCTGGCGATGAGTCGTTCAACGAAACGGGGCTCTCGCTCTCGGAACGGTTACCCGCTCCAGGCGACATGTCGCTGACCGCCACGGTGGATTGGTTGCAGGGGGACACATTTCGCCGCGAGCGGGCTGTTACCGAAGCATCAATCGCCGCGGGCGATCCGCGCGACACCTATGCGAGCGGTCCCGATCGTTCGGGAGAGACTCGCCCGGCCGTTGTTGGTCGTATCAGTGGCTTCACCATGGTGGGTGAGCGTTCGGGTCTCGAGTTCGGGGTGTCGGCGACCCAAGGGACGAACAACGTTGCCGCAAAGGCGCTCACGCGCGTGTACGGTGCCGATGTAAAGGCCAAACTCTGGAATTCCGCGCAATCCTACCTGGTTCTGCAGGGAGAACTTCTCAAACTCGACCGCGAGGACGCGTTCTGGGATTCCGGAACGAAGGTCTACGTGAAGAACAAAGTGTCGCCGATGGGAGGGTATGTCTTCGCCGACTACAACTTCGCGACACGCTACAACGCCGGCGCGTCATTCGAAAGCTACCAGAGTGACAACGCCGACAAGGTCTGGAACAAGGCGGTGGGGCTGTTTGCGGGATTTGCCCTGATGGAAGAGACCACCGCTATCCGTGCGGATTGGAGCCATTTCATGCCCGGTACGCCGGCAGAAAGCGATGGACACACGAAGGCGGTCAACACTTTCACCATCCGTGTCATCTACTCGATGGGACCCCACAAGGCGCATCAGTTCTAAGGCGACATGAACACGAGAAGTACGAGGAGGAATTGCACCATGAATCTCAATACCGAAATATGCAGTGGTAGGAGAACCCCGGGCCGGAGCAGCGTCGGGCTTGGTCTCCTGCTCATTTCCCTTTCTGCGGTGCTGCCGATCCGGCCCGCCATCGCCTCCGCCAAATTACGGATAGCGGCTTCCATCACCGATCTCGCCTCGATCGCCTCAGCAGTTGGGGGCGACCAGGTCGAGTGCTTCTCGATCGCACGGCCGACGGCCGACGTGCATCATGTGGAAGTGCTCCCCTCCTACATGGTTCGAGTCTCCCGCGCCGACGTGTATCTCAAGGTCGGAATGCAACTCGACCAATGGGCGGACCAGATCATCGATGGCTCGCGCAATGACCACCTCGTCATCGTGGACTGTTCGCGCGACATCAGCGCTTTGGAAAAGCCGACCGGCCAAGTGAATGCGTCCATGGGCGATGTGCATCCCAACGGGAACCCGCACTACTGGCTGGATCCTAGGAATGGCGCCATCGTCGCGACCGAGGTGGCCGAGGCACTCGGGAAAGTCGACCCGGCACACGCAGCGGACTACCAGTCCCGCGCCGAAGCCTTCACGAAACAGGTGGATTCGGAAATGACAAAGGGGAAGGGGATTATCTCAACTCTTCCCAGCAACGTGGTGATCACCTACCACTCCTCTTGGGTCTACCTGGCCAGCGCCTTTGGTCTGGAGATCGCCGGAACGGCCGAGCCGATCCCGGGTATCCCACCCACGGCCAAACACCTCCAGGATTTGGTCGACTTGATCAAGCAGCGCAAGGTCGGACTGTTCCTACAGGAGCCCTATTTCTCCGATGATGCCGGGCAGTTCCTTTCAAGACAGACCGGCCTCCGGGTTATCAAGGAATCTCCCTCCTGTGACACTGAAGCAGCAGGTAGCTACTTGAGCCACATCGACCAATTACTCCAACTCATGGCCGCGCCTGCCGGCGACGCCGGCGGCAGATAGGATAGTATGGACGCATTCGCACTTCCCTTCTTCTGGACGGCGCTGGTGGCCAGCCTCATTCTGGCCGGAATCCACGCCTACTTGGGGTTTCACATTGTCCGACGGGGCGTGATCTTTGTCGATCTCGCTCTGGCTCAGATGGCGGCGCTTGGAGTCGCCATTGCCCTGGTTCTCCAACTGCACGAGAACTCGATAATGACCTATCTGCTTGCTCTGGCTATGACCTGGGTGGGAGCGATCGCGTTCGCGTGGCTACGCGGGCAAGAGCGCAACGCCCCCTTGGAGGCGTTTATCGGAATTGTGTTTGCCACGGCGCAGGCGGCTGTCTTCCTCGTGCTGGAGAAGAGTCCCTCCGGACCTGAGCACCTCAAGGAGACTCTGGTTGGCAGCCTCTTTACGATCGATCCCATGCATATCGCCAAGACCGCCGTGCTCTATGCCGTCATTGGAACGGCGCATTTCTTTCTGCGCAAACCCTTCTTCGAGATCACCAATGATCCGAAGGGTGCTCGGGAGCGGGGCCGCAAACTCTTCTTCTGGGATTTCGTCTTCTATGCGATGTTCGGATTCGTCGTGACCTCGTCGGTGCAGATTGCGGGTGTGCTGCTCGTCTTCGGCCTTCTCGTCATCCCGGCGGTTGCGGGACTCATGGCCACGCAACGGCCGGGGCGGGCGCTGGCGGTCGGGTGGATCTTTGGCTTTGTCGGATGTCTTGTCGGCCTTTTGGCCTCCGTTCAACTCGACTTCCCCGCGGCGCCGACGATACTCGTGAGCCTCAGCATCCTCCTGACTCTTCTCGGTGTGGGGTTACGACTTAGGACCCTGGTGAAAGCCTAGTAATCTGCTCAAGAAAACCCTGTGATTTACGGCGAGAGGTGTGCCGTCAGCAGGCGGCGAGAGGTCGATTTCGATGCGGAACGGCTTGACAGATGCCCCCAAGATCGTCATTCTTGACTGACGAGTATGCGCAGATTCATTCTCTCCCTCGCGACCATTGCCGCGGCCACACTGATGGCCGTCGGCACAGTCCACCCGGCCGCGGGCGCCCCACCGTTATCGAAGACTCTGTACGCTCTGCGCGACTTGTACCGGTCGGTTTACCAGTATTCCGCACCGGCGGCCCCTGGAGCCAGGGACAGTATCCCCAGACCGGAGTTCTTCCAGAACATCGTTCGATTCTATCGGGACTCTGCGGGCGTCTACTGGGCTCCGGTTCTGATCCGCGTCCACGAAGACTCGCTTGAGTCGGCCGTGGCGGCGGTGAAAGCCGCCGGCGGAGAGCACGTGATCCGCTTTTGGAGCCTCGTGTCTGCCGATATTCCGCTACTCCAATTGCCGGCCATCGACAGACTCTCGTCGGTCGTGTCCATAGTGCCGATTGAAATGGGTGCGGGATTGCGCAGCGATGATCTCATCCCCCGCCGCCAGACCCCCGCGACGGATTCCGCAACCAGCGCAAAAAAAAAGTCCTAATCGCAATTGTCGATGTCGGGATTGACCCCCTCCATCGCGATTTCCGCTGGCCCGATGGTTCGAGCCGAATTCTCTACGCCTGTGATGTCCGCTCCGATTCCCTGGGCCACGGTTTCCACGTTCAGATCTTCGACAGTTCGCTCGTAGACTCTTTCGTTCAAAGCGAGAAGGAATTCATTGGGGACCCTACGGGACACGGCACAGCAGTCGCGTCCGTGGCGGCACGGGAAGCTCCAAGTGCGGATCTGATTATCGCCAGCATCCCCTCCGACTGGACCAATGCGTTCTATCCGACCAGCGCCTTGATCGCGCTGGAGTGGGTCGACAGCCTCGCGGCCCGTGTTCTGCACCGTCCGTACGTAATCAACCTGAGCATCGGTGCGAAAAACGGGCCCAAGGACGTATTCTCCGACGAATTTGAGACTCAAATCAATCGGCTGCTACGCAACAATCACGCCAGGGGCAGCGATCTCAAAGGGATCGTCGTTGCGGCCGGCAATGAGAATTACGACCGGCGTGTCGCGGCAGTGGAAAACTCGGTGGCACAGGAGAATCGGCGCATACACACCAGCGGCGGCTTTCCGGGAAGTTTCGTGCTCGACGTAGGAACCTCGGATTCATGCACCAACGTCTGCCGCGTCGATATCTGGTATCCGGTCGGAGTGGCGTGCACGGCTTGGGTCTCCGTGGACGAGGGCAAGCGCTATGACCCGCCGGTCACCCAAGGACAGACGTTGATGCAGGACAGCATCGATGGGCGCGTGTACCTCCACAACGAAGCCGCCGTGCCCAAATACGATGACACGACTCACATGTCTGCACGATGGGGGCGACTCCAGCTCGATCTTCAAGATGGCAGAAGCCGGCTGCGTGCGGGGCGATGGCGCGTCGATCTAGCCGGCGGTCCCGGCACGTGGCATGCCTACGTGTGGAGCTCGGAGCCGAGCTCGACACTTCGGGCGTTGGAAGGAAGCGGGGACGATGACAATTGCTACAGGATTCGCCTCGGAGGCAACGTACCCGAAGTGATCACAGTTGGCGGTTACAACCATTGGGATTTCACGGGATTCGATGTTTCACCCGACGAGGCCACGCACTACGAAGTGCTGTTCCCGCAGGACAGCGTGACATACTATTCGAGCCAGGGGCCGACGCTCCTTAAGACTGTGATGAAACCCGACGTGTATGCCCCTTGTGGACTCATCACAACGGCTCTCGCATCCGATTTGACCTCGGAGGATCGCAAGGGCATGTACATCTCGAACGACGGCGCCTACATGAAAGAGGGCGGGACAAGCCTGGCCGCACCCTTCGTCGCCGCCCTGCTCGCCCGTATGGCAGAGAAGTACCCGGATCTCACGCACAAGGAATTGAAGGCGAAGCTCCTGCAAAGTTGTGATCAGAGGCCTTTGAATGCGGGTCAGTATATCGAATGCATCTCCGGGAGGGCGTTCCAAAATTACTTCGTAAACGAAAAGAAAGCACTCGGGGGGAAGTAGCGCCTCAGTCCAACAGACTTCAGCGCACGCTCCGAGGCGTTGAGGGCATCCTGGCCTCATTCGAGCAACTTCTAGGTACAATCCAGGATTCCTCGTAGGGATCTTACTGTGAGAGTGCCCGCATCGAAATGCGAACACATCAACTGCTGGCTGTGGCTGTGAGCCGATAGCCGACACCGGCTTCCGTCATCAACAGGCGGGGGCGGGAGGGATCGTCCTCAATCTTCTTGCGCAACTGTCCAATATGAACGCGCAGATAGTGGGTGCGGTCCACGGCATGCGGTCCCCAGACGTCGTTCAGCAACCGTCGTTGCGTGACGACTTTGCCGACATTGCGGGCCAAGAGCGCAAGCAAAGCGTATTCGGTGACTGTCAGATGGATCTCGCGCCCGCGCAGACGCACCAGTCGCGAGGCGAGGTCGATCTCGAGAGCAGCGGTTGTCACGCAAGCTTCAGACGCCGTGCCGACGGCATGGCGCAGCGCCGAACGGATGCGTGCCTGAAGTTCGGTCATGCTGAATGGCTTGGTCACGTAGTCATCAGCGCCGGCGTCCAGCAAAGCCACCTTATCGGCGTCGCTGTCCCGCACGGTCAGGATCAGCACCGGTGTCTGAGTCCATTCGCGCAAACGCCGTATGACCTCACGTCCATCCATATCCGGCAGCGAAAGGTCCAACAAGATGAGATCCGGCTTGTGCTGCGCCGCTTGATTGATCCCCTCCTCACCCGTTGCGGCTTCAAGGATCTGAAATCCTACCGCTTCCAGACCGACACGCAGCAGTTTCCGTATAGCCGGCTCGTCATCGATGGCGAGTATCGTAATCCCCTTCACGCGTTCTCCTCGTCAGGGTAGGACGGCTGTCTGTCCAGGGGCAGGCGGATCGTGAACCGGCTGCCTTTCCCGCTGTTGTTTGCCGCAAGAATGGTCCCTCCATGGGCTTCGACAATTCCCTTGGCGATCGATAGGCCGATGCCGAGCCCACCCGGCCGTCCCGTGGATGAACGAGCAAACTTATCGAACACGTGCGGCAACAGGTTCGGCGGAATCCCCGGTCCCTCATCGGATATCCAGAAGACCATAGCGTTGGACTCGGCCCTAGCCCCGATCTCAATGCTGGTACCGGCGGGCGTATGCATCGCCGCGTTGAGCAGAAGATTGGTCAGCACGTGCTCAAAGAGACTAATGTCGAGACGGACCAGGGGAAGTCCTCCGGGAGATATGACCCGAAGCTGGTGATTGGCCAGCGCCTCACGGGTTGATTCGACCGCAAGGGAAATCAGATCGGAAGGATCATGCCAGTCCCGGCGTAGCGTGAGCACGCCCGACTCCAGGCGTGACAGATCGAGCAGGTTTCCGACCACTCGATTGAGGCGCTCGGCGTTATCGGCGATCTGATGGACCAGTTCGGCCTGCCCATCGGCCCCGGCGGCGTCCGCTTCCTGTTGCAGAGCTGAGGCCGCGCCGAGTATGGCTGTCAAAGGAGTCCGCATCTCGTGCGACACGGAATTGAGGAGCGTCTGATGCAGTTTTTCGGAATCGTTGAGCCGCGCAGCCAGGGCGGCCCTTTCCTGCAGCACTTCCCGCTCCAGAGCGACGCCGATCTGGTGCGACACGGTTGCGAGCAGCGATTGTTCTTCAGCCAGCAGACGTGCCCCCGTGTGGCTCCGGCAAGCGATGATGCCGATAACACCTTCTTTCCCGGTGAGGGGAGCATACATCGCCTTTGCGCCCGGCAACGTGTCAGTCGACCATCCGGCGGACGTACGATTTTGCATCGCCCAAATCGCGACTGCCATCTCGACGTCATCGTCAAGCCAGTCGAACGCCGGGTACCAGCGCTCGATGCCGCCTTCACCGGAGGAGACAATCGCGATGGCGCAGTCGCAGTCGATGGCGTTTCCGACCAATTCCGACACGAACGGAAGGTATTCCGCCCGTTCGCGGACCTGGGCGATGATACGGGCGACGTCATACAAGATGTGCGTTCGATGTTCTTGCTGGCGCAGCAGCCGCTCGCGCTGCCGAATTCGCTGAGTTAGAACACCCGTGGTCGCGGCGATCACAAAATACGCACCACACATCGCCAAATCGGCCGAGTCGCGGATCGCAAATGTCCCAGTGGGCGGAATGAAGAAGAAGTTCCAGACCAGCGCGCTGAGGGCCGCGACCACCAGGATCGGGCCGATGCGGGCAAACAATGCAAACACGAGTGTCGCAAACAAAAAGAGGAACCCGATACTACGGTATTCCAAGAGCGGCTTCAAACCCGCACTCAGCAGACTAACAACGGCGACTGTCGCAAACGCCCCCAGGTACCCGCGCCAATCGGCGGCCAGACGGTCGTGTCGTACTCGCAGTGGCGTCGACCGTCTCCCCTCTTCGGGCCGCAGGACATGCACATCGAACCCGCCGCCGCGGCGTGCCAGCCGGTCCAAGAGCGTGCCCCCGGTCAATCGATCGCGCACGAAACGCTGCGTCGGCCGGCCGATGATCAGTTGCGTGACCTGCCTTTGCGTCGCGATACGTTCGAGCGCACCCGCGATGTCCACATCATCGGTGGTGATCAACTCGCCGCCGAGGTCGCGTACCAGAGCGACATTCCGTGAGAGGGTGGCGCGGTCAGTCGTACCGAGTGCCTGGCCCGCGTTGACGTGCACCGCAATCCAAGGCGCATCCAGACTGTAGGCCAATCGTCGCGTGGACCGAATGAGGTATTCCGACGATGGACTGTGGCTAATGGCCACCATCAAACGCTCGGTCGGTCGCCAGCGAGACTGATCTTCCCCCTCAAAGCGCAGATCTTGAAGCTCATTGTCGACGCGCTCGGCGGTGAATCGCAGCGCCAGTTCGCGCAAGGCGGTCAGCCGGTCTTCCTTGAAGAAGTGCTCGAGCGCAATTTGGGCGCGCTCTCCGAGATAGACTTTGCCCTCACGGAGTCGCTGCAACAGCTCAGTCGGAGCAATGTCGATGAGAACAATATTCGTCGCCCGCTCCAGCACCGTGTCTGGAACCGTCTCCGACACCGGAATGCTGGTGATCGCCTCGACGGGTTCCTTGCGGCTCTCGAGGTGCTGAACGTTCAGCGTCGTGTAGACATCAATTCCCGCATCGAGGATTTCGAGAACATCCTGCCAGCGCTTGTCATGGCGCGAGCCCGGAACATTCGAATGCGCCAGTTCATCGACCAACACGACATGCGGATGCCGCTTGAGAATCGCATCGAGATCAAGCTCCTCGAAGATCGTGCCGCGGTATTCGATCCGTCGCCGCGGCACCAGAGGCAACCCATCCATCAGTGCGGCGGTATCGCTGCGGCCATGAGTCTCCACGAGACCGATGACAATGTCGATGCCCTTACCCTTCGCATCTTGGGCAGCCTTGAGCATGGCGTACGTCTTTCCCACGCCGGCGGACATGCCAAAAAAGACGCGCAGCCGCCCACTTGCCAGCCGCGCTTCGGATCGCTGGACAGCGGATAACAACTGCTCGGGATCTGGTCGTTTGTCCTCGATCATAGGGATGCCGCTTTCTCGAGTGAATCCAGCGCCAGATTGAGCAGAAGCACGTTGACTCGTGGCTCGCCAAGAAGTCCAAACGTGAGCCCTTCGGTGTGAAGCTCAACCAAGTGACGCACAACCTCTGTAGGCACGTGGCGCTCCTTGGCCACACGCGCCGACTGCAATTCCGCATTGGCGGGGCTGATATGTGGATCCAATCCCGACGCGGACCGCGTGACGGCGTCTGCCGGAACCAGAGCGTCCTTGGCCATACCGTTCTCTTCACGGTAGGCGGCCGCCAGATCAGCGATGCCGCTGAAATTGCCCGGATCGTCGGAGCCGTCGGGCAGTTTGTTGTGAATGCCATTGATCAACTTGGCGCTGGTCGGACCGAGATTCGTCCCGCTTGAGTTTGCAGCGTCGTAACCGGCGCCGGCCGCCGACGGGCGCGGATGAAAATACCCGGGCCTTGAAAAGGCCTGCCCGATCAATTCCGAGCCGATCACCTTTCCATCCTTCTCAATCAAGCTGCCGTTTGCTTGATGCGGGAATATTACCTGGGCGATCCCAGTGATCACGAATGGGAACACGAGTCCGCAAAGCACAGTGAACACCAGGACGCTTATGATGGCCGGCTTCAGTTGTTTCAACATGATCGATCTCCCAGATCGGAGCGGGGCCCGCCCCCACCAATCGTAATCTACGCCAAGTGCAACAGCACCAACAGGCGATCCAATGCCCAGATTCCCGGGAACGGCACGATCAGACCGCCCAAACCATACCAAAGAAGATTGCGACGCAGAACCGCGGAGGCCCCCATGGGACGGTACTTAACACCTCGTAGCGCTAACGGAATCAGGGCAATGATGATCAGCGCGTTGAAAATCACCGCGGCCAGAACCGCCGATTGCGGATTGGTCAGGTGCATGACGTCGAGCGCCTTCAGTTCCGGATAGGTCGCCACAAAAATCGCCGGGATGATAGCAAAGTATTTCGCGACATCGTTGGTGATGCTAAACGTCGTCAGCGACCCACGTGTCATCAAGAGTTGCTTTCCCGTTTCGACAATCTCGATCAGCTTGGTCGGATTTGAGTCCAAGTCGACCATGTTGCCGGCTTCGCGCGCTGCCTGAGTTCCGGTGTTCATAGCGACACCGACATCCGCCTGGGCCAGCGCCGGCGCATCGTTGGTGCCGTCACCGGTCATCGCGACCAGGTGCCCCTGCGCTTGATACTCACGTATGCGTTTTAGCTTGGTCTCGGGAGTGGCCTGCGCGAGGAAGTCATCGACACCGGCCTCGGCGGCGATGGCGGCCGCGGTGAGCGGGTTGTCACCGGTGATCATCACAGTCCTGATCCCCATCCGTCGCAGTTGAAAGAAACGTTCCTTGATGCCGCCCTTGACGATGTCTTTCAAATGAATCGTTCCCAGGACCTCGCGGTTGGACGTGACGACCAAGGGCGTCCCACCCGACTTCGCGATTTGCTCGACGGTCCCGTTGATTTGAGCCGGCCATTGGCCACCAAGGTCCTCGATATGCGCTCGAATCGCATCGGCAGCGCCTTTGCGAATGACCGTCGTCTCGTCGTCGTCATCGGCCAACAAGTCGACGCCGCTCAAGCGTGTCTGCGCCGAAAAGGGAACAAATCGCGCCTGATGCGGCTGCAACGCCTGAGCACGGAGATTGAAGCGATCTTTCGCCAAGATCACAATCGAACGTCCCTCGGGCGTATCGTCGCTGAGAGATGCCAACTGCGCCACCTCGGCCAGAAGCTGCATGGGCACACCGCTTACAGGGATGAACTCATGCGCCATACGATTGCCGAGTGTGATCGTGCCTGTCTTGTCGAGGAGCATCACATCGACATCACCGGCCGCCTCGACCGCCTTGCCCGACATGGCCAAGACGTTATCCTGCATGACACGGTCCATGCCGGCAATGCCGATGGCGGAGAGTAAGCCGCCGATCGTCGTCGGAATGAGGCATACCAAGAGCGCCGCGAGCACAGGGATTGCGGGCAGCGACCCAGTGCCAGCTGAACGAATGCTGTAAGAAGCGAACGGAACCAATGTCACGACCGCCAACAGAAAGATGATCGTCGAACCGGCCAAAAGCAGGGTGAGCGCGATCTCATTGGGTGTCTTCTGCCGCCTGGCGCCTTCAACCAGTGCGATCATGCGATCTAGAAACGTGTGGCCCGGTTCAGCGGTTATGCGGATCACGATGCGATCGCTGATCACTCGCGTGCCGCCGGTCACCGCGCTACGATCGCCGCCGCTCTCGCGAATCACCGGCGCGGATTCGCCGGTGATCGCCGACTCGTCGACGCTGGCGATGCCCTCGATCACATCGCCATCGCCGGGGATGATATCCCCCGCCTCACAGACGACCAGATTGCCGGTCTTCAGAAGCTCGGCGCGGATACGCTCTTCGCCGCCATCCAAGCGTTCGTGGCGCAATCGACGCGCAATCGTCTCGGTGCGGGTCTTGCGCAACGCATCGGCCTGAGCTTTGCCGCGTCCCTCTGCCATCGCTTCCGCAAAATTGGCAAACAGGACGGTGAACCATAGCCAGAGCGTGATCTGGCCATTGAACAGCAGGTTCTGCCCGCCCGTAATCAAATCCTTCACGAACAGATATGTTAGAATGACGCTACCGACCTCGACCACAAACATGACCGGGTTCTTCGCCACCAGTCGCGGGTCAAGCTTGCGGAATGATTCGATAATCGCCCGCCTGACGATTGGCGGATCAAAAAGCGATCTCGGCGCGTTCTTGCCGCGTCGTGACCCACCCGTTTCGATGGCCAAAGCGGGGGCGACGACCGGGACAGGAGCTATGGGAGCAGCGGTTGCCATGAGAGTTCTGTTCCTCCAACAATTACAAGAGCGACCCGCCGAGCATCTTGAGATGCTCGACAAAAGGACCAAGCGCCAGCGCCGGGAAGTACTCAAGTGCGCCAATGATCAGAACGATTAAAGCCAACAAGACGGCAAATGTTGTTGAGTCGGTTGCGAGTGTGCCACCCGAAGCGGGGACAACCTTCTTCGCGGCCAGACTGCCCGCCAGCGCCAGGAGTGGAATCATCATCAGGAACCGCCCGACCAGCATCGCCAGACCGCCGGTCGCATTGTAATAGGGCGTGTTAGCGGTGATCCCGGCGAAGGCCGAGCCGTTGTTCGCCGTCGACGACGTGTACATATACAGGATCTCCGAGAAGCCATGCGGTCCGGAGTTGTTCACGTTATTGTATGTCGCGCCATAATAGTTACTGGGATTGCTGCCGTTGACCCGATTCCACGTCGCAGCGGGATTCGCCTGGAGGAATGCCGCTTCCTGGGTGCGCTGGGAATCACTGAACGTCTGCGACGTGGCGCCGGGTGGGAACTTCACATTGGACGCCAGCGCCGTCCAGCAAACAACGTTGGCGAAGAGAATGAGCACGGCCAAGATCGCCATGCGCACTTCGAACTTCTCAATCTTCTTGCCGACATACTCAGGCGTACGGCCCACCATCAGCCCGGCAATGAAGACGGCGATGATGACATACATGAGCATCCCAAACAACCCCGCACCGACGCCGCCGAAGATCGTCTCGTCGCACATCATGTTGATCAGCGGTATCGCACCACCCAACGGCGTGTAGCTGTCATGCATCGAGTTGACCGCACCGCAGGAGGCATCGGTGGTCACCGTGGCAAAGAGCGCCGAATTGGCAATGCCAAACCGCGTTTCTTTGCCTTCCATATTTCCGCCCGGCTGTCCCGCCGTCGCTTGAGTCATCACGCCGAGGTTGGCCACATTGGGATTGCCGCGGGCTTCCGACCAATAGCAAACACCCAGCCCGCCGAGGAACATGAGGGCCATCGCGGCGAAGATCGCCCAGCCCTGCCGGGTGTTTCCCACCATCTTGCCGAAGGTGTACGTCAATCCCGCCCCGATCAAAAAGATCGAAAACATCTCGGCCAGGTTGGCCAGTGGCGTCGGATTCTCGTAGGGGTGCGACGAGTTGGCATTGAAGAAACCGCCGCCGTTGGTGCCCAGCATCTTGATCGATTCCTGAGACGCAACCGGACCCTGACCAATCGATTGGCTTCCACCTTCGACCGTGGTGGCTTGCGTATAAGGGGCGAAGTTCTGTGGCGAACCTTGCTGAACCAGGACCAACGAACAGATCAAGCAGATTGGCAGCAGAACATAGAGTGTCCCGCGCGTCATATCGACCCAGAAATTGCCGATGCCGGCCGCCGAACGGCGCGCGAACCCACGTGTCAGCGCAATTGCGACCGCGATACCTGTCGCGGCGGACATCCAGTTGTGGATCGCCAACGAGACCATGTTGGAGAAGTAGCTGACCACCGCCTCGGGCACGTAACTCTGCCAGTTGGTGTTCGTAGTGAACGACATCGCCGTGTTGAACGAGAGATCGGGCGTCATCTGCGCGCCGGTGAAATGCTGCGGATTGAAGGGCAAAAATCCCTGCAGCCGCAGTAGCCCATAGCTCAGAAGTCCGCCCACTAGGCTAAACATCAGCATGGCGAACGCGTAAGTCGTCCACTTCATGTCCTCGTCTTCCTTGATTCCGAAGAGCCGGTAGAAAAGCCGCTCGATCGGTCTCAAGACGGGGGAGAGAAAAGTGCGCTCGCCCCCGAAGACGCGGGCCATGTAGGCGCCCATTGGCTTGGTCGCCAAGAGGATCAAGCCGAAAAACAACAGCAGTTGTATGACTCCGTTTGTCGTCATCGCGATCTCCTAGAACTTCTCCGGCTTGAGCAAAGCGTAGACCAGATACCCTAAGAGCAGCGCGCAGACGATTCCGGTCCAGATGAAATCGAACATGCTACTCCTCCTTCTCGAGCCGCGCGCAGCCGCGTACAAAAGCGGCGGCCACGGCGAAGAAGAACACGGTGATTAGTACATAGAAGATGTCCAGCATCGTCTTGCCTCCGGTCAGATCTTGATCAACATCGCCACCGTCAACCGGTCCTCGGTCTTGACCAGATCGGGCTTCCAGTTATCGACGGTCGAACCCGGCGCTCCCTGGTTTCCACCAGGAGGAGTGACACCGCCGCGAC
>Ga0326726_10003663_pt1 | contig 14102 bp, 16 predicted proteins | sample MHFenrmetagenome_2_FD_207603 | JGI IMG/M metagenome (GOLD analysis project Ga0326726, IMG submission 207603) | Lab enriched peat soil microbial communities from Michigan Hollow, Ithaca, NY, United States - MHF15MN | ecosystem: Environmental > Terrestrial > Soil > Wetlands > Peat | place: USA... | reverse complement strand
ATGCGACGCCCGCCGCGGCCGCAACGCCCGCCGTCGCACCCACGACCAGGTACAGGGTGTTGTGGAGCTGCATCAGCAGAAGCCCTGTCTCTATGCCCTCGCGGCCAACCATGAGCAATGTGAAGAGAAACACGCCTGTCAGGGCGCCGGCGCCGGCCCGTTCGGCAGACAAGCGGAGATGCCCCTCGATCTCGCCCTTCATCCGCCGGCCGGCTCTCCACATGTGCACCGTCAACGTCGTGACGGATACGGCGGCGACGAGAGCCAGCGGGCCCTCGAGCCATTCCTGGTTGGCGGCGTGATACAGGAGGTAACCGCCGAAGGCGCTGACAGCGACCGCCGCCCCGATGCCCCAGTGAACGGCCTTCGTCAGCTCGTCCCGGCCGCGCTTGCGCAGGTACGCAAGGCTGATGGCGACGATGAGGAACGCTTCCAGCCCCTCGCGTAACGTGATGACAAATGCCTGCCCGAATCCTTGAAACATGTACGACTGCCTTACAAATGAGACTCAATCTCAGGATTAATAATTGGAGTGTACTTCCGTCAAATCCGACCGGTCAAGTCTCCATTCTGCGGTCGGGCCACCCCCCGGGGGCCATTGCGGTAAGCTGGAAGGACTATGGGACTTAGCTCTGCTGAACGCGCCGCCATTTCGGGAATCCTCCTCGTCTCACTCTCGGCGATGGCGTTGGCTCAGCAGCCGACGTTCCGAGCGGGCACCCAGGTGGTCTCGCTGTTTACCACCGTCACGGACGCTCAGAAGCGGCTCGTTCCCGATTTGATGCAGAGCGACTTCGAGGTCTTCGACAACGAGAAGTCCCAGCCCCTGGTCTTCTTTCAGAATCAGATTCAACCGATTTCCGTCGTCGTCATGCTCGATACCAGCGGGAGCATGACGCTGACGCTTGATCTTCTCCGTGCCGCAGCCGAGCAATTCGTGCTGCGATTACTGCCGGCCGACAAGGCGCGCGTCGGCGCGTTCAACGACAAGATCCAGTTCATGGGCCGCTCGTTCATGAACGACCGCGATCAGCTGGTCACCGACATCAAGAACCTCGACTACGGCAACGGCACGCGGCTCTGGGATGCGCTGGCTGCCAGCCTGGACGAACTGAAGGGCGTCGAAGGCCGGAAGGTCATCCTCGTCTTCACCGACGGCGACGACACGGAGAGCCACAATTCCAGCATGGGCAAGGTGATCGATCGCGCGCGGATCGACGAAGCGATGATCTACGCGATCGGCCTCGAAAGCCGCTACTTCGACGGTCAGCGAATGGTGCGAAGCCGGCCTGACAGCGGGCTCAAGAAGGTCGCCGACGAAACCGGCGGGGGCTACTTCGAGCTGACAAAGACCGCCGAACTCGCGTCGACGTTCACGCGCGTCGCGCAGGAACTTCACAGCCAGTACGTGCTCGGCTTCACGCCGCTGGTGCTCGACGGCAAAGTCCACAAGCTGGCCGTGCGCATGAAGCAGCCGGGCATGACAGCGCGCGCCCGGCGCAGCTACCTCGCCGCATCGGACAAGTCCGCACAGTGACCCTTTCGGAGCAGGAATTCCGCGTCAAAAGCGACGAAGCGCTGCACGAGGCGCGGCGTGCGCTGCTGCCGCTCGCCGATCGGGAGGGTTTCGAGATCGAGTTCTCGGACGGCACGCTCAACCTGCTGTTCGACGAGCCGTCTGAGGCGCGATTCGTCGTCAGTCCGAATGCACCCGTGCGCCAGATCTGGGTGTCGGCGATGGCGAAGGGCTACAAGCTCTCATGGACGAGCGAGCCTGGCGCCTTCGCGCTCAACGGCGAGACCCTGCCCCGGATGCTCGAGCGGCTCGCCCGCGAATTCCTCGCTCAAGGCTGATCGCCTACAGCCGGAAGCCGTCCTTCAACGGATCGCGATCGTCGATGGCGAACGCGTGCTCGCCGGTGATCCACGCCGAGCCTTCGATTTCCGTGACGACCGCAGAATACTCACCGACCTCGGTTCGGCCCACGACGCGGCCGGAAACGCGCGTGCCGATGAGGCTCTCTTGAACGAACGGCCTTTCGCCGTCCAGCAATCCCATCGCGTCGAGAACCGCCATGACCGCTGACGTTCCGGTGCCGCAGGGCGAGCGATCGATCTGCCCATCAGCGAGAACGGCGGCGTTCCGCAGGTCTGCACCTTCCGCGTGCGGCGGACCCGTAAAGATCGTGCCTTGAAGTCCGGAAAGAGAAGATTCGGAGGGGTGGGTAATCGTCTTCGCTCCTTCGACAGCATGCCTGATGGCCATGCCCGTTCGCCGCAGCTCGGGCACATGCGCCCCGTCAATCGCGACACCTGCCGCTTCGCTGTCGACGATGGCGTAGAAGGCGCCGCCGTACGCCACGTCGGCGCGCAGTTGCCGTGCGCCGGCCTGAATCGCCAGACCAGCGAGCAGGACGAACGACGGCACGTTGAGGAACGAGACGCGCTCGACGCGGATGGCCCCTGCCTCGACGCGGACATCGGCCCGCGCGCGGACGACGCCCGCCGGGGTGTCGAACACGACCGCCGCGCCATCGCCGCCCGGCATCACCAACCCGCGCTCGAGGGCGATCGTGGTCACGGCGATGATGCCGTGACCGGACATCGCGCTGCAGCCGTCCCCATCGAAGAAGAGGACGCCGGCGTGCGCCCCCGGCGAAACAGGCTCCGTGAGCACGGCGCCACACATGTCCGCGTGGCCGCGCGGCTCGAGCATGATCGACCGCCGCAATCCGTCGGCGTGGGCCATCACCCACTCGCGCTTCTCGGGCATGGTCCTGCCGCGAGGCGACGGGAAGCCGTCCACCACGAGACGCAGCGGCGCGCCCGCTGCGTGGGCGTCAATTGTGCGGATGATCAGCGATGACATAGACAGGACAGGCGGGAGGGGCAGGATAGCCCCTCCTGCCCTTCCTGCCCGGTAACTAAGGCGTGAGGGCTTTGACCTGCTCGGCCATCCACTTGTCGTAGTCGGCCGCCGACTGGACCGTCACGAAGCCTCGCATGCGGTAGTGGCCAAGGCCGCAGAGTTGCGAGCACGCGATCTCGTAGTCGAACATCGGGTTTTTCGTTCGTGCGCGCATTTCCTCGGTCGTGACCGTCGGAACGAACCAGACAGGCATCTCGAGACCCGGAACGGCGTCCTGCTTGATGCGCATTTCATACAGCCCGAAGCTGTGAATCACGTCCTGACTCGACAGGTGGACGAGCACGGGCCGGCCGACCGGGAGATTGAGCTGGTTCGAAGTGACGATGTCGTCCTTCGCGTCAGGATCTTTTCGGTCGAGGCCGATCAGGTTGTCCGCCGACACGAGCTTCTGATCTGTCCGGCCGAACTTGCCGTCGGCCCCGGGATAATGGACTTCCCACGCGAACTGATGGCCGATGACGCGCACGATGACGGCGTCGTTGCCTGCCGGAAAGTTCGTTACGCGTTTCGCCCATGCGGGAATCGCGAAGAAGACCAGCAGCGCGACTTCGACGAGGGCCACGGCCACTTCAGTGCTCTTCGCGAACTTTCCCTTCGCGCCGGTGTAGCTTGCCTTCGGGTTCGCGCCCCCGCGAAACTTGACGAGCACAAAGAGGAAGAACGCGCCCCAGCCGACGAACAGCACCAGCATCAGCCAGTGCACGAGCACGATCATGTTGTCGATTTCGCCCGCGTGCGCCGACGCGGCGGCCGGCATCCCTAGATACTGCAGCATTAAGCGGTCTCCCTCAGACGCTGTCGCCGGCGAACACCTTCGCCCGCCGGGCGAGATAGATCATGAAGCTCGCGAACCCGACCAGCACAGCGGTGATCGTTCCGAGCAGGAACAGCACGCCCATGTTGATGCCTTTGGCGAGCGGAGAGTCACTCTGGCCGAAGCACACCGGGCATGCGAGCGCGACACGAGGCGCGGCAACCAGCGCGAGGGTCGCGGCAATCCGGAGGACGTGCTTCAGGCGAGTCACAGCGACAGCCTCCTCATCTTTCGCTGGAACATCGTCCCGTAAACGGCGAGGGCGGCCACGCACAGCGACGAGACGGCCGCACCGGCCGCGTAGCTGAACGACGGCTCAACGCGGTACTGCGCGACGGCCCAGGCTGCGCAAAAGGCCGCCAGCACTCCCGAGATCGCGATGAAGAACAGATGAAAGGCTCTCAGTGACATCGCTCAGTGCCCTTCAGCAGGCGCAGCCACGTGAGTCGGCGTGCCGATCGTGTCCGAGACCGTTGCCAACGGCACGAACAGCAGCACAATGAAGAAGACCACTGTCAGCAGCAGCGCTCCGTAGATCCACTTCTTCTCGTGGCTCAGGTGCATGAAGATGGCCGCCACCATCGAACCCTTCGTCGTCGCGATGATCAGCGCGACCGTGATCGCCAGCGGCACGGCCAGGTGAAACTGATTCACTCCGACCGTGATAGCGGTGAACACGAGCAACAGCCCGCCGACGATCCCGTAGGTGCGAATGCTCTTCCTGATGGCTTCCGGATCTGACTGCATTCGAAATCTCCTAGAGCAGGTACAACACGGGGAACAGGAAGATCCACACGAGGTCGACGAAGTGCCAGTAGAGGCCCGTGTACTCGACGCGGTTGGTGTATTGCTCCGGGTTCCTCTTCCACAAGCCCGCACCGGGGCCCGCCAGATACAGCATCACCACGATACCGCCGACGATGTGCAGCCCGTGCAATCCGGTGAGCGTGAAGTAGATGGCGAAGAACGTGCTGTGCCAGGGGCCCTCGCCTTTTGCGAAGTGCTCGGCGTACTCGAAGTACTTGTTCACCAGGAAGACCGCGGCAAGCACGACGGTCACGATCACATACAGACGCCCCTTGGCGAAGTCGTTCAGCTTGAGTTTGGCCCACGCCACGACCATCGTCACCGACGAGCAGATCAGGATGACGGTGTTGATCGCGCCGAGCTTGACGCTCAGCTCGCCGTGCGGCCACTCGATGGCGCCCACGCGAAGAAGGATGTACGTCGAGAACAATGCGCCGAAGAGCATCACTTCCGACGCGAGGAACAACCAGATGCCCAGCTTGCCGTTGGCCAGGCCGGTATCCGGCCGTTGTTCGACTGTGTAGGGAATCTCCATGCTACGCGTGCTCCGGTTCGAATTGCGGCGTGAAGTCTTTCGCGGCGCCAGGCACACTGTATTCGTACGCGCCTCGATAGACGATGGGCTCGGTCAGGAAATTGCCGTGCCCCGGAGGCGACGGCGCCGACCACTCGAGCGTCGTGGCCTCCCAGGGATTCCGATCGACGAGCGCGCCCCACTTGATGCTGGCGAAGAAGTTGATGATGAACGGAATCTGGAAGAGGCCCAGCCCCCACGCCGCGAATCCGATCATCAGGTTCCACTTCAGCAGGCCGGCGTTGTGCGCGTACTGCATGCCGCCGTCGTACATCCGGCGATTCATGCCGCCCAGTCCCTGAATGAACATCGGCATGAACACGCAGTTGATGCAGATGAACGACCCCCAGAAATGAATCTTGCCCAGCAGCTCGTTCATCTTGCGGCCGGTGGCTTTCGGGAACCAGTAATACAGGCCGGCGAACAGCGCGAAGATAGTCCCCGGGGCCACGACGTAGTGGAAGTGGCCGATGACGTAGTACGTGTCGTGCAGGTGGATGTCCGATGGCGCGAGGCCGAGCGGAAGACCCGTCAGTCCGCCGATGCCGAACATCGGCAGAAACGCCAGAGCGAAGAGCATCGGCGTCGTGAAGCGGATGGACGCGCCCCATAGTGACAGCAGCAGCGCGGTCAGGATGACGACCGACGGGATCGAGATGATCATCGTCGTTACCTGGAAGAACGCGCTGATCGTCGTGCCCATGCCCGTCATGAACATGTGGTGTGCCCACACGATGAACGACATAAAGCCAAGGAAGATGATCGCGTAGATCAACGCGCGATAGCCCCACAGCGGCTTCCGCGTGTTGTTCGCGATGATCTCGGACACGATGCCCATCGCCGGCAGGATGAGGACGTACACCTCGGGATGAGCGAGGAACCAGAACAGGTGCTGCCAGAGGAGCGGATTGCCGCCGCCTGCCACCGTCAGCGGCTTCTGGCTGACCATGAGACCGCTCGGAAGGAAGAAGCTGGTGCCCGCGAGCCTGTCCATCAGCTGCAGCACGCCCGCAGCCTCGAGCGGCGGAAACGCGAGCAAGAGCAGGAACGAGGTGACGAGCTGCGCCCACACGAAGAACGGCAGGCGCATGTAACTCAAGCCCTTCGCCCTGAGCTGCACGATCGTCACGATGAAATTGATCGAGCCCAGCAGCGACGAGGTGATCAGGAACACCATGCCGAAGAGCCACATGGTCTGCCCCATCGTCGCGATATCGGACAGCGGCGGATACGACGTCCAGCCCGACTGCGCGGCGCCGGCGGGGACGAAAAAGCTGGCGAGCATGGTGACGCCGCCGAGGAAGTACACCCAGTAGCTCATCATGTTGAGCTTGGGGAAGGCCATGTCGGGCGCGCCAATTTGGAGCGGCGTCACGAAGTTACCGAACCCGCCGACGGCCAGCGGCACGACGCCCATGAACACCATGATCGTGCCGTGCATGGCACCGAGCTGGTTGTAGAACTCCGGCAGCATGATGCCGCCTGGCGCTTTGTCGGCGCCGAACCAGTTGCCGATCACCGGAATCGGATGGCCGGGATAGGCCAGCTGAAACCGCATCAGCATCATCAGGCAGAATCCGAACAGCAGGAACAGGAGGCCGGTGATCGCGTATTGCACGCCAATCACCTTGTGGTCCAGCGAGAACACGTATTTGCGCCAGAAGCCCAGCTCCTCGTGAGTGTGCTCGTGCGTGTGCCCGTGGCCGTGGGCCGTCCCGGTGACTGTCTTCTCCAACGTCGGACTCCTTCTTGCAGTGGCTGCGGGATGGATGCTGACCCGAATGCGAAACGCGCAATTGTATGCAGAAGGTACAAGCGCACGCAAGCGCCAGACAGCCGGTTCGGGAGTTGTAAGATCTCAGTCTGTGAGCCGCCCGAGCGCCTTGCGGCCGCTTCGTACTTCAGCTGTCGTCGCGCTACTGACCGCGGTGACGCTGACGGCTCCAGTCTTCGCCAGTCGTGACTCGGCAGCTCTTCGCACGCGCGCCTCCGAGGAGCTCTACAACCTCGATCGCGAACAGGCGATCAAAACCTTCCGCCAGGCCGCTGCCGCCGACCCACAGGATGCCGGTGCGTATCGCGGACTGGCCGGGGCGTACTGGCTTTCCATCACATTCCGCCGCGGCTCCATGACAGTGGACGATTATCTGGGCGGGTTGAACCGGTCGCGCTCGTCCCCGACGCCACCTTCGCCCGAGATTGCGGCGGCCTTCAACGAGGCGGTCGAACGCGCGCTGGCCCTGGCTCGCGCACGTGTGGCGGCCAACCCTGGTGACGCCGCAGCCCACTACGAGCTCGGCGCCGCTGTCGGCCTCCGGGCGTCGTACATCGCCACGGTTGAAGGCAGCAACATGAGGGCGTTCAAGGCCGCGCGTGGCGCCTACGACGAGCACGAGCAGGTCTTGAGACTCGACGCCTCGCGCAAGGACGCGGGGCTCATCGTCGGCACGTATCGCTATATCGTCGCGACGCTCTCGTTGCCTTTGCGGTGGATGGCGTATGTCGCGGGGTTCGGCAGCGGCCGCGAGCAGGGTGTTCAACTCGTCGAGGGTGCCGCCGCGTACCCGGGCGACAATCAGGCAGACGCGCGGTTCGCGCTCCTGGTGCTGTACAACCGCGAACAGCGCTACGGTGACGCGCTGGCGCAGCTTGCGATGCTTCGCCAGAAGTATCCGCGCAATCGGATGATGTGGCTCGAAAGCGGGTCCACGAGCCTCAGGGCGGGCAAGCCTGCCGACGCGGAGCGGTTCCTGAGCGAAGGGATCGCCCGGCTTGCCAGCGATACGCGTCCACGGATGTTCGGCGAAGACGCCCTTTGGTCGTATAAGCGCGGAACGGCGCGCGCTGCCCTCGGCCGCCACGCGGACGCCCGAGCGGACCTCGAGAAAGCCCTGGCCGCCGACGGACGCAATTGGGTGCACGGGCGGGCGCACCTGGAACTCGGCAAGCTGGCATTCAAGGCCCCCGGTCAGCTCTCAGCCACCGAACATTTGCAAATGGCGGTGCGTCTGTGTGAGAGCGATAATGACCGGGCGGCCGTCGAAGAAGCGAGGAAACTGCTCAAGTAACGGCGCCGCGGCTTCTCACATCAAGGGAGATTCGCGATGGCGTCAAAGACACCGACCTGGGTCTGGGTGGTCCTCGGGATCGCAGGCTTCTTCGTCCTCGCAGTCGCCGGACTGGTTGGCGGCAGCATCCTGATGGTTCGCCGGCACGTCCACACCGAATACGCCGAGAAGCAGACCGCGGAGCAGGAGTTCGCCCGTCAGCGTGCGCGCTTTGCCGGGCAGCAGCCTCTCATCGAGCTCAGAAAGACTGCCCAGGACGACGACAAGATGGTCTTTCATCGGCCGCCGGAATCCGCCCCGCGGCGAACCGACCTGCAGACGATTCGCGTGCTGGTCTACGACAACCGCGAGGGCCGTCTGATTCACATCGACGTGCCGCTCTGGGTCGCGCGGCTCGTGCCGTCGAACCGCGACCGGTCCGGCCGCGGCGGCCGCGTGTCGTTCGGTGGCGACAGCTTTGACTTCGAGTCAGGCAATCTCACGCTGGACGATGTGGAGCGCCACGGCCCCGGCCTGGTCGTCGATGGCATCGACAGCCGTGGCGCTCAGGTGTTGATCTGGGCGGAGTAACCGCGGCCAGCTAGCGACGGTGATCGTCGCGCCGGTCGTCGCGCCGCTCTTCGCGCCGCTCTTCCCGTCGATCGTGCCCGCGGCGGCCGCCTTCCCAGTAGCCCGCGATGTAGCTGCCCCGGTAGTAGTACGGCTCAACCCAGTACGCCCCGGCGTACGGCGGACGCGTCCAATACCCGTCGTGCCATCGGTAATGCCTGCCCTGCGGGTACCAGTACCCTTCCACCCACATGAACTCCGGACCAGGCCGCGCCGCCACGGCATACACACGCGGCGGAGGCGGCGGTTCCTCGATCACCACCGGCGCCGGCGGCCGTCCAATCACGACCCCCACCGAAACCTGCGCATTCGCCGCCGATCCCGCGGTCAGCAGCAACGCGGCTGCCGCCGAACTCATCAAGCCGATTCGCATGAGAGAATCCCCCGGGGATTGCATAGTGCATGGGAACTGCCATCGCGAAATCGCACACCCTTGAACGGGACTTCACAAATCGCCGCGACAGGGTTGGTGTCACGCTGACCGTTCTTTCTTTACGCCGACTCCAACGCGCGAAAGCGCTGCGCGTCTCGCTCATTCCGATGCTGCTCCTGGCGGTGGCGCCTGCTGCCGCGACAAGGAGGCCCGGCCAGCCCGAAATTCGCGTGTCCACTCTCGAGCGCCGAGTCCACGACCTTGTCAATAAAGCCCGGCTTGACCACAAACTGACCGCCCTCGCGTTTGACGAGCGATTGTCGAAGATCGCGCGCGGGCACAGCCAGGACATGGCCGCGCGCAGTTTCTTCAGTCACACGAATCCCGAAGGCCAGGACGCCACGGCCCGCGGAAAACTGGCGGGGTTCACCTGCCGGAAACAGATCGCCAGGAACACCTTCAGCGAGGGCCTTGGGGAGAATCTCTTTCAGGACCACTTGTACCGCCAGATTCGGATCAGCGGGGACGAGCGTTCGTACGACTGGAATACGCTCGAAGAAATCGCGGCGCATAGCCTGAACGGCTGGATCAACAGTCCGCCGCATCGTCGAAACATTCTCGACATGAACTACGGTCAGACCGGAGTCGGCATCGCCGTGTCGGACGACGACAAGGTCTACATCACCCAGCTGTTCTGCTAGCAGGAACCGGCGCCCGCCCTCTCGATCGCGGCGGCGGTGCTTTACGCTTCCAGCGAGGGCGACGCGAAGGTAGTCTTAGGGCCGATCAACCAGTGAGGCCCTCATGTATACACGACGCGAATTCGGACGGCTGACGCTCGGAGGCGTGGCACTGCCGCTCGTCGGCCGCCTCGCCGACTCGAAAGTCGGTGGCGTACGCCTCGGCGTCCAGACGTACAGCTTCCGCGAGCTGCCGCGCGCCGAAGGCAGCGACCACGTCGACGTCATCATCGCCGCGATGAAGGAGTGCGGCCTCAGCGAGTGCGAGCTCTTCGCGCCGCAGGTCGAACCGCAGCTGGGTCCACGCGGCCGGGGACGCGGAACACCGGAATCGCGCCAGGAAAACCGCGAAAAGCTGAGAGCCTGGCGCCTCGAGACGCCGATCGAGCATTTCCGCAGCGTCAAGAAGAAGTTCGACGCGGCAGACATCTCGATCTACGCCTACAACTACAGCTTCAACGCCGATATGAACGACCAGGAGATCGATCGCGGCTTCGAGATGACGCGCGCGCTTGGCGCCGGCATCATCACGGCATCGACCAACCTCACGGTCGCAAAGCGCGTGGTGCCGTTCGCCGAGAAGCACCAGATGCCCGTCGCGATGCACGGTCACTCGAACCGGACCGATCCCAACGAGTTCTGCACGCCCGAGAGCTTTGCCGCCGCCATGAAGATGTCGAAGTACTTCAAGGTCAACCTCGACATCGGCCATTTCACTGCCGCCGACTTCGACGCGATCGAGTACATCCGCGAGCATCACGCGAACATCACGAACCTGCACCTGAAGGATCGCAGGAAGCACGAGGGCGCCAACTTGCCGTGGGGCGAGGGCGAGACGCCGATTCGCGAGGTGCTTCTGCTGCTCAAGAAGGAAAAGTGGCCGATTCCGGCGTACGTCGAATACGAATATAAGGGCAGCGGCACGCCCACCGAAGAGGTCAGGAAGTGCGTCCAGTTCGCGAAGCGGATCCTTGCCTGACCCAGTGCCGTCGATGACCACCGTCACGGCGGGAACGACCTACGCCCGGACCCGGCTGTTCATTGTCAGCAGTCTCGCCTTGACGATGGCCGGCGTTGGCGCGGCGCTGCGGGCGAACACCGCCGCCGATCTGCAGCGCGTGTTCTTCGACCCGATCGACAAGGCGCACTCAGCCGAGATGATCGCGAACGTGCTCGGTCTGCCCTTCCTCGGATTCGCGCTCACGATTGCGATTGGCAGCCCGCTGCTCGACTACATCGGCATGGGTCTGCTGCTGCCGATGGCCGGCGTCTGCTTCACGGCCGGCGCACTGATCATGATGTTCGCGGGATCGCTCGCGACGGGTGCCGGTCTCTACAACGTCATCTGGGTCGGCGCGCTCGTGACTGGTATCGGCTGGGGACTGGTTGAGACCGTCGTCAACCCGCTGATCGCATCACTTTATCCCGAGGAAAAAACCGCAAAGCTCAACACGCTGCACGCGTGGTGGCCGGGCGGACTGGTGATCGGCGGGCTGCTTGGCGTCGCGATGTCGGCCGCCGGCATCGGCTGGCAGATCAAGCTCGCGATGGTCATCCTGCCGGCCGTCGCGGTCGTGGGCCTGTGCATCGGCGCCAGGTTCCCGCCGACCGAGCGCGCCGCGGCCGGCGTGTCGATGGGCGAGATGTTCCGCGAGCTGCTCAACCCGCTCTTCATCGTCCTGTTTGCGTCGATGTTCCTGACCGCCGCGTCGGAGCTGGCACCGGGACAGTGGGTCGACTTCGCGCTGAGCCGCACGGTGCACATGCCCGGGATCCTGCTGCTCGTCTACGTCAGCGCGCTGATGTTCGTGATGCGGCACTTCGCCGGACCGCTCGTCCACAAGCTGTCGCCGATCGGCCTGCTGTGGTGCTCGTGCCTGTTGGCGTCGCTCGGCCTGGTGTCGCTCTCCGTCGCGAACTCGCCCGTGATGGGCGTCCTGGCCGCGACCGTCTGGGGCACCGGCGTCTGCTACATGTGGCCGACGATGCTGGCGTCGGCGTCCGAGCGGTTTCCGCGCGGCGGCGCGCTGCTGATGGGACTGATGGGCACGGCCGGCACGCTGTCGATCCGCTTCGTGCTGCCGCTGATGGGCGCGATCTACGACAACAAGAAGATCGAAGTCGCCGGGAGCGAGGCCGCGTTCAACGCGTTGCCGCAGGGACCGGAACTGGAACGCGTGCTCGGGATCGCGGCTCAGACGTCATTCCGCGCGGTCGCTGTCCTGCCTGCTGTGCTGCTGATCGTCTTCGGCGCGATCTGGTTCTACGATCGGTCGAAAGCGAAGTGAACTAGCGCAGATGCCGCTGGGCAAACGCAACACCTGAACCAGACTTCAAGTACCTCTCGAACGCGGCTGCGCGTCGTTCGTCGGAAAACGCGACGACAACGTCAACTGACCACGGACGATGCTTTGCCGTGTGTGAACACCGGCCGGCATTGTGCTCGGCGTACCGCTCCGGCGAGGCCTGATTTCGCATCAGGAAATGACAACTGCGGTTGGCTCAGCGAAGGATGGTAGCGGTACGGGGAATCGAACCCCGATTTGATGGTTGAGAACCATCCGTCCTAACCGTTAGACGATACCGCCACTCGCTGCAGGAACTTCCAATTCTAGCCAAGCCCGCGACGTAAGCCAAGCCCGTTACACCCGGGCTTGGTGCCGTTCAACCAAGGCTGTACGGCGTCCACGCTTTCGTGCTTCAATTCTCTTCATGAAGTGGTTGGCTGCGCTCGTCGTTCTCCTCCTGGTTGCCGTCGCCTCGATCCTCTACATCTCGCGCCGCGAAACAGCCCCTGCCGTGACCGTCGAAAAACCGGATCGCGTCGTCGGTCAGGCCGGAACGTTAGAGGTGACGGTTGAAGGGCCGGCGTCCAAGCTCAAGGATTTCTCGATTGCCGTGGAGCAGAACGGGCAAGTCATTCCGATTGCTGCGAACGGATCGACGGTGAATCAGGTGGTCCAGGCGGCGCCGAACACGCTGCGCACGTCGCTGCCGTTCGGCAAGCAGGCCGTTCCCCAGCTCAAGGCCGGGCCCGCGCGCATCGTCGTCTCGGCGACGCGCAAATCGTTTCTCAACCTCCGCACGCTGACGACGACGGCGACGAAAGACATTCAGGTTCGGCTCGAACCACCGAAGATTTCGGTCCTGTCCACGCACCACTACGTCAACCACGGCGGAACGGAGTTCGTCGTTTATCGTGCGACGCCGCCCGACGTCGCGTCCGGCGTCCGCGTGGGCGACGTCGAGTATCCCGGCTTCCCCGTGAGCACGACCGGCACCGATCCGGCGGTGAAGGCCGCGTTCTTCGCGTTGCTGTACGACCAGGAGCTGCGAACGAAGATCCTGGCATTTGCGCGGGACGAAGCGGGCAACGAAGCGACGGCGTCGTTCATCGACAACGTGTTCGAGAAGCCGCAGAAGAAGAGCCGCATCGAGCTGGACGACAAGTTCGTCGGTCGCGTCGTGCCCGAGATCATCGAGCACTCGCCCGAGCTGAAGCTCACGGCGCCCGCGGCCGGGGCCGACATGATTCCGGCGTTTCTCGAGGTCAACGGCGAGCTCCGCCGCAGGAACGCGGATCAGATTACCGCGCTCGCAAAAAGTACCGCGCCTTCGCGGCTCTGGGACGGTCCGTTCGTGCAGCTCGGCAACTCCAAAGTGGAAGCGGCGTTTGCCGACCATCGAACCTACGTCTACAAGGGCAAGGACGTCGACCACCAGGTCCACCTCGGGTTCGATCTCGCGGTCACGAGCCACGTCCCCGTCGTCGCGGCCAATGCCGGCACCGTCCTCAACGCGAGCTGGCTTGGCATCTACGGCAACTGCGTGATCATCGACCACGGGATGGGCGTCCAGTCGCTCTACGGGCACCTTTCGTCGTTCGACGTCAAAGTCGGCGACCGCGTCAGCCGCGGGCAGACGATCGGGCGGAGCGGCATGACCGGCCTGGCCGGCGGCGATCACCTGCACTTCACGATGCTCGTGAATGGCCGGATGGTGAACCCCGTCGAATGGTGGGACCCGCACTGGATACAGGACCGCGTGCTCCGGAAACTCGGCGAAACCGGCGGGGCCGCGACAACACCGGCGGGGCGATAGAGTATGATGAAAGGTCGTTTGTTGAACAACTTGCGATCATCTTTCGTTCAGGAGAAGTCAATGCGTCTACGAAGCCTGTGGGTCTGT
>Ga0326726_10003662_pt1 | contig 14103 bp, 11 predicted proteins | sample MHFenrmetagenome_2_FD_207603 | JGI IMG/M metagenome (GOLD analysis project Ga0326726, IMG submission 207603) | Lab enriched peat soil microbial communities from Michigan Hollow, Ithaca, NY, United States - MHF15MN | ecosystem: Environmental > Terrestrial > Soil > Wetlands > Peat | place: USA... | reverse complement strand
TACGGAAGCGTGCGGAACCAAGTTCCACCAAGCATGACCGCCAGCGCCACCGCACCCAGGGCCGCGCCAGCAAACCAGCCGAACAGTTCGCGATACTGCACGTATTCCTTCACCTTGACTTCGGTCTTCTCCAGCGTGCTGATCTCTTTGTAGATCCGCTCCAGCATTTCGCCTGACTTCGCTCGGTAATACCGTCCCCCGGTCAAATCCGCCATCTGTTGCAACAGGGCTTCATCAATTTCATTGGGCAGGCTGATGTAGCGCTTGCCGAAGATCGGATCTTCGACCGGGTACATCGCCGTTCCCGGTTTCCCCGCGCCGATCGTGTACACCTTCACGCCAAGCGTCTTGGCCATTTCGGCCGCGGTCATCGGCTCGATCTCGCCGCGGTTGTTGACGCCGTCGGTGAGCAGAATCACAAGCTTGCTTTTCGCTTTGGATTCGCGCAGACGATTCAGCGCGTTGGCAAGGCCGATCCCGATGGCGGTGCCGTCCTCGATCATCCCGAAGTCGACTTTATCCAGCAAGGACAACAAGACATCGTAATCAAGCGTCAGCGGGCACTGCGTGTACGACTGTCCGGAGAAGATCACCAGTCCGATGCGGTCGTTGGTGCGCCCCTTGACGAAATCGCGGATCGTCTGTTTGGCGACAAAGAGGCGGTTGTTCGGCTGAAAGTCCTCGGCCTTCATCGAGCCGGAGACATCGAGACAGAGCACGATGTCGATTCCTTCCGAGGTGATTTCGCGGGAGGCGGTGCCTGACTGCGGACGTGCGATCGCGACCACCAAGGCGACCAGTCCGACAACGCGGGCGGCCCGCGGCAGCCAGCGAAAACGCGCTCTCCACGATGCGGACGTTTGGCCCAGGAGTCCAAGATTCGAAAATGCCGCCGCGCGCTCGCGACGACGCTGGCGCCGTTCCCACCAGAGCAGGGCCACCACCAGGACAATCCCGAGCAAGAACCACGGCTGCGCAAAGCGGAGGATCATGGCTTCGACTCCGCTTCCGGCGCTGAACCGACCGGCTCAGAAGTTTCCGGTACGAGGTGAGGAATGGTCTCGTTCACAAACGTTCGAACCCACTCGAGATCGACTTCCGGTCGCCCCTCTCTGGCCGGCTGCTTGGCATAACGCACTTGGTCAGCCACCCGCAGGAATTCTTCGGCGCGCTCGCGGTGACTCCCGTCGAATGGCGCCTCCGGCAACTGCCGGATAATCTCGGTGGATGTCTGATCAATCGAGTTCCACCCGTAACGGCCGTCCAAGTACCGGCGGAGGATCTCGGAGAGGCGGAAATACCAGACTCGTCCCCCCTCCTGCTGAGGCTGGACGTCCTGCCTGAGTTTGGCCAACTGCTGCAGCGCCGCTTCCCAGGCCGGAATGGACGGAACGACCACAGCGGTCACGGCGGCGCGTCGACGGGAACGAAGCCACAAGAGCAGTGCGGTGAGAAGAAGAGCAATGGCTCCCAGCGCCCACCAATACCAGGTCGCGACCGGAGCCACGTATGGGCCCTTGAGCCCGGCGATATTGATGGTATCCGCTCCGGGTTGGGACAAGACGCTGCCGATCGTGATCGCCAGCGAATCGGATTGCCAAGTCAGAGTGTCACCGCTACGCGTGAGGATTTGCCCCCGCAGGGATGGGATCCAAAATCCCCCAGGGCGAAATGCCGCTAGGACCAACTGACGCTTGAACGCCTTGCCATCTTCGCCCTCGTTCCAGCGGTCGACAAAGCTGGAATCGTGAAGGACATCGAACTCCCCCAGATTGCGCAGCGGCGGGTCCGGAACGAGCTTCCAGTCAGCCCGGTGCTGGATGTTGACGAGGATCTGGATAGGGTCGCCAACCGTGGCGGTTTGACGATCCGCGGAGACAGCCACACGCGGCGAAATCGCCCCCTGCGCCGGAAGGACAAGGGCGCTGGTGAGTATGGCAGCAGAAAGGAACCGTGGCGGACGCAACATAACCGTCATACTCGATCGTTTTGACAATTGGATTCTACGCTTTGGGGGGCTCGGAGTTGCCGTCCGATTTGGGTTTGGATTCGTCCTCCCCTTCGCGCACACCACGTTTGAATTCACTGACGCTCCGTCCCAGTCCGCGTGCGATTTCGGGGATCTTCTTGGCCCCGAAGAGGAGTACGAGCACGATGATGATAAGTAGCCATTCACTGGCGCCGATTCCGAACATGCTCCCCGTCCTTTCGATCACTGGCGTGCGAGTCCGCCAGGGGTTCCTGCCTCAAGTTAGAGATTCACCAGGCTCCGGGCCTGGCTTCACACCGGCTCAGCGCCGGCGTCGCTCCCGCTGACGGAAGAACCGAATGAGCCCGTCGGCGATGGGATGCTCGGTGGAGACGCGCACCGTGTCAAGACTGATTGAGTCAAAGAACCGTTTCCGGCGCGCCTCGATCATTTGCACTGTCATCTCAAAGGCGCGCTTGGCGGCGGGATCGGACGTGTCCACCACCCGCCTCTCCCCCGTCTCGAAGTCTTCCAGTTCGATCAAACCGACATCGACCCACTCCCGCTCCCGCGGATCGGCCACTTGCACGGCGATCACGTCATGGCGACGGTGGGCGACCGATAACGAGTGCTCGTACCCCTTGTCGAAGAAGTCCGAAATCAGAAACGCCACCGACTTGCGGCGCGTCACCCGCCCGAAGAACTCAAGGCCGGTGCGGATGTTGGTGCCGCGCCCTTTCGGCTCAAAGTAGAGAATCTCGCGGATGATGCGCAGCACATGCGAGCGTCCCTTCTTCGGCGGGATGAACAGCTCAACTTCGTCGGTGAAAACGATCATGCCGACCTTATCGTTGTTCTTGATCGCCGAGAAGGCCAGAATGGCGGCTGTCTCGGCGGCCGCCTGGTTCTTGGCGCGGGAGACCGTGCCGAAATGCCCCGACGCCGACAAATCGACCAGGAGCATCACCAGGAGTTCGCGTTCTTCGCGGAACTTCTTAATGAAAGGCGTCCCAGCCCGCGCGGTCACATTCCAATCGATCAGACGGATGTCGTCGCCGGGGAGATATTCACGCACCTCCTCGAACTCCATCCCCTGCCCCTTGAAGACGGAATGGTATTCGCCGCCAAACAGATCGTTCACCAAGCGATTGGTGTGGATCTCGATGCGGCGAATCTGGGCGACGAGTTCTTTGGGGAGCATAGTAATTGTGTGTGCCGATGGCACGGCAGGCCGTGCCGCTAGAAATCATTTATCGCTTCGGTAGTTGGGAGGGCGAGGCTACCGCCGAGCCTGCTCTTCTTGTCTCCCCTCCAATTCATGGACCATCCCCGAGTACGGCCACAGTTCAGGCGACTTGACGAGCCCATGCCGTACCGGATTGTTAACGACGTATTCCCATTTGCTCTCGCATTGCTCCCGTGACGTCATGCGTGTATCCCAATGACCGGATTGCCACCTATGCGATTGTACCTTGTGGCACACGGACAATCTTGCCTTCCAGAACTGGACCCATGTTTCAAGCGACCATTTGCCACCAGCCCACCCCGCAAACATGTGAATATGGTCGGGCATGAGCACATAACGTCCCACGAGCCAGCCCGCCGCTTGTCGCCAGATATTCTTCAGCAGCCCGTGAACTTCAGGGTCGGCCAGCCAAGGTTCACGCTTCTCCGTGCAAATGGTGAGAAACACGATTGACGGAGCATCTGGTGTCAGGATCACCCCATGCGTCGGGCGCTTGCGCGGAGCGTGCCAGCCGTCCGGCAAAAGAGCAGGCTCGGCGGTAGCCTCGCCCTCCCTGCGATGGTCGTTGGTTTTCATGTCGCTTCAGTAAAGTGAGACGTCGGGGCACGGCAGGCCGTGCCGCTACAGCTTTATCGTCTCGTGATCCGTTGGGGCGCACGGCTGTGCGCCCGGCTTCGTGTCATCCTGTTCGGGCGCACAGCCGTGCGCCCCTACGAGAGACCTCACGATCCTCACTCTACGGCACCTCGACATGGTCGAAAATCTTCTGTACGACCGTGGTCGAGGTGATGTTCTCGGCCTCGGCCTCGTAGGTGACAATGATCCGATGACGCAACACATCCGGCCCGATCGACTTGATGTCTTCCGGCGTGACATACCCGCGCCCCTGTACAAAGGCGTGCGCCCGCGCCGCGAGGTTGAGATAAATCGACGCACGCGGTGACGCGCCGTAGGCGATCAGCCCTGCCATGTCCAGGCCGTAGGCGTCGGGACGGCGTGACGCGTGTACGATGTCGATGATGTAGTCTTTCACCTTGTCATCAATGTAGATCTGCCGCACAATCGATCGCGCCGCGAGGATCTCGGAGGGTTCGATGACGGGCTCGACCTTGATCTCTGTTTCCGCGGTCATGCGATCCATGATCAGACGTTCTTCGGCCTTGTCCGGGTAGCCAACAATGATCTTGAGCATGAACCGATCAACCTGAGCCTCGGGCAGCGGGTAGGTGCCCTCCTGCTCGATTGGGTTCTGGGTTGCCAGGACGAGAAATGGCGATGGCAACGGATGGGTCGTCTCGGATATCGTGACCTGGCGTTCTTGCATGGCTTCCAGCAACGCGCTCTGGACCTTCGCGGGTGCGCGGTTGATTTCGTCGGCCAGCACGATGTTGGCGAAGATCGGTCCCTTGCGCGTCGTAAACTCGCCGGAGGTGGGATTGTAGACCATCGTGCCGATGAGGTCAGCGGGGAGCAAGTCGGGGGTGAATTGCAGGCGCTGGAACTTGGCGCGGATGGCGCGCGCCAGCGTCCGCACCGACAGCGTCTTCGCCAGCCCCGGCACCCCTTCCAGGAGAATGTGCCCGTCAGCCAAAAGGCCAATGAGCAATCTCTCCACCAAGTAGTGCTGCCCGACGATGACCTGGCCGATCGACTCTTTCAGGCGTCGGCAGAAGGCGCTCGACGCCTCGACGTTTTTCTGAACTTGTTCGATATCAGGGTGCATGTGCCGCTCGTCTCCCAATGTGCACAGAACAGGTGTGAATTACATGCCCTTGTCTTCCGCGTTTCTCGCGGACGACTGCTTTGGTACCCACATCGCGTCCAGACGTTCCAGCACCGAAAGCGTCAGGGCTTCAGTGTCGGCGAGGGTGGCATGGTCGGCCCGGCCGCCGGAGAATCGCCACGTCGTACAACGCCTTAGCACCTCGCGCAGATCGCCTACGGTCGCGGCGTCGACTAAGTACTCCGACGCGATGGCCACAATCTCCGCCCCTGTCGCCCCCGTCAGGGAACGCCCAATGCGGCGGCTAAGATACCCGTGAATGACCCGTTCGACATCCGCAAAGAAACGGGTCGCACGGTCCTCCCGGCAGTTGGAGTGCACTTCCTCCATCATGGACAGGGCCTCATCGAGCGGGCTTTCCGGGGTTTTTGGGACGCGCACGCGGCGGCGCTGGATGGCACGGAAGATGCCAACCGCGCCAAAGAGCATGACCGCCAGGATCGCCCCAACGGTTACCACGCGAAGGGCCTTGGAAGCCTCTTTCGGCGGGAGAATCTCCACGTCCACCGATGGGCCGAGGACCTTGTTGGCCGAAAGTGGAGCCCCGGTGGGAGACTGAGTCAAGAGCACCATGGGCGTGATCGCGTACTGGCCAGCCATGCGGGCGGTCAGGGCAAATCGCCAGGTCTTGACACGCGCACTGTCGATCTCGATCTCCGACTCCGCCTGCTGCGACCCGGTCTCCCACTCGGGGCCGATCTCCAGCGAGGCGTGTGTCGGGATGGGTTCATCGTCGGTCTTGTCACGCGTGGCGCGCACGGTGACGGTCAGCGAGTCGCCGACACGCACGGAGGCATGATTCGTCTCGGCTTGGACGGACACAGACCCGAACGCGGTTACGCCCCCGCCTCCGAGGGCGAGCATGCACGAGAGCACGAGGGCCGCGCGATATCGGACGAACATAATCTTCAAAGAAAGGTCGTATTTGTCACGCCGTCAATAGGTTATGCCGACTAGCTACGGGTGCGCGGCCTTGCCGATCACCATCCAAGCCAGGCCGGCAACCATGCACAGCTTGAGGCCCACGGTCCAGCGCAAAGCAATCATGTCGTCGGTGCCGAACGCACATTGCAGTGTGCCGAGAATCAGCGCCGGGATCACGGTCAGAAAGACACCGATGCTGAACATGAGACCGAAACAGCCGCAGAAGGCGGAATAGACCACGTACAAAAGCGCAATCGCCATGGTGAGCGCCGCCCAGCGCAGGGCAATTTTTTCTCCATAAAGCACGGCCAAAGTGCGGCGTCCCGCGATGCGATCACCATCGATATCCAACGCGTCCTTCAGGATCTCACGCGGCAGATGCAGCCAGAAGGCGATCACAGCGCCAACCACGGCGGCATCCGAGATCATGGTAATCCCATCGCCGCTGACGGCTGCTGAGCCAAACAGAATGGGCAGCGCGCCGAGAACCGCGATCACCGTGTTTCCCAGGACCGCATGTCCCGACAGGCTCCGATTGTAGATGAACAGGCCGAGGACGGCGACCAAAGCGATTTCAAGGGGGAACAGACCGCTTGTCAACCCCATGGCCAGCCCCAAGAGACCAAGAACCACGCTCGCCACTCGCGCCGCATGATGCGGAATAGACTCGTTCACCAGCGGCCGATCAGCCTTGATCAGACGGTCGATTTCGAGATCGCAGACATCGTTATCGATGTTGCCGGCGGCGGTGACTAGCATCGGGGTCAGGAGCACGGCAGCTAGATTGATGGGCAACCATTCGCCCGATGTGAGATAGGCGCCGACCCAGGCAGCGACCCCGGCCAACAAGACATTGCCGCCCCGCACCAGCTGCCACCAACGTTGCACCATCTTCCCTACCATGCCTGACTCACGCTAAGACGGAGAAGGCCGTCGTGGAGAGTACCACGATCGCGCCACGCCACATCGAGTCGTCCTTCGCGGTCACGTCCAGCCAGAAGGATCGACAGCCCAAAGCTCGCGGGTTGGATCGGATGGCGCGAGACAAAATCAGTGAGCCAGGCGCGCTCGCCAAAGACCGCCAATCCGGCGCCGCTTGCAGACATTCCGACGAGTTCTGCCCTCGCCCAGGCGCCATCGGCGGCCGCGATTTCTCTGTCGGGGTAGCCGCGCAATATCGCGCCCCCCAGGAACCACTCGTCGCCCCCGGCAAGAGACGCCGGGTGATTCCACCAGCGCCCGTGCGATGAAATCGAGCCGATCAACCAGGGCCGCACCGCGGCGGAGATTGTGGTCCCAGCTTCGAGGCGCGAGCGTGTCGACCGATGTTCGCTGCTAAGCGAGTTGTGCTCCCAGAATCGTTGCTGGGAAAACGTCATGCTGGCATCGGCCGCGAGCATCAACCGCTCGCGATCGTTCACCAGATTCCGTTCGCGTCCGATGGCGCCGCCCAGCGACAGCTCGTACACACGCGTGGGATCGGTGCCTGACACCAGCGGTGCGAGCTTGACCCACCGTGCCCCGGCCTGAAGGCGTGCACCCGACGAGCGGTCGATCTCCCATTCCGATTGCAGGGCGAGCGACTGCCTGTGGTCCTGCCAACGCCAGTCCTCGAGTTCGCCGGACCAGAGCATCGACGGCAGGAGCGTGTAACGCTCGGCCAAACGCAGCCGCATCAGGCGCTCATCAGGACGAGTCTGCTCGAAATGGACAAGAAGCTGACGGTCACGCCGGAACAATCCCGACAATCCCAAGGTGGCGTGCCCGCGCATGCCATTGTTCTGCGATCCCGCGGCCAACGCTCCATCGATCGCAGCGGGACGGCTCTCACGCAGGAACAGACGCACCACACAGGTCGAGTCCGTCGGATCGGGAGTGACCTGAGGATCGGAATCGAACGCCAAGCACGTCAACTTCGCGACCGCACCGCGGACCCGATCCCAAGTCGCCTCACTGGCGGCGACTCCAGCGCGGAGACCCAGGACTCGTCTCACCCATGCGGTATCGGTGTGATCAACTCCGGCCAGTTCCCAGCGACAGATCGTGTATTGGGGACCCGATGTGATCCGCAATGTCAGACACAGCGAATCGCCACATTGATGGAAATCCCCGGGCCTGAGCACCGCGCGACGATATCCCTGCTCGGTCAGTGCATCGAGGACAGCGGCCATGGATGCGTTGAGTCGCGATTCCGTGACCTCCCCATGGAGTCCCGAGTTCGCCACTCTCCGTACTAACTGCTTCGTCTGGGGATCCGGCTGCTGAGTCCATTCCAGATTGACCGTGCCGAGCAGCGTCGCACTACCGGCCCGGGCAGATGGCGCGAGCAACAGGCCGCAAACGGCCAAGGCGCAGCAGACGAGTATGGGCGCGCGTCTCATCATCAAAATCTTGCCACCGTTTCCATATACATGCGCCAGCGATCGGCTTCGGCGCGCCTTTGATCGCCGGAGAGGCGCAATAAGACTGATAGACGTGATGGGAGTTGCATGTTCACCTCGGCCGATTCGGTCATCGAGAATCCCTGTGGTCGGCCCTCAGCCAGAAGCGGCGAGAGCAGCAGGGCCTGGTTGGCCACGACCCAGGTGAAATCGCCCGTCAGCGAGGCGCTGAGCATTCCACGATGCAAGCGCGTCGAGGGGCGAATACCCCACAACGCAATGTGATTAGTCAAGGTGAAATCGCGGTCGATGCGCCGGCGCGTCTCCACGGAGAACCCCATTCCAGTCTGCGGATTGACACCGATGGTCGCACGCAGCGCGCGCGCGTCAGCGTCCAACGGTGCGACCATCACTCCCCGGCGCGCCTGCGTCTGAAATTGCCCGCCAAACGAAACATAAGCGATGCTGGTCAGGTCTTCCCGCCACTCGGATTCGATTCGTCGCGAACGCTCATCGTAGCCGCCGGCCGACGACCCCTGCTGGGGAATCGTCTGTCGGTCTGACGATAGCGTGAGTGAGAGTCGTGTCTGTCGACGGGGTTGGACGCTGACGCGATGATCATCGTGCTGCGAGAGCCTTGCCCCGGGTGCAATTGCCTCTGGCTCGGATGCCCAGGGCAGCAACCATTGCGCTGGGGAGAACACCACGGGAGCGTAGCGGGCATCGAGACGGCGGCTGAGATCAACCGTCCAGTGCCAGCCGCCGAACTCGGGGCGCCAGTTGACGGTCAGTTGACGCGAGCCATCGTACACGGCCTCGGTCGCATCCTCATCTTCAACGATGGTGCGGCGGTAGTCCCCCTGGGGATCGGGGATGTATTCGCCTCGCTCGAGGCGGTAATCCCCCTGTCCTAGTCGCGTGGGAAGGTAGACCTCGCGCTGGGCGCCGGCATGGAGCTGGGTCAATTGAATTTGTGCCGAGAATTGCAAGCGCGAGGTCGGGCGCCATTGCGAATTCAGACGGCCGCCATAATACGGCGTCATGCCCCCCGCTCCCACCTGGCGTTCACCGCGGACGAGCGCGAGTCCGCTTCCTGATTGTGCGCAGAGTACTGAGGCCGGGGCGGTCAATGACAGTTCACGAACGCGCTCCCCTGTGTTGGCGCCGTATTCTCGATAGAGCCGCCACTCATTCCGTAAGTCGAGGCCGAGTGCGTGTGCCCCGATCCAGCGCGTGCTGCCATACTGGGTCGTCGACTCGAATTGGCGCGCGCTGTCGGAGAGATCCTCTTCTCGCCAACCGGCATCCGCCATCAGCGACGTGTTACCCAACCTCCCCGTTGCTTCATATCCGCGCGCGTCGGCGTTCCCGGCAGTCGAGCCATCGACCCAGCGACGATGCACCGAGGCCGCAAACGAGAGATCCTTGCTGGGCATCAGTGACAGATTGACGGCGCCCCTACGGGCGGCCAAGCCGGTGGCGCTCCAACGGCCTCCCTCCCCAGCGAGTGACAGCCAAGGCGAGAGTGGAGTTGCAAACGACGCCGCGATCTCATCATGCTTTTCCGCGAACACCGTCGACCGCATCTGCCAGGCCTGAGCGAAGGTCGTGAGGTCTGAGTACGACTTCGCCTCAGACGACACGACATCGTCCGCGACGCCCTGGCGATGCCAAGTCAGCGTCGCGGCCCCAAGGGAGTCATGCCAATTCTGTTTCCATTGCAGCCGATGATTCGAAGCAAACGTCGCATTGCCGGTCGACAGGCGATTGGGGTCGTCGCCAACCCCTTGCCAGTCGGCTTCGAGCGACCCGAGTCCCCGGGATTGCCAGTGCATCGACTCGTCGGCGACAAAGCGTGCCCGTGGTGCATCAAGTGAAAGAGTAGGCGAATACCCGCCGCCACCCGGGCCCGCATATTCGTACGCGTCATCGACCAGATGACGGTAGCTGCCCTTACCCTCACCCACCCACGCGAAGCGGACGTGCCAGCTTCCATTCCCCGGACCGGCGTAGACGAACACGGAGTCATTGCCGCGGATGTCAAGACGGTACTCGCCGTCATTGCCGCTTGTATGCTCATAGGCCCCGAGCACCGCATGCCCATCGACTGCCGATGCGAGGATTTGCCGTTGCGCCGCGGTGAGCGCTCCAAACAGTGGTTGTGACGGGTCATCCGCCTCCCAGGAAAGCGAGAGGGAGTTCCCCAGTTTCTGATCTGGGCGATTCCAGCGCCAAGTCGAGCCAGCCAGTGTGCGCTGGTAATCAGCGAGTGCTTGTTGGTATTCGACGACGAGCACCGCGTTTTGATCGATGCGCAAGCGCGGGCTGAGCTTGAGCGCGCCGCGTGACAGATCAAGCGTATAGTCCGCGTCTGTTCCTTCGCTCAACCGGCGCCCGCCGAGCCACACCGACTGGGTGCCGGCAACGATTGCCGTCGCGCCCGCCGAGCCGGAAAGCGGATACGGACCGGCGTCATTCGGACGCACGGCGATGCGGACACGCTGCCAATCGCCGTGCGCGTGCATCAGATATCCAGAGAATCCGTGCCGAGGTCCGTTCCATTCCGCCTGCAGACCCGAGGCGAACGCGCGCCGCCCGTTGCCTGCGTCCCGCTGCAACTCCCCCCACCGTCCATGAAATCGTGAGGAATTCGCTTCGATGAAGACGCGGTCAAGATCAGACAGTCGCGTGCCGTCCTGCTGCGTGGCGCCGCCGCCCAGGGCACGATCGCTCACCGCCGCGTTCAGACTCAGCCCCTCGAGCAGTTCGCCTTGGGCCGACAGTTCGAGCCCTTGAGACCAATCTGAGGCGCGAGTTTCGTCCGCCGAGAATGAGAAGGATTTGTACCCGCTCCAATTCAGACGGGCCGGTGCGGTCGGCGTTGCGGAGGTGGGCGACGCCGTGGGCGATGGCAGTGGTATTCGCTCAATGGCGCTGATGTTTCGCGCCGTGGCCAGAACAGGGCTCAGACTCGGATCGGTCGACTGCGCCCAACTCGGCGCCAGCGCAAAGCTCAAGCGTGAGAAACGAACAATGACCGTATCGGCCGAAGACAGCGCGTGGGTAAACGAGATTCGCCCGCGGTTGTAGTCGACGGCGTAGTCCGAATCACGGATGAGCGGCTCTCCGCTAACGATCGCCGTATCCGACTGCCGCAGAATGAAGAATCCCGACAGCCAGTAAGGCCCGGCGGTACCAGAGCCGATGACAACGGCGCTGTCCGTGGTCACAGCAGGCGGATTGCCAGCCGATGCCACCGCGGGCCAGACGGCCATCGCGCAGGCGAACGCTGAGGCAAGAGGCCGCATGACGAGTTCATTCCGTTCCGGCGCCTCGCAGGCGCATGATAATCACCTGGCCGGCGCCGGGATCGGTCACACAGAGCGAGGAGTCGCGGAGGAGAATATCCGAAGGGGCTTCCCAGTCGCCGCCGGTGGGTCGGACGATGCGATCGAGGAGTCGGCCCTGCGAATCAAACACACATACCGCTTTCCCGGCGCGGTCGGCGACGAAAACCTGGCCGCGCCGATTGAGCGCCACCGCCCATGGTTCCTTCAAGTCGGTTGCCCCGAACGCGCGCAGCGGTGTGCCGGTCGGATCGAACACGGTGATTTGACGCTTGGCTGGGTCACAGACGTAGAGTTCGGTGCCATCCGCAGTGCAGGCCATACCCTGCGGTTGCGAAAGCTGGCCCCATCCTACTTGTTCGCCGCCGGTGAACGAATCTACGAAGTGGCCCGAAGCATCGAATCGGTAGACACGGCCGTTGATCGGATCGCACGCGTAGAATTGGCCGGAGGGGCCGAACGCCATCCCGGAAATGCGCCCGGGCGCCAATCCAAGCGCTTCGTAAGGCGGCAGGATCTCGCCGCGGGCGCGGAAACGCGCATCGATCACCTCGACTTGTCGCGTCGTGCCGTCCGCGGCATACACATTCCCCAGTGCGTCGGAGCGGACGATTCCAGGCTGGTCAAGATGAATCGTGGCCGTTTCGACTTGATGCGGCGCCCCCGAGGCGAGAGGAATAGCGATGATCTGCCCGGAGGCGGCATCGGAGACGATGAGCGCGTCATCCGGGCGCAAACAGGCGGAAACCGGAGATAGCTCGTCGAACGCCTGTTGGCCGTTTTCAGTAGGAAGCGACGCGACAAAGGCGGCGTCGATCAAAGCCACCAGGGCGGGGCTTGTGCCCGAGACATAGGCGATGTCGTTGTGGGAGGAGGGGCCGGCGCAACCGGCAAGGAGGGCAAACAAAACGATTGCGGGCACGACGCACCGCCGTCGTGGACGCGCCGTGATGCGGCGCCCAATCAGAACAGCGGCCGGGTAAGCACGATGGCGAGCGAAGGATTCTCGAAGTCGGGCTTGCCATTCACGCGGACCTTCCATTGGGCCGTCTCCATGCGGGCTTCCCGATTGATCGCGCGCGCGGTGCGCCAGGCGTCCACGGCGGAAACCACGCGATTCAGCAGCGCAATTCCCAGCGAGAACTTGGCGCGACTCTTCGCTTCGTTGCTCTGGTTGCGAATCGAGCGGAAGTGCTGACGCGATGCCGGTGACTCCCACCGCCAATTCCATTCCGGAGTGTCGGGATAGTACGGGCGGCTCGCATCCAGGAGCCGTCCCTCGTCGTTGTATTGCTCACGCGAATCGTAGAAGGAGAGCATGCGGTAGAACTCATCACTCTTCCCTGTCGGGTCGACGCCCGCTTGCGCCCGCGCGTACAGGCGATAGTCATCCTGCTTTTGGCTTTTGACGACCAGGAAATACCCGAGTGCCGTCCAGGTTGCCGCCTCGACACCCAAGAAGACACCCGCTCTGCCGGGACGGCCCACATACCATTGCCCCGCCCCCGGAAGCAGGAGCGACAGCCCGACGGCGCGGCCGACGTTGACTTTGTTATGTTCCGATTCGCCAAACTCATCACTCGCCGCGCGATGCCCACTGGATTGGCGGGTCTGCGAGTTTAAGGCGAGCGCCGGAGCCAGACCGAAGGCGGGCTGGGCGTCGCCATTCCGAAGAATCGACTCGACGGCGTTGGCGGGTGGCGCCGCGGCGCGGGCGCAAACGGCGCCCAAAGCGAGAACCATCGCCGTACTCAGCGACACCGAGGTCAATTTGGCGGGGCTGTGGCTCATTTAGAATCGATAACTCAACCAAAGCTGCGGCATCAGTTTTGTCGGGTCGGCCGGCGATTTGACCAGAATGACCTTGGGCTCGACGCGGCTGAACTGATCTTGGGCGCGATTGTAGGCGCGGGCATCCAACGCCGCCCAAAACGCGGAAAGCAGATGGTTGGCAACCGTCATGACCAACAGCTTGTCCGCCTTGTTGTATTCGTCGTTTGCCTTAGCGCGCATGTGGAGGTAGGTATTGCGATTGCGTGAAATGGTCGCGAGCTTCGCCGAGTCGGCCAGGTAGCGCTGCTCCCCATCGGCGCCGGCGTAAGCGTTATTGCCTCGCACGGGCACTGCGGAGATGTCGGAACTTCCGAACGCTGCGATCAGCGAGTCGCGGTAATCATCCCAGCCGAAATTGAACTGATCGTACTTGCCGACATTTTCAAAGTACTCGTTCGCGGGCACCTTCGAACCGTCATTCTTGTAGAACGCGTGGTGCGAGAAGGACTGGGTCTTGAACGTCCCATGATTGTCGATATCCCACCTGTACTGAAGTGTATCCAAGTGACCGTCATCCGTTCCCTCGATGACGGTGCCGAGATAGAATGACTGTTTGAGCCCTTGCACGTACCGGTCTCCGCTCCAATGATCCGTGGCGTAGGCCTTGAACAGTTTTTCCT